>Ga0180433_10003028_pt1 | contig 25173 bp, 21 predicted proteins | sample SS_ome_8_FD_132980 | JGI IMG/M metagenome (GOLD analysis project Ga0180433, IMG submission 132980) | Hypersaline lake sediment archaeal communities from the Salton Sea, California, USA - SS_1_D_1 metaG | ecosystem: Environmental > Aquatic > Non-marine Saline and Alkaline > Hypersaline >... | reverse complement strand
CCCGCTGGGGACGGGACGCGGCATGGTGATTCCCGGTGCTACGGTCAAATACAGATCCTTGTTTACCGAGACGCCGCCGTCAGGGGTTTACTCCGCTGAGGCGACTTTGCACTACGGGGGCTACAAACCTTCGGTCACCAGAATGGTCTTCTCGGTGACACCCGAAGGTGAGATCATTCCCGGACGCGCAGAATCCATTGAGACGGTAGGCCTTGGAATCACCCCATCCGAATTCGATCTGCGTGCCGGACCCGGATCGCGTAAGACCGTCGGTGTGACGGTACACAACGTGGAGGACTATCCGGTAAGGATCGCTGCATCAAAGCTGCCTCTTTCCCAGCGACCGGACGGCAAACTGGTGGCCGTGGAGGACACGAGAGTGAGTTCCTGCGTCGACTGGATAGAGATCGATCCGGATAGTTTCGAAGTACAACCCGGCACCAGAAAGCGACTCCGGGTCTCGATACATGTGCCGCCCGATGCCGAAGGCTCGGCCTATTCGAGGTTGGCTTTCATACCCCTTGACACCGAAGTGTCGAAACAGATAATGGAGGAATCCTACACGACCGACATATTCGTCCGATTGGTGCCGGATACAAGAGAGGAAATTGAGGTTGCCTCATTTGACGTCTCGGTTGAGGGCAGGTTCAAACCCCTGACCTGCACCTTCAGAATCGAGAACAAGGGCAACACCCATGTAGATTTGGAGGCTGATGCCCAGATAAGCAGCACCCAGGGGCCCGCGGTCAAGGAACTGCGGCTGGAGGAAAGGGATACCCGGATTCTGCCCGGAGTGACAAGGACCTTCACTATCGTGGATCGGCAGGGCATGGAATCCGGCACATACAATGTTGAGCTCACGATAAGAACCGGCAAGAAGCGTGTGGCATATGAGACCCGCACCTTCAGCATTTGAGATACCCTTTGCGCCAGGCCGATACACTAAGGAGGATCTTATGAGAATCATACCGCTGATACCGGCGCTCCTGCTGGTTTTTGCGCTGGGCTTCTCTGCCTGCCTTGCCCAGGATCAACCACCGGAGGAAGAGCCGCCCCGGGCAGACACTACTGAGGTTGAACCGATAGAGATACCGGCACCTCAGACAGTCAGTGTCGATGACGGGGTATGGGGCGACCAGCCGCTGGTCACAAACTACTTCTACGATACGGATCTCCGGGAAGCCCTCCGAGACATCTCCGCCCAAACAGGCATAAACATAATATCCGATGATACGGTTCAGGGAATCGTCACCCTCGAAGTCTACGACATGCCCCTTGAAGAATGTCTCCAACGAATGCTCAGCCCCCTGGGATATACATTCAGGAGGAAGAACGGCTACTATATCGTGGGTGCTCCGCACCCGCAGAACCCGTCGTTCCCCCTGCTTACCGAGACCACGCTTTATTCACCCAACTACATAAGCGCCGAAGACGTCGCCAGACTTCTTTCCGACTATTATGCACCGTATGTGAAAATAAACAGCGCCACCAATTCAGTGGCCATTACCGCTTCGCCTGAGATGACCGAGAGCGTACTGGAAGACCTGGCCCGGATCGATGTCGCCCCCAGACAGGTCATGATCGAGGCTATAGTGACGGAGATGTCTGAGAGCGCTGCAAGAACCTTGGGGCTGGACTGGTCCTTCGATGGGAACGACGGTGGATCTAGTGTCTTCAACGTCTGGAATTCCCCCCCGGGCCGGGCGGATACAAGCCTTTTCTTCACCTTCACGGAACTGAACCGCACGATAGGCGATTACAATGTGACTTTCGAGACCACGTTAAGGGCGCTCGAAGAAGACGGCGAGATCGACATTCGGGCCAATCCGCGACTTGCGACCCTGAACGGGCGGCCGGCATCTATATTCATAGGGAGGGAGGAGTACTACTCAATCGTAACCGGGCCGTTGAGCTACCCGTATACGAAACTCGAACTCATACAGGTGGGCATAACCCTGGAGGTCACTCCCTACGTCTCACAAGACAATGAGATAACGGTGGCTATAAAACCCGAGGTGAGCGATGTTACCGGCCAGGGCGCGTCCGATCTCCCGGTGGTGAGCAAGCGGAGCGTGGACACAAAGCTCCGGGTAAGGAATGGTGAGACCATAACGGTAGGAGGCTTAACGCTGAGGACGGAGAACGTACGTTCCACGGGTGTGCCTTTCCTGAGCCGGATTCCTCTTCTGGGTTATCTTTTCAAGCAGGAAACGGTTGCCGTTGAGGAGAGAGAAATCGTGGTCTTCATCACTCCGAGAATCATGATGGAGTAATGGACCGGAGAATCACACTTGATCTCAAGGGACTCCACTGCGCAGCCTGTGCCAATGCGATAGAGCGGGCTGTGAGCGGTCTTGCAGGGGTCAAAGCGGCCTCCGTCAATCTTGCCGATTCCACGGGCACCTTCCTCTTCGACGAAGCATCCGTCTCGGTCTCGGACATCGTAAGGAAGATAAGGCAGACGGGTTACGATGTCGTCGAGCCCGCAACCGAGTTGAACCTCCCGATCACCGGAATGCGCTGCGCGGCTTGCGCGGGCGCCGTCGAAGAAGCCCTCTCGAAGGTGCCGGGCGTTGCGGAGGCATCCGTAAATCTCGCATCAAAGACGGCCAGGGTGAAGTACGGCTCGGGCGCAGTAGACCGTAAGGCTCTTAAGCAAGCTGTGATCGATGCGGGCTATAACGTGGCGGAGCGAGAGCAAGAAGAGGAGGACGAGGCTTCTATCGCCAGGCGACGGATGGTCAGGGCCTGGTCCTTCGCCATCCCTGTTATCGCCGTAATGGCACTTCACATGGCGCGGCTCTGGCAAGGTTTCTTGCCGGACATACTGATGGTCGCGTTGTCATTGCCGGTCCTCTTCTACGCCGGCGGCTCCGTCTATGTGAGCGCATGGAAGAGTGCAGCCCACGGATACCCCAACATGGACGTCCTGATTGCCCTGGGTACTCTGGCCTCGCTGGCTACCGGGCTGATGAGGCTGGGCGGGCTAGCCATAGAGTCCTACTCAGCAGTCGCCGCCATGATAATGGGTATACACCTTACAGGCCGATACATGGAAGCCAGGGCGAGGGGTAGGGCTTCGGATGCCGTACGCAAGCTCCTCAAGCTGGCTGCAAGAACGGCCAGAGTTGTAAAACCTGAAGGGGAAGAGGAGATTCCGGTGGACCGGCTCAAGGTTGGGGACCGCTTCATCGTCCGGCCGGGCGAGAAGATAGCCACCGACGGCGTGGTAGTTGCCGGTAGGACCAGCGTGGACGAATCCTTGGCCACGGGCGAATCCATTCCGGTTGAGAAGTCCGAGGATGACGAGGTCATAGGCGCCACGGTGAACCAGACTGGCACTATCACGGTCAGGGCGACCCGCGTCGGGGAAGAGACCTTCCTTGCCCAGGTTGCTGAAGCGGTCCGGGAGTTTCAGGCGCAGAAGGTGCCCATTCAAAAAATGGCGGACCGGGTGACAGCTATCTTCGTGCCCGCGGTCCTGGTGCTTGCGCTTGTTGCGTTCGTGGTGTGGTTGGCCATACCCGGCGTTGCCGCACTTCCCTGGGTGGACGCAGAAGCCTCCAGATTGACTCTGGCGGTGTTTGCGGCCGTCGCAGTGCTGGTGATCTCGTGCCCTTGCGCCCTGGGGCTGGCCACGCCTACCGCCATAATGGTGGGCGGCGGTGTGGGGGCCGAGCTCGGTATACTCTTCCGATCATCCGAAGCAATCCAGGTCATGAAGGACATAAGAGCGGTCGCCTTCGACAAGACGGGGACATTGACCGTAGGCAGACCTTCAGTGGTTGATGTTGTTGCCGCCGATGGCTTCGAGGAGAAGGACCTCCTTATGGTGGCGGCCTCGCTGGAGAGTGCGTCGGAACACCCCATCGCCCAGGCGATATTGGAGCATGCGGAAGGCGCAGGTGTCAAACCGCGGCCGATAGAGGATTTCCTTGCGGTCCCGGGCCTCGGCCTTCAAGGCAAGCTTGACGGAGATCCGGTTCTGCTGGGTAAGATCGCGTTCATGGCGGAGAACGCCATCGATATCGGGAGGTACAAACAGGCCGCAGAGCATCTTCAGTCAATGGGAGAGACGGTAGCCGCCGTCGCTCGAAGCGGGAAGATCACCGGTCTTATAGGGGTTGCCGACACGCTCAAGGCGGATACCTCGAGCGCCGTCGAGGCGCTTCACGATATGGGGCTTAAGACCGTTATGATAACCGGGGACAATAGTGTGACCGCCGGGGCCGTCGCGCGGAAGTGTGGAATCGACGAGACCATCTCTGACGTGCTCCCCAAGGAGAAGGCTGAGCAGGTGAGGTCTATCAGGAAGAAGTACGGTAAGGTGGCCATGGTAGGAGACGGTATCAACGATGCCCCCGCGCTTGCCGAAGCGGATATCGGCATTGCCATAGGAACGGGCACGGACATAGCCATTGAAGCAGCCGACGTGACCCTGGCCGGTGAGAGTCTGGCCGGGGTAGTCCGCGCTATTCGGCTCTCGAATGCGATATTCGCCAAGATCCGGCAGAACCTCTTCTGGGCTTTCTTTTACAATGTCGTGGCGATACCGGTCGCCGGGCTCGGGCTTCTTCACCCCATCATCGCAGAGGCGGCGATGGCCCTGAGTTCGGTCAATGTGGTTACCAACTCCCTGCGCCTCAAAAAGGGAACATACAAAAAGGGGACATAATACTCTTTTCGCAAAAAACGCGTTATTTGTTACTAAAAAACGGGACACAATACTCTCGTTCGCCAAAAGCGTATTGAGTATTGATAATGCGTAAAGAGTATTGTGTCCCCTTTTTAAGGAAGGAGTTGGCGGGCGACTTCGCAGATTTCATGGGCGAGTTCCGCGGGGGTCTTGACGGCTGCGGCCGGAATCCATACCTGTGCCTCAATGAAATCCAGAGCCTCCGGCGGCGTCTCATCAACTATCACCGCAATCACCGGCTTGCCGAGCGACACGGCCAAACCGGTTTCCGTCATTACCTTTGAATCACGCTTGGCATACTCAGAGAGAAGAACCACCAACGCTCCCGCCGCAGCCAGCTCGGTCCTAAGGGGTTTTTCCGATATTTTGCTGGTGAGGCTGACAAATTCGGCCGGGTCCGGTACCGCCACCGCCGCCAGCTTGTAACGTAGATCCTCAGCCAGCTTTTCATCACCAATACAGTGCGTGATCAGGATTCCGCCCATGGTTATCTCCCTGTCGATGAAACAGGTTCTGTACAGACTATCATATCATCTTGCCGGCCGGCGTCAAGTGGTGCCGCAGTGCACCCTTTCGGCTTGACCGCCCGCATCAAACCCATATACTGGTCTCAACCCGCTATCAGGTTAGGAGAACCCGAGATGAATGAGATCATAAGAGGTTTGCTCAAAGACATAAAAGGGGTAGATGTCCCCGCAAACAGAACCAACTACCAACGCTTCTTCAAAGAAAGATTGAAGCATCCTACCGGCATAAAGACCCCGGTGCTCAGAAAGGTTTCCGACAAGGTTTATAGGTCCGTCAGGTCAAAGAGCAAGAGCGAGATTCTTGATCTTTGCGATGAGATGATCGCCACTCGCAAGCGCTACATGCGCTTCGTCGCGTTCGAATGGGCGGGAAAGCTCCATAGACATTACGAAAAGAAGGACTTCACCCGCTTCGAGCGATGGCTTAAGGACTATGTCGATGACTGGGCCTCATGCGATCACCTGTGCGGGATCTTGGGCAAGCTTATCGCCAGGTATCCCGAACTTTCAAGAAAAAGGAAGCAGTGGACGCGATCCAGCAACCTGTGGTTACGCCGCGCGTCGGCGGTTGCATTGATCGAGCCCGTCCGGTCGGGCACGCTTCTGCGCGATGTCTTCGAGACAGCCGACATCTTGCTCCAGGATGAGGAGGATCTGGTGCAGAAAGGTTACGGCTGGATGCTCAAGGTCACCGGCGACTACTTCTTCGAGGATGCCCGCAGGTACGTCATGAAGCGCAAGGACAAGATGCCACGAACCGCACTTCGATACGCCATCGAGAAGTGGCCCCCCACCCTCCGAAAGAAGGCGATGAAGAGCGGTTGACAGAAAAAGCCTTGTAAAGAACCTCAATTTCTGGTTTTATGACCTTGCTTGCTAGAAAAAGACGAATTCCGCTAACTTCCGCAACAATGTGAGGTTGAGATATCTTAGCACCTGGTCGCTGCCCCGCTTGGATTATCATCAAGCGAGCTTTGCGTTTTCTCATGTTTTGTCCATTGTTGTTGGTTTCCACGGCCACTTCCGGCACGGCATTCCCTCCCTCTCCCACCCCGGCCGAAGCAGTGATGGCCGATAGCGTCGGGAGGCTTGAGGATGAGAGGCCGGGCACCGGTTACGTGCCTCCCCAGACCGATCTTTCTCACCTACAGGCATCGTGGACCAAGGGCATGCCGGTCACTCCGTCATGTTTCGACTGGCGAAAGGCAGGCAAAGTCTCGCCGGTCAAGAACCAGGATGTCTGCGGTAGCTGTTACGCCTTCGCAACGATCGCGAATCTTGAGTCCAGGCTTCTCATTCAGGGAGATAGCCTCTTCGATCTCTCTGAAAACAACTTAAAGGAATGCGGCTGGTTTGAGGCCGGCTGCGGTGGAGGCAATGACTGGATGGCGGCGAGCCTGCTCACCACAGCAGGAGCTGTGCTTGAGACCTGCGATCCATATATCCCAGTCGACGTCGAGTGTAAAATCTCTTGCCCATACCCGAAGCTCTTGCTCGATTGGCGGGTGATAAGCGGCGGGACGCCGGCGCCGGTGGATGTTATCAAACACTATATTATGGAATACGGGCCGGTCTATAGCACGCTCGACGTGGGTGACGGCGGTACCTGGCGTGCGGAGTTCAATGGCTATGACGGTTCCTATGTGCTCTATCGCGAGACTTACGATACCCCAAACCATGCCGTCCTTATAGTGGGATGGGATGACGATCTCCCCCATGCGGGTGGCACCGGGGCGTGGATCGTCAAGAACAGCTGGGGGACATCCTGGGGCGGCCCCTGCGGCTTCGGCCCGGAGCGGGGCTATTTCACCATCGCCTACGGTTCCGCGGGCATAGGAGCCAATTCGTCTTTCGCCGCCGATGTCGGAGCCTGGAACCCGGCCGACACCCTGCTCTACTACGATGAGGCCGGCTTCGGTGGCTCCATAGGCATAATGAACCAGCAGACCGCCTGGGGTCTATGCAAGTACATACCCTCAAGATCCATAGAGGTGAAGCGGGTTGAGTTCTGGACACCGGATGCCACGGTGGATGTGGATTGCTATGTATATGATGAATTCCATGACGGCTCGCCTTGGGGCCTGCTGGCAGTGGTGCCGGATAACGCATTCGATCTCGCAGGCTACCATTCGGTTGATCTCCCCCACCCCCTACCGGTAGCCGCGGGTGAGGACGTGTATGTGGTTATTAAGTTCACAACCGCGGTATCGAAGTTCCCCCTTGCCTATGACAGCAGCGGACCCAGAACATCGGGATGCTGTTACATGAGCTCCGATGGAACCTGTTTCAAGGAATTCACGTACGGCGATCTCGGGATACGGTTGCGCGCGAGCAAGGGGATTAGATGTTCGGATGTCGGTGATACGCCGGTTATTACCGAGATAAGCGACGTGCCGGGAGACAGCGGCGGATATGTGAGTCTAACCTGGACGCGGAACGCCGGTGACAGCGGAGAATCCGGCGAGACTAAGTTCTACCGGGTCTGGAGAGAGTGCAGGGAGATGCCTAACCCTACGCTACAGTCCGGTGTTTTCGCCGCGCCGGGAGCTACCACCCCCTACCGCCACGGAGTAGAAGGACCTGCCCGGGAGGTTGTAGCCACAGTTAGGGCGACCGGAAGGTGCTGCTACCAAGTGGTAGCGCCCACCCATTGTGACCAGAGACAGGCTGATACCTGCTGGACCTACTTCAGTGTCAGCGCGCATACCGGTGTGTGGGGCGAGCATTACGATTCACCCTTAGCCCGCGGTTACTCGGTCGATAACACGAGTACGCTCACCAAACCCGGAAGTGAACCGGCTATCTTACCCGAGCCGGAGAGTCAATCCGCCGGGACTGAACTCAGGCCGGCTGTCCCCAACCCCAGCCGTACCGGTTTCGAAGTTGGGTTCTCTCTCCCCCGTCCCGATTGGGTGCAGGCATATGTCTATGATGTTCACGGCCGAGAAGTTGACATGATCCTCGATCAAGTGATTGGCGCGGGCTCACATTCAATAACCTGGAAGCCGCGAACCCATGCCGCCGCGGCAATCCCGCCCGGAACATACTTCCTTAGACTGGTGACATCATCCGAAACCCACACCTCCAAGTTGGTCCTGATTGAGTAACCCAGTTGGATTGGCTGCCGCGGTAGAGGCAGGGCTACGGTACCTGAAGGCACCGCAGCGTAGTGAGTACCGTCATTACGAATACGTCGAGTGCAGAGACCCAACGCTACAGAGACAGCGGAATGAAGCCATGCCTCGTAGCGGGCGTACCGGAGGAGGCCGAGCGGGTGGCGCGGAGGCAGGCCCTCCCGCCGCCCAGACCGTAAGGGAGGACGGTGGGAGTCCGGAGCGATCAGGACCCGCGAGGCATATAGAGGTCGGGCAGGGAGACCCGGCCAACGTCGGGCATTGAGCGAAAAAGCTTGAAGATAGATTGCTTTTCTTTATAATCCCATTATCGGGCCTCAGAAAGAATTGCATTTGGATTGAACCCCGATGCAGTCAATTCCCAGAGCAAAAAGGAGGTTGAAGGCATGTTGACAGAGACTGTAAAGAAGGACTTCGATTCCACACTCACCGAGATAAAGGACGCCGGGCTCTTCAAGGATGAATGGGTGATAACCACACCTCAGGGGGCGGACATAAGGGTCAAGCAGGGTGAGGTCCTCAACTTCTGCGCCAACAACTATCTTGGCCTTGCCAACAATCCCAGAATAGTCAAGGCCGCCAAGGAAGGTATGGATAAGTACGGTTACGGGCTCTCATCGGTCCGCTTTATCTGCGGCACCCAGGATATCCATAAGGACCTCGAGCAGCTGATAGCTAAGTTCATGGGTACCGACGATACGATTCTCTACTCATCGTGTTTCGATGCTAATGGCGGTCTCTTCGAAACCATCCTGGACAAGGATTGCATTATCATAAGCGACGCCCTCAATCATGCTAGTATCATCGATGGGGTGAGGCTCTGCAAGGCCGAGCGCAAGGTCTTCAAGCACGGCGACATGGCCGACCTCGAGGATAAGCTCAAGGAGTCCAAAGGGGCCAAGCGGGTCATGATCGCGACAGACGGCGTCTTCTCCATGGACGGGGACGTTGCGAAGCTGGATGAGATCTGCGACCTGGCGGAGAAGTATGGCGCGCTGGTCATGATCGATGACTGTCATGCGACAGGCTTCTTCGGGAAGACGGGAAGGGGAACGCCAGAGCATCGCGGGGTTATGGGCCGTGTGGATGTCATAACCAGCACACTGGGCAAGGCCCTGGGGGGAGCCTCCGGGGGCTTTACCACCGGGCGGCAGGAGATAATAGATATGCTGAGGCAGCGCTCAAGGCCTTATCTGTTCTCCAACACGGTGGCGCCGCCGATCGTCAGTGGAGCGCTGGCCACCTTTACCATGCTCTCGGAGACCACCGAGCTCAGGGACAAGCTCGAGGAAAACACCAAGTACTTCAGGGACAAGATGACGGAAAAGGGCTTCGATATAAAGCCTGGGATACATCCCATCATCCCGATCATGCTGGGCGATGCGAAACTGGCACACGATATGGCAAGGGATATGCTGGCCGAGGGCATCTACGTTATAGGCTTCAGCTACCCGGTGGTTCCCAAGGGCGAGGCCAGAATAAGGGTGCAGATCTCCGCGGCCCACACCAAGGAACACCTCGACAAAGCCATAGAGGCCTTCACCAAGGTCGGCAAAAAGCACGGAGTCATCAAGTAAGATTGAGGAGGAGGGGTTACCCGGAAGTAGAAGGAGGAGGAAATGAAGCGTTTCAAGAACGAACCACTTACCGATTTCTCCAAAGCCAAGAACAGAAAGGCGATGGAGAGAGCACTCAGCAAGGTCGAGTCCGAGCTCGGGAAAGAATACCCGCTCATAATCGGCGGCAAGCGTAAGAAGATCCGGGGCAAGTTCGTATCCATAGACCCTTCCGATCCTTCACGTGCTCTGGGTGTGTTCCAGAAGGCGGATGCCAAGACGGCGAACAAAGCCGTGGACGCAGCCCTCAAGGCATTCGAAACCTGGCGCTTCGTGAAGCCGGCAAAGCGCGCATCATACCTCTTCAAGATGGCCCGCATTATGAGACGGCGGAAGCTCGAGCTCTCCGCGTGGATGGTTTACGAGGTGGGAAAATCCTGGGTCGAAGCCGATGCCGATGTGGCCGAGGCGATAGACTTCTGTGAATTCTACGGGCGCGAAGCCATCCGCTACGGCGGGGAACAGCCGGTCACCCAAGTGCCCTCGGAGAGAAGCGAGCTTGTTTACATCCCGCTTGGAGTGGGAGCGGTGATACCGCCATGGAACTTTCCCATGGCCATCCTGTGCGGCATGACGACCGCCTCCTTCGTAGCCGGCAACACAGTGGTCCTTAAACCATCGAGTGACGCTCCTGCGATAGCGGCCAAGTTTATGGAGATCGTCGAAGAAGCCGGGGTTCCCGCCGGAGTGGTCAATTATCTCACCGGACCGGGGAGGATAGCGGGTGAAGTGCTCACCCAGCATCCTAAGATCCGGTTTGTCGCTTTCACCGGCTCGATGGAGGTGGGCTTGAGGATCAACGAAGTGGCTGCGGTGCGGCAGCCCGGTCAGATCTGGATCAAGCGAGCCATTCTGGAGATGGGCGGCAAGGACTCCATAATCGTGGACAACGAGACCGATCTCGACAAGGCGGCCCGCGCGGTGGCCGCATCGGCCTTCGGCTTCCAGGGCCAGAAGTGCTCCGCCTGCTCACGGGCAATCGTTGTGGGGAGCGTGTATAAGAAGTTCCTTAACAAGCTGATTCCGATAGTCCAGGATATTGACGTCGGGCCGACAATGGACTTCGGAAATTATATGGGCCCGGTGGTCAACAAGAGGGCCATGGAGAACATCCTTAACTACATCAAGATCGGCAGCAAATCCGGAAGACTTATGACCGGCGGCGGCAAGATCCCCCGCAAGGGCTACTTCGTCCAGCCGACCGTGATCGCCGACGTCAAACCCGATGCGGTTATCTCGCTGGAGGAGATCTTCGGGCCCGTGCTCGCTGTCATAAGGGCCAGGAATTTCGATCACGCGCTGGAGATCGCTAACAACACGCAGTACGGGCTTACAGGCGCGGTCTTTACCCGGAATCGGAAGAAGAAGGAGAAAGCCAAGAAGCTCTTCCATGTTGGGAACCTCTATATAAACAGAAAATGCACAGGCGCGCTGGTCGGGGTCCATCCCTTCGGCGGCTTCAATATGTCCGGCACCGATTCCAAGGCAGGTGGAAGGGACTACCTGCTGCTCTTCTCCCAGGCCAAGTCGATCTCGGAGCTGGTGAAGTAGAAAAAGGGCGGAAGACAATGAAATCAGGCCTATGGATTCTCGTCCTGGTCATCGCAGCCGCGGTGGTTGTGGGTATTCTCTTGAGGCCACGGCTCAATCGCCTTCAGGAAGAACAGGAACCGCCGGAGATAGCCGAGATCGAGCTTATCGAGGGCATGGATGATCCCCGGGCCAGGCTGTCCAGCTTGATGGAGTTCATTTCCGGCTATCCCGAGAGTGAAACCAGGGCGCGAGCCTTCCGGGCTATCGCCAATACGATGCTCGACGACCTGGAGGACACCACCGCCTTCAAGGAGTTCGCAAACCGGGCACTGGCCGAAGAAGAGGATGCTCAAAGCAGGAGCGAGATCTACTTCCGGATTTACGGCCTCCAGGTGGAATCCGATCCCGGGGCTGCTCTGGAGACAGCCCGGCGGCTACTTGGAGAACCGATCGAGACGAGCGGCATATATAACTATGTATGCTATGATCTTGCCGAGCGGGATATGGGGCTCGACCTGGCCCTTGGGCTCTGCAACAAGGCTCTGCGCTTCGCGGAGTCAACCTCCGACAGCGGCAACATACTCGACAGCCGTGGCTGGGTATATTTCAAGCTGGGCGAATACGATGCTGCCGTGGCTGACCTCGACAGGGCTGCCGGGTTTTTTGATCCGCCTTACGAGGAGGTATTGAGGCATCTTGTCTATGCGGCTCTGGCAGGGGAGCGAAGTGACATAGCCTTCGAGACGTTGCAGAGCATAATGGCCATGGGTGAGTACGGTTATGCGAGAGCGGCCCTGGACTCCCTGATGACCGCGCGCGGCTATTCTGCTCGAGATCGGGCCGAATTTTACGAAGAGGTTTGGGAAAAGCGTCTGGCGGAGGCCCCGCGCTGTGAGGCTTTCGTGCTGCCTACGCTCGCGGGAAGCACCTACGAATTCGATCCGCTTGCAGGAGGGGTGGCGGTGGTCAACTTCATGAGTCCGACCTGAAGACCCTGCCGTGCGGAGTTCCCGCACCTGGAGGCAATATATAGTGAGTCTGACCGCCGGCATGTCCGGGTAATCATAGTGGATGTCAAGAACATGAAGGAGCGTACCGCGGAGCTCGCGCGGGAATACGGGCTCACAGTGCCGGTCCTCCTGGATGACAGCGAGATATCCTATGGTGTGTACGATATAGTATACACGCCTACCACCTTCGTCATCGACAGCCGAGGCCGCGCTGTCTTCAGGCATGTAGGTTTTTCGGAAGGCCAGGAGACAATGCTGGAAAGGGAGATCTCACTCCTTCTCGAGCGAGACTGATTCCCGGAAAGAGGCGGCAACGCAAGCGGGCGTGGGCATGGGGTCAGATCTTGAAAATTGAATTCAATTTTCAAGATCTGACCCTGGTTTTGCTTGAAATCGTTTGCGGCTTCTGCTAATATGGAGCCGAGTAAGGGGGTAGTCTCTCCAGTGGGCCGAATTGCAGGCATAGGTTGCCTTTTGCTTCTGTTTTGCTCAGCGGTTTTGCTCGCACCCGGAACAAGACCGCTTCGCCCGGTACTCACGGCCCCCGCATATGCTCAGGCCTCCAGCACAGAGATTATGAAGCAGAGCGATCATCACCGCAGGGTGGAGCGCGCCAAGAAGGCGCAGGCTGAGGCCAGGAACTCGGACCAGCAGATGGCGGCCTTCGGGATGCCTGAGTCCTCATCGGAGGGCTATGACTATCTCGTTGTCGTTCTACTGGCTGTCTCGCTTATAGTGATTGCCTTCGTGGCCCGCCGGGGCAGGCGGGCGAGATCTCGTCCGTAGCAGGATCCTCTAAGGACAAGCACCAACTTCAGGCTGCTGAAGAACACAGGCCTGCTGAGTTCGTTGCCACGGAGTGACAACGCTATCGCCTGCCATCTTAATGATCTGCTTTTTCAACAGCCCCCTTACACTTGACTTTCGCGATACCTCCAGCGGGAGCGGCTCATCCGCCGCGGCACTATGGGTTCATGAATAATCCGGGCTAGAGGGGCAGTACTTTTCCACGGGGCATATGTGGCAAAGGGGTTTTCTCGCCTTACATGTTTCCCGCCCGTGAAGCACTATCATGAAGGAGAAATCGCCCCACACACGTCTCGGCAATAAATCCATCAGCGCAAACTCGATCTTGACGGGGTCCTTTTCCCCGGTAAATCCCAGCCTGCCGGACAACCTGATCATGTGGGTATCGACTATTATGCCGGGCTTACCAAACGCGCCCGCCCTCACCACATTGGCGGTCTTCCTCCCTACCCCGGTAAGCTCAACCAACTGCTCCAGTTTCTCAGGAACCTTCCCGCCGTGCCTTTCCACTATCTCTTTGGACAAGGCCTTAATGCTCTTGGACTTGTTTCTGAAAAACCCCGTCGGCTTAATCATCCTCTCGAGCGTGCTTAACCTCGCTCTGGCCAGGTCCTCGGGGCTGCGGTACCTGCGGAACAGCTTCCTGGTCACCTCATTTACCTTCTTATCGGTGCATTGGGCCGCCAGAACGGTTGCCACCAGGAGCTCGTGCGGGCTTTTGAACTCAAGCGCCGTGGTGGCGTCCGGGTAACGACGCTTGAGCGCCCTAACGATTTTCGCGGCCCTCTTCTTCTTATGCTCCTTGGTCTCTTGTGTCTTTGCCGGCATTATAGCCCTCCACCACAGCAGTTTTCAGGAGTCGCGTCAGAATGCCTCTTTGACCTTCTCCGAAAGATGCGCGTTGCTGTTCCAGCTGGTAAGCACAAAGCCGGAGGCGTCATGTTCGAATACGCTGTAGGCCGCATTGTCCATGTAGAACTTCCAGAACCATGGGACCGGGACATTGAGAATCGATGCGGCCAGACCCTTCAGCACGGAACGGTGACTCACAACTGCGAAGTTCCCATCCCCTTCGTCGATAATCTCGCAGAGCCTGCGAAATCCGCGTTCCCTCACCTCCTCCACGGTCTCCCCCTCGGGTACTCTCATCTCCTCCGGCTCGGTAATCCAACGCCTCCACAGGTCGGGGTATTCACTCATCACGCGATCCTTAGGGACGCCCTGCCACGATCCCAGGTCTATGTTGTTGAATGCTTCATCAACCGTGTATTCGGTGCCCAGTCTGCGGGCTATTACGGCCGCGGTTTCAGTAGCCCTTACCAGCGGGCTCGCCAGCAGGAAGTCTATGTTCTCACCTTTAAGCGCCCTCGCAATCTCTCCCGCCTGTCTCCGTCCCACGTCATTCAGGTCCACCTCATACCGGCCCCTGAAAACACCGAGCCGGTTGAACTCAGTCTCTCCGTGCCTTATGAGAAAGATCCTTCGCTTGCCTATGCCCATCCTGACCTATCCTCTCCTTGTGGCCGGTCACCGCTCATACGTTCTTACCCACGCTCAGCTGATGGGCAAGTCTGAGGGGCCGTGGTATACGATACTTCGGTGAGCACTTAAGAACCAGGTCAATCGCAGTCTCAAGATCGATCCGGTTCCCTATTGATACATAGACGGGCTTAACCCGATCCCTGGTTCTCACGGCGGCCCCTATTACCTCCCCGTCTTTGCCCAACATATGTGAAAAAGACCCGCGCTTCTCATCCGGCCGGGAGAAACTACCGTAAAGCACCGACTTCGCACACCCCACGACAGGCATGTCCATGAGAACACCGACATGCGCGGCCAGCCCCATCTTGCGCTGGTGTGCCATGCCGTGAGCATCACATAGCAATACGTCAGGTGTCCGCCGGATACTCTCCAGGGCCTGCAGCAATCCGGGCACTTCCCTGAAGGATAGAAACCCCGGCACATAGGGAAAGGTAACCTCCTGTGTGCTTACACTGCGTTCCAGGATTTCCAGGTCCGGGAATGACACCACTACAACAGCGGCAAGCACGGTGTGCTTGTCCGGAAAACCGACGTCGGCGGCTGCTACGGTGCTTACCGTCCTACCGTCCCAGACCGGCTCTATCATGTCCCTGAGACGCAGCTGAATCTCTTTTGCCTCGTGCGTCGAGACATCCCAGGGATGCAGGTTACGATACTCCACGCCCTCCCCCGCTCTGCTCCCTCAGGAAAGCGCGCTCCCTTTCGCTTAGGGCACCGATCCCCTGGCTGTTTATCTTATCAAGAATACGGTCCATCTCTCGTCTGATCTTCGATTGCCTCGCTCTCTCCCGTTCCATCTGCGCCTCCATCACCCGGGAACGCGCGGTTCCTAACTTGCGTTTTATGAGATATACCAGGCGCTCTCGCTTCAGATAGAGGTAACCCACCAGGAGGCCCCCAAGGTGAGCGAATCTCGCAATCGGCGCCCGGGGCATAAGCAGAAGCGCAAGAATCTCCAGGGCACAAACAAGCACTGCGAAATGCTTGGCTTTCATGCGTATGAAAAAGTAGAGGAGGATCTCCCTGTCCGGGAAGGCCATTGCGAAAGCTATTATCAAACCGAAGATAGCACCCGAGGCCCCTATGGTCGGGATGGTCAAGCCCGGCTGGACGATTACGTTTACAAGGCCGGCTCCACAACCTGTGATGAGGTAGTACTTGAGAAACTCCCTGCTTCCCCAATACCTTTCGATCTCAGAACCCATCATCCAGAGGAAAAGCATGTTGAAGAGGATATGAAGAAAGTTCCCGTGCAGGAACATGTAAGTCACAATCTGCCATAGATAACCCCTGCCCAGAAAATCCGCGGGGACCAGTCCCAGCAAATGCACATACCGGTCGAGGAATGCCATCTGAAGCAGAAAGATGCCGACGTTGAGAATGAGCAGCCATCTTACCACCGGAGTGGTCGAGGGTACCGCAGAGTATCTATAGGTCTGAAAGTGTCCTCTATGCAAGATGGTCCTCTCTTTCCAAGAACCGCACCAGGTTATTAGAACCCACATGGCAAGATCAGGCAAGGCGGTTTTTGTGGCCGTCCGGGGAGCCATGGTCAGATCTCTTGCAACGTGAGGGGCTATGGAATAGGATAATCGGGGGTTCAGGATGAAGCCAGCAGAGATCGCTATCATTGCGGTGTCCCAACAAGTACTTTCCGTGAGTGTCGATTACCACGGGCGCGGCTCTCCTGCACTGAAGCGATGGACGGCCGACCGTTCGGTCGTGGACGGCATCTGTGAACGGCTGGAGGAAGTGCTCAGAGAGGCTGCCGAGACGGCCTTCACCGATGAGGAGAAGTCCGACCGAGCAAGGCAGACCGAGGAGCGCCTAGCCTCCCTCGGACTCGCCCTTTTCCAGGAGATACTCAAAGAGGAAGGCGACGCCCTGAGGCTGCAACCGGGCGACACCGGAGAAGAACGCTGCCTGGTATTCAAAATAGACAGGAACCTATCTTATGTTCCTTTCGAGCTTATGCACGACGGCAATGGCTTTCTCTCCCACTCGCTTGCCATGGGAAGGATAATCCTGACCGACGAGGTCGAGACCGCCCCTCAATCAGAAAGAGAGCCGCCGTTCAAGGTCCTTATTGTCGGCGATCCGACCGACGATCCGACCATCCGGGACGATGTGGAGCGCGAAATAGCCGCGGTCAGGCGTGTGTTTGCGGGGCGGAGAGGTTATTCCCTCAGGATAGCGTCAGGCCGTGAGGTGGATCAGGCATTCATGCTGTCTAATATGCCGGGCGCCGCCGTCTTCCATTTCACCGGACACGGTGCCGCATCGGGGGACCAGGATAGAACCGGGATGAGACTCCAGGGAGACAGAATCCTCAGCGGGCAAGCGCTTAGGGGCCTCCGCAGTCCACCGGGTGTGGTGTTTCTCAACATGTGTACCGCGTCACCACGGGGCGCGTGGAAGGGATCAATCGGCATCGTGGAGACACTTCTGAGAAGAGGCGCCAGGGCGTGCATTGCCTCGCTCTGGGAGATTCGAAGCAAGACTGCAACCGCAGTGGCTTCGAGCTTCTATGCTCATCTTCTCAGGGGTGAGACCTTCGGGCATGCCCTGCGCAAGGCAAGGCTCGACGCCATAAGAGAGGCCGGTCTGCATGATCCCACCTGGGCGGCATACGCTCTCTACGGCGACCCCCGGCTCAAGCTGCTTTCCGGGAAGGTGACGGCTGGAGGAGTCCAAAGGGCTCTGCGGGGCCTTGCTGTGGTCCTGGGCGTCGTGATCTATCTTGCTTTCTTGCTCTTTCCTGCTTCGCTTCACGAAGAAAGGGTTGGAACAGGAGTGACTCTTCCTGTAGGATACCTTCTGGTGGAGTCGCATCCCGGGGATGCAACGGTCCTGGTTGACGGCGTGGCCGATGCCCGGACCCCCGGCACCATAGAGCTCCCGGTCGGCAGGCATCATCTGGTAATAGAGAAACAAGGGTACAGGCGTTGGGAAGCATGGGTAGAGGTGAAAGAGTCGATAAGAACAGAGGTCAGCGCCGATCTGGTGGAGCTGAGACCCTAAGGCCCCCAAGCATCATCATTAAGGGTCTGATCACCGTTTTGCTTGCAACCTGCCTTGTTCCGCAACAAGCTGAGGGAGACCCCGATCTCATACTTACGGATCTGTGGGACAGCCCCTATCGGCTTAGCGGAATCTGCAATGAGCGGGCGACGGTTCTATTCGTATGTGACACCCAGTCAAGCGTCTGCAGGGAAGGTGCGGTATTCTTCGATGCCAGGGCGGATGAGATAGAGGCGGAGGGCTTCCGGGCGATAGTGGTAATGATCGGGCCACCGGCGGAAGCGAGGGCTTTTGTCCTCAAGACAGGTATCGACCAACCTGTTTATGTGGATTCCGACCGGAGAATATTCGGTACGCTTCTAGATCAAGAGGTGCTTCCTGCGCTTGTGCTCGTTGACGGAGAGGGGCGGCATGTGAGATCCCTTTATGGAGGCGGCGAATCCCTGGAAAGCAATATAGTTGTTATGTTGCAGGAAGGAGCCGGGGACAACCGCAGGTGGTGGCTGGTGCTGATTCCTATAGCCGTGATTGCGATACTCCCCTTCCTACTTGGTTGATATGAATGAGAAGAAACTCATAGCCCGATGCATCGCCAAAGATGAGAGAGCCTGGCACAGGTTCCTGCGCGAATACCAACGCTGCATACTTGGAGCCATTCTCTCCCTTCTGGCAAAGTTTTCCATTCACGAGGCTGAGATCGCGGATGACATATTCGCCGCGGTGATCGAGAAACTGCTGGTTGACGATTGCCGCGCCCTCAAGCGTTTCCGTTGGAACTCCAAGTTCTCTACATGGCTGGTAAGTGTGGCCCGCAACAAAACCTATGACTATCTTAGAAGTCTGAAACGAAAACCCACCGTCTCCATGAACAAACCCATAGACGAGGAAGACGATGAAATGGAGAAGTTGCTGGCATCGGATCTCGATCTCGAGCACGAACTCGAGGTACGGCTGACGACGGAAGAGGCTCTTGATATGCTTCCCACTAAAGAGAGATTGATCTTGAAACTCTATTACATAGAGGGTATGAAAGAGAGGGAGATCGCTGAGTTACTCGATCTTTCGGTGGATGCCGTATCAGCCAGGAAGTCCAGATCTCTCAAGAAGATAAGAAGCTTAGTCCTGAAAGGTGGATCCTGATCGTCATATAGGAAGGTGGGACTATGAAAGATAGATGTCTTACAGATGAGGAGATGAGTGCCTACGTTGATGGAGTGGTGGATGCGGATCTGCGGCAGAGGATCGAGGACCACCTTGCCGAGTGTCCCGTCTGCCTTCACCATGTAGCGGAACTAAAGGAGCTGGTAAGCCCGCAGGTCGTGTACGCTGCCATTCCCACCGCGGAGGCGCTTTCCAAAGCTGAGGACATCATTTCCCAGTATGCCAATCCGTCATCGGGTTTCGATGTAACGGTCGCCCTGAGACAGGGAATATGCAGGGTGCTGGAAACTACCGGCGATATCCTGACACCGAGAGGACTTGCTCCGATAGCGGTCAGGGGCGAAGGCGGGACCGAGCCTGCCCCAAGGATAGCCAAGTCGATTTCGGGTTACCTGGTCACGGTGGAGCTGCCGATCCGGAAGGGCAAACTGCAACCCAGGGTGATGGTGGTGCAGGAGACGAGTTCCGACAAACCGGACGGTGTGAAGGTGAAGCTCTATTCCCCCGGCGCCTGTGAGACCAAATACACCGAAGCAGGCAAAACGGCCTTCCAGCCCGTGGGTTCCGGCGATTACACCATCGAGATAGAAGACATCGGCACCATAGAACTTGAAATCACACCGTAGCGTTGCCACTCCTGTGGCAACGAACAGTCCCTGTAGCGTCGGGTTTCCACGCCCGACGTTGGTCGGGTTTCCACGCCCGACGTTGGTCGGGTTTCCATGCCCGACGTTGGTCGGGTTTCCATGCCCGACGACCGAACATGGGAGCATCCATCATCTCGTCCGCCACGGAGAGCCGACGCTACACACCCGGCTCACGCCTTCCCTTGACTCACAGACCCAGGGTGACATACCCTTGCACTGGAGGGTGCCGCCGTGGAGAACATAGACATCGCCCGCATCTTCGATGACATCGCAGACATCCTGGAACTCAAGGGTGAGAACCGCTTCCGCATAAGATCTTACAGAAGGGCGGCAAGAGTGATCCGTGACCTGCCGGAAGATGCCAAGACGCTCGTGGCCGAAGGCCGTATGACCAAGGTCCAGGGTATCGGCAAGAGCCTGGCGGAGAAGATCGCAGACATCATAAAGACCGGTACCACCGGCTTCTACGAGGAGATAAAGCAGGACGCCTTCTATCATCTTGCCGATCTGCTCAGCATCCCGGGCGTCGGACCCAAGCTGGCCGTGAGACTCAACCGGGAACTTGGCGTGGACACGGTGGACGATCTCGAGGAGGCGGCCAGGCAGGGCAAGCTTCGTTCACTGGAAGGCATGGGTGAGAAACTCGAGGAGAAGATCCTTAAGGGAATAGACCAGTACCGGCGCAGTACGGGCAGGTACACGATCGCGGACGCCCTTCCCTATGCCGAGGCCATCGTGAAAAACCTCAAGGAGGTCCCGGGCGTCTCGAGGATCGACATCGCCGGAAGCCTTCGAAGGATGAAGGAGACCATCGGGGACATCGACATACTTGTGACTTCAAAGAAGCCCGGTCCTATAATGGATGCTTTTACATCGATGGATTCGGTTGCCAATATCCTTGCCAAGGGCGATACCAAATCGAGTGTCGTCTTGATATCCGGTATCCAGGTGGATCTTAGGATTCTTCCCAGCGCAGATTATGGGGCCGCCCTCCACTATTTCACGGGCTCGAAGGATCACAACATAGTGATAAGAGACCGCGGCAAGCGGAAGGGTCTCAAGGTGAGCGAATACGGCGTGTTCGATACGAAGTCCGGCAAGAAGATCGCCGGAAGAACCGAGGAGAAGGTATTCAAAGCAGTAGGGCTGCCCTTTATTCCGCCGGAACTCAGGGAGAACAACGGTGAGTTCGAGGCGGCCGACAGAGGGGCTCTTCCCCGCCTCATAGAGCTCTCCGACATAAAGGGTGACCTCCAGATGCATACCAAGGCCACAGACGGCACAAACACAATAGAGGAGATGGCACGCTTTGCGAAGGGACTCGGCTACGAATACATCGCGATCACCGACCACTCGAAAGCTGTGAGGGTGGCGGGCGGACTCGATGACAAGGAGCTCGCGGCGCACCTAAAGGCCATACGCAAGGCCAACAGCAAGGTGGATGGTATAGAGATATTAACAGGCGTGGAGGTGGACATCCTGAAGGACGGCAGCCTGGATATCTCTGATGAAGTGCTGTCGGAATGCGATGTGGTGATGGCCGCTGTGCATTCCGGTTTCAACATGCCCCGGGAGGAGATGACCGAAAGGGTAAGAACCGGCATACGTAATCCGCTGGTTAACATCCTCGCACACCCGACCGGGAGAATAATAAACGAACGCGAGCCTTTTGAAATAGATATAGACGAGCTGATAGACGAAGCCAGGGTGCAGGGGATAGCACTTGAGCTCAACTCATATCCTACAAGGCTCGACCTAAAGGATATTCACTGCCGGGCCGCCAAGGAAGCGGGAGTCAAGATTTCGACCAATACCGATTCACACGCCGACCTTCAGCTCAAGAATATGCGTTACGGCATCTCGACAGCGCGGAGGGGCTGGCTCGAGCCGAATGACGTTATAAATACCTACAGCCTTACCAGACTCAGAAAGTTCCTTTCCAAAAGAAGGCGGTAGTCAAGGTGGCCGAGAAGCCCGCGAAGAACAAAGTCAAGAAAGAGATAGAGCAGCTCCGCGACAAAATCGAATACCACAACTACCGCTACTATGTCCTCGATGCTCCCGTGGTGAGTGACCAGGAGTACGACCGCATGATGCGGAGACTGCAGGAATTGGAGGGCCTCTATCCCGACCTTGTCACACCGGGTTCCCCCACGCAGAAGGTCGGAGCGCCGCCCCTCGAGGAGTTCGGCACGGTCGACCACGCGATTCCGATGCTTAGCCTCCAGAATGCCCTTACCGCCGATGAACTCAGAGAGTTCGACGAACGGGTAAAACGCTTTCTCGGATCGGAGGACTTTGAGTATGTTGCAGAACCCAAGATAGACGGGCTCGCGGTGGAGATCGTATACCGTGACGGGACGTACGCACAGGGTTCCACGCGTGGCGACGGTTATGTCGGTGAGGACATCACCGAGAACCTTCGTACGGTGCGTTCCCTGCCATTGAGGCTTATTAGAAAGAATAAACAGGTCCCCCCTCTTCTCGAAGTAAGGGGTGAGGTCTACATGGGAAAGAAAGATTTCGCCCGGCTTAATAAGAGGAGAGAAGAGCTGGGCGAGCCCCTGTTCGCCAACCCGAGAAACGCCGCGGCAGGATCCGTACGACAGCTGGATCCTTCGGTCACCGCGGGCAGGAATCTCGATGTATTTCTCTATGCGCTGGGGCGCGTCGAGGGGCTAAGTTTCGAGACCCACTGGGAGGCGCTTGAATCCCTCAAGGCCTGGGGGCTCAGGGTCAATCCCGAGATCAAGATCTGCCGCGACGTCGAGGCCGCCGTGGAATTCCACGCCAGCCTCGAGGGCCGCCGCAAGCAACTGGACTATGAGATCGACGGTGTGGTGCTCAAGGTGAATTCGCTTGAGTTGCAGGAGCGGCTGGGACAGATTTCCCGCAGCCCCAGGTGGGCGATTGCTTACAAATTCGAACCGGAACAGGCAACGACCGTGGTAAAGGACATAAGGGTCCAGGTAGGCAGAACCGGTGCCCTCACGCCGGTGGCGGTCATGGAACCCGTCCGAATCGGCGGTGTGGAGGTGCAGAGCGCTACTCTCCACAACCAGGATGAGATAGACCGCAAAGACGTGAGAATCGGGGACACGGTGGTGGTGCAACGCGCGGGTGATGTTATCCCCGAAATCGTGACCGTGGTCGAGGAGAAGCGAACAGGCAATGAGAAGAAGTTCAGGGTGCCGGACAAATGCCCTATATGCGGTTCGGTCGTATACAGGGATCCCGAGGAAGCCGTATCCCGCTGCACCAATATATCGTGCCCGGCCATAGTGAAGCGTTCAATCGGGCACTTCGCTTCCAAGGCCGCCATGGATATCGACGGCCTGGGAACGAAGATAGTCGATCAGATGGTGGAGAGCGGCCTCGTCAAGACGGTCTCCGATCTCTATAGACTCACCAAGGAAGACCTGATGGGATTGGAACGCCTGGCCGATAAGTCCAGTGAGAACCTGCTGAAGGCCATCCGGAAGAGCAAGCATACCACAATGTCGAGGCTTATATACGCTTTGGGCATAAGACATGTCGGCGAGCATGTCGCAAGGGTGCTCGCCGAGGAATATGAAACCATAGAAGAGATCGAGAAAGCCGACGTGGAAGAACTCACCGGAATCCGTGAGATAGGCCCTAAGGTGGCCGAGAGCATCCACACCTTCTTCACTGAGGAACGCAACAGGGAAGTGGTAAACGATCTCATTGATCTTGGGGTGGAATACAGCGCGCCGAAGCCGAAGGCCGGCGGAAGGCTGTCCGGTAAGGTGTTCGTATTCACAGGTGCACTTGAGGATTTCACCAGGGACGAAGCCAAACGCACAGTCGAGAATCTGGGCGGCCGGGTCGTATCAAGCGTGAGCGGCAAGGTGGATTACGTGGTAGGCGGTGAGGATCCGGGCTCGAAACTCGAAAAGGCGAGAAAGCTGGGGATCGAAATCATCGATGAAAAAGCATTCAAAGCCATCACGTCATCCTAGACAGGCTACAATCCGGATCGGAACTTCAGGCTGGAGCTATGCTCATTGGAGGCGTGTTTTCTACCCGGAGGATCTGCCTTCCGTCAAATGGCTGCGTTATTACTCTCGTTATTTCGACACCGTCGAGGTAAACAACACCTTCTATAATCTCCCGGCCGAGAGAGCTCTCGAGAAATGGTGTCATGATGCACCCTCAGGATTTGTGTTCGCCGTCAAAGCCAATCGCTTCATAACGCACATGAAGAAGCTCAAGGACGTGGACGATTCGATATCGGTCTTCATGGAGAGAGTGAAGGTGCTGAAGCGCTGCCTTGGGCCCGTTCTCTTCCAGATTCCCTCCAATCTTAAACTCGACATCAACAGGCTGCGGGCCTTTCTCGCCGCACTTCCCCGCCGCAGGCGTTATGTATTGGAATTCAGAAACGCTTCCTGGCTCAATGATGAGGTGATCGATGCCCTGAGCAAACGACGGGTCGCGTTCTGCATCCACGACCTCATGGAGGAGTCATACCCCCACCACGTCACCGCCGCTTTCGCCTACTACAGGTTCCACGGCCACAACGTCAAGTACGGAGGTTCCTATCCCAAGAAAGTCTTGAAAGAGCATGCGAAGGAGATGGCGTCGATTCTGGGCTCCGGGAAGGATGTCTACGCCTATTTCAACAATGACGCCTTCGGCTATGCCCTGAAAGATGCGGTTACCCTCAGGAAGATCGTGTCCAGGTTGCTAACCGCCTAGCCTGTGGGGTCAGATCTTAAAAATTGAATTCAGTGCCTGAAATCAATTTTCAAGATCTGACCCCAGTGTCTCAAATGTGCAGCTCTACTACATCACCATCTTCGAGGCTGTAATGCTTCTCCACCGGCTGACCCTCGAACTTGGTGTTACCCCAGACCCGGGCAAACTTGAGATTGTCCCTGAAGTCCTTATGAATCGTGCCGGCCAGCTCCACCACCGTGGTGCCTCTTCTGACAACGTACGGCTTTCCCATGTCGGGGGGTTTGCCTGGTATCTTGGTGTAGACCCGAACGAGTGAGAGCCAATCGAATATAGCGGTCCTCAGCTCCTCCAGGCCCTCGCCGGTCGAACATGACACAGCCGTAACCGGGATATCCCCAATAACGGGCTTGAGTAACCCCACCATGATGTTGATACCGCCAAGTTCCTTCTTGTTGATTATCAAACGTGTTTTCTTGCGTACCGTCCGGAAGTCAGGCCGGTCTTCATCCGGGTCTGCCTCAGGGGCCAGGACTATGCCCGAATCCTCAAGATGCTTGAGCAGCGCCCTGGCCGCACCGTCGGGATCCATCTCGTCCAGCCCCACTACCAGGAGAACGAGATCACAGTCCCTTATTATGTTGGAGAGCCAACCTTCATAGTAGGACTCGGTGATGGGTGGCATGTCCACAAGCTGGATCTGGATGTCCTTGAAGGGCATCATCGCCGGTGCCGGTTTGTGTGTCGTAAAGGGATACTCGGCAACCTCTGGTTCAGCATG
>Ga0180433_10003027_pt1 | contig 25190 bp, 20 predicted proteins | sample SS_ome_8_FD_132980 | JGI IMG/M metagenome (GOLD analysis project Ga0180433, IMG submission 132980) | Hypersaline lake sediment archaeal communities from the Salton Sea, California, USA - SS_1_D_1 metaG | ecosystem: Environmental > Aquatic > Non-marine Saline and Alkaline > Hypersaline >... | reverse complement strand
GGTTTTAAAATTCCTGCAAAAAGAATTGTTGTCAATTTAGCACCTGCAGATTTAAAAAAGGAAGGAACACTTTTTGACTTACCAATTGCTATTGGGATGTTACTTTCTTTAAAAAATCTTGAAGTTCCTAAAGAATTTATAGAAGAAACACTTTTTATTGGAGAGTTATCTTTAGATGGTGGAATACGATTTATAAAAGGCGCGCTTGCTGTTGCCTATGATGCAAAACGATTACGCAAAAAACGAATTATTCTTCCCAAAGCAAACGCAAGAGAAGCTGCACTTATTGAAGGTCTTGAAGTTATCGGCATTGATCACTTAACTGAATTGGTAGCCTATTTAAGAAAAGAACATATTATTGAACCTACCGTCAATTCTTTTACAAACTTTGTACAACACAACTCAAAATTACAAATAAATTTTAGCCAAGTAAAAGGACAACTACAAGCAAAACGAGCACTACAAATTTCAGCCGCTGGACGCCACAATATTTTATTTATTGGCCCTCCAGGATCCGGTAAAACAATGCTTGCAAAAAGACTTCCTACTATCATGCCACCTATGTCATTTGACGAGGTCCTGAAAACAAGCAAAATTTATTCTATATGTGGAAAATTGGGCAACCGATCTTTGGTAGTAAAAAGACCATTTCGAAACCCTCACCATACAACTTCTCAAGCAGGACTTGTAGGCGGCGGCTCTTACCCACAACCGGGGGAAATTAGCTTGGCCCATAACGGCATACTGTTTTTAGATGAACTTACTGAATTTCGCCGCAATGTTTTGGAAGTTATGAGACAGCCACTAGAAAATAAAACAGTTTGCATCTCTCGAGTACACCAAACTGTTACATTTCCAGCATCATTTTTATTGGTAGCTGCATTAAACCCATGCCCTTGTGGATTTTTAGGAGACAAAAAACGACAATGCCACTGTACAAAACAACAAATAGCACGCTATTTAGATAAACTTTCTGGGCCACTATTAGATAGAATAGACTTACAAATTAGTGTACAATCTGTCGAATATGACACTATTAAGTCAAAACATATAGAAAACCAAAGCTCTGAACAAATGCTAGAAAAAGTAATGTGCGCAGTTTCAACACAAGAAAAACGATTCGGCACAAAAAACATGTTCAATGCCCATATGACCCCAGATCTCATAGAAACTTCTTGTATCTTAACTGAGCAAGCTGAAGCTACAATTAAAAAAGCATTTGAAGCACTATCTTTAAGTATGCGAGGCTATCACAAAATATTGAAAGTCGCTCGTACCATAGCAGATTTAGATGAGTGTGATATAATTGATGTACCCCATATACGGGAAGCAATTATGTATCGATCATTAGATCAAAATTTAGAAAAGCAAAGAGGTTAACTAAATGCTTATACAGGAACCCTAAATTATGATAGCAGGAATTGGGATAGACTCTGTGGAAATAGAACGATTTGCAAATTGGGCAAATCTCCCAGAAGAAAAGCTTTATAAGCTATTTACTAAAGAAGAAATAGAATATTGCCTAAAAAACACCAAAAAATCTGCTGAACGATTTGCTGCAAGATTTGCCACCAAAGAAGCATTTTATAAAACTTTGAGCCAAATTATTCCAAATCACACTATACCTCTTTTAACTGTTTGCAAACATGCCTCCATTTCACAGGAAAATAACGGAAACCCAATATTATTAGTAAATTGGAAAGCTTTAGTAGCTACTGGAACAAGCTTTAGGAGCCTTGTTTCAATAACGCACACTCAGCAAGTAGCTACAGCAATAGTATTAATAGAGCCTATCTCTTGAGGAAATATACGACAATTTATTGAATCGTTTTTCAAAAAATATTAGATTTTAAGCTTTTTTATTCACTTTAAGTTTGACAGTTCATTAAATATAAGCGATACTATTAATATAGAGGTTGAAAAATACAGAAATTGAAATTGATCGCGGGGTAGAGCAGCCTGGTAGCTCGTTGGGCTCATAACCCAAAGGTCGCTGGTTCGAATCCAGCCCCCGCAACCAAATTTTCTCTCCATTTTTCCTGAGGAATTCTCAGGGCATATCAAAGGGCAAATAGTAAGCCAAATTTTTCTCCAAAATCTATGAAAATTACTTTTTTAAATCATTTTTCATCAACTCCTCTTCCTTTTTCCACCCCACAAACAACCCAATCAGAAAAGTATATTGAAAAATTTTTCACTTTTTTCACAAAAAAGCATTGTTTTTATAGCCTTTCTTTTTTTATACTAAAATTAGTAAATAATAAAAATTTTCAGAATAAAGGGGAAAGCATGAATAAAAAACAAATATTTTCAATAATTGTTTTCATTTTTTTTGGACTACACATACACGCACAATACCTGGTACTTGAGGTTTCACAAAAAGGCAAAGATCCTCGCATTATAGAAGAGACTGGCCAAGCCGAAAAGGAAATCAAAATACTTGATATAAGCAGTGGGAAAATAATAAAATCACTAATCGGATACACTTCAAATGCTAGTAAAAAAGGTAAATATATTGCCATACAATCAAAACCCAATCAAATAGATATATATGACAGAGATTCAGGATTTAAACTTACACGTTCCTTTTATGATTGTTTATCTATTACATTTAGCCCAAACGAAAAACTTGCTATCTTATATCTCCCTGAAAATAGGGCTCAAATACTAGATATAAGTCAAAACTGGAAAAACATTAAAAATTTCACCTTGGTAGACCCCTACTTTATAGGCAATCCTTTCAGTTCCCGAGAAAATTATTTTGCTTTAGGCAAAAAAGATAGTAGCCTACAAATACTTGATCCTCATGATAATTTTAAAATAATCAAAGAATTGCCCAAGACAGAAAGAGAGTTTCGACGACTAGAAGTAACCAGGGAACTCATAGCCCCAGAAGAACAAATACAAGAAATGCAACAAGTTCGTGAGCTTTACTATATTGGAGCACTTTTTAGTCAAAACGAAAGATATTTAGCAGCAACAACAGAATACTTCGACATACAAAGAATTTATCTTTATAACACAAAAACCTGGAAAAAAATGAGAGAATTTCCTGGGCGCCCAATGGAATTTAAAAAAGACCTTTTTTTAGTAGAATTCGGCAGTGGAACTTTAGACTTGGGAATAAACATCTATGACATGTCTCAACAATGGAAAAAAATTAAAGAACTGAGCGGCTTTCAACCAAGCTTTAGTGAGGATGCAAAATTTATTGCTTTACAAAAAGAACGAGGACAAAAGTATCTTACCAGGGTTTTAGATAGAGAAAATAAATGGAAAGAAGTAAAAACATTTGATCTTACACAATATAAACAATTTGACCATCAACGGGACCCCTTTAAATTTTACAAGCGATACCACAAATTCTTTAAAGAGCAGTTTTTTATACAAACAGCTACAAATAAAATCGAAATATATAATATAAGTGAAACACCATGGAAAAAATTAAAAGACATCATAATGGATACAGAAATTGAAAACTTTCTCATTTTACCGCAAAATGAAGATATCGATACTTCAGAGCGAGTCCAATTTTTTCAAACAAAAGATATTCCAATAAAAAAATTTGAGATAAAGCAACGAGGCAAACCAAAAGAACCTATTATAATTCCAAAATTACTTATTAGAGAAAAATAAGAGCATATAAATATATAAGAGGGGTACTAAAAAATACTCCTCTTTTTGCTAACTTTCTTTTTGCTATCTTATCAAAAAATAAATCAAAAACCCTTTTTAATCAAAAATTTATTCGCTTTTTCTAATAACTTCTTTGTATTATCATACGTCAGTTTTTCAATAGCTTGATCATATTCAAGCCACTCAAAATCAATATGCTCATCAGAAAGTCGCACTTTTTTTGAACGAGTTCTGCCCACAAAAAAGTAGACTGTTTTTTTTGCTAGATCCCCATCTTTTTCTTGAAAAAAATATTCAAAAGAATATTCAAATCCTTCATGAATAGTTGCAAGTAAGCTAGCTTCTTCTTTCAGTTCTCTCAAAGCTGCTTCTTGTTTTTCCTCATCTTCCTCTATTTTCCCCTTGGGAAAACCCCAGTGACCGCTTGCATATTTTAATAATAAATATTGTATCTTTTCTTTTCTTTTAAAATAAACAACTATGCCAGCCGAAAATAAAAATTTCATAATTCATCACCTGAAATTAATCTATAAAATATAATTTCACTTTAAATATCTTTCTTGTGTAATAAACCAATAAAAATATCAATCCTACTAAGGGACCTACCCATAACCAAAATCCTATTTTCATTAATAAGAAATGTGATATGCGTTGAGGTAAATACCCAATTTGTTTATACAAAAATTTATAAAAAAAGTACATTATTGTAAAAAATATACTCAATTGAAGAAGATAACGTATCACAAAATCTATAAATTTGCCAAAATAAAAGGGTAATTTAAAAAATATAGCTAAACATGTGATATATAAAACAGCCTGTACAACTGCTGAAATTGTAGTGGCAAGAGCAATACCAACGGACTGAAATTGTTTCATCAAAATAATATTCATCAAAATATTTATTAAAGTTGCAATGATCGATACCACCGTAGGGATAAACATATTATGAAACGCATAATAAATATTAAGCAATATCTTATTTAAAGCAAAGAAAAAAAGGCCAATAAGAAATGCCACTAAAATTGCACCTGCTTCATGTACTTGCGCAGCATATATTTTTTTGGTTAAAAAAACCGTAGAGAATATTTTTTCTGAGAAAAAAATCATAATACAAGCTACTGGAATAGCTACCCAAAAAATAAGTTTGGTCGCTTCAAATAAATAAAATCTTATTCTTTTTGGCGCATACATACTTAACTTTGAAAAATGAGGAAGTAAAATAGTCGAAAGAGCTACCCCAAATACTCCTAAGGGAATACCCATCAACCTATTTGCATAATAAATTAACGTAACTGACCCTCTTGGCAACCATGATGCAAACACAGTATCCACAAACAAACTCACCTCCACAATACTCATACTAAAAAGACAGGGTAAAAATTTTAAAATAACATGTTTGAGTGACTGCCATGATGATTCATCAAAACGCTGAAATGAAAAATCAAAACTAAAGTAAGCAGCAACATGTAGCAAAAGTTGTAATAAACCTCCTAATAAAATAAAGAAACACAAATATTCCACAGAACAATTAGATACGAGACAAAAAGATAATGAACAAATAAATACGATATTTAAAAGTGCCGGTGAAATTGCGGGAACAAAAAAATGACCTACTGCATGCAAGGGGCCTGCTAATAATGCACTTGATGAGAGAAAAAATATAAATGGCATCAAAATTTGTAGTAAACTTGCGGTAAATCGTATTTGTTCAGGTGGGAATCCAGGAGCAACCAACCTCACAACTGCTTGAGCTTTCCAAATAGCAAAACCACATAATATCAACAAAGCACCTTCAAATACCAAAAACGCTAAGGACATAAATCTATTAACAGCTTGTCTATCTTTATTTCTTACAATCGATACTACCGTTGGAACCATTGCTGCAGATAGAGCTCCTTCTGCAAAAATTTTTCTGAGAGAGTTTGGAATTTTATATGCGGTTAAAAACGCATCTGATATCATACCAACTCCCAAAAACCTTACCATTAAAACTTCTCTGACTATAGCCAAAACACGACTTAATAATGTAGAACCACCAACCTCGATCGTCTTTTTTATAATAGATTTTTTGTGCATTATCCCTGTATTGCCCTTATCAATACTTTTTTTCATGAATGGCCCCTGTTTTTTGATAGATCGCAACTTAAAAGAAAATAGCAACAAAAATTTTTGTTGTAATTTTCTTTCAGTATAAAGGATAAACCAAGAATAGCGAGAGATAAACTTAAAAACAAGAAAAAAGCTTATCGATTCTTAAAAAATTTTGTAATCGCGTTCCAAAATTTCAAAATACGAAACAAATTTAAATAATTTTCCTCGCTTTTTTTTGCTGATACTTGTTAAAAAACCTATTTCGACAAAATCTGAGATTATTTTACTTGCAGTATTATAAGAAACCCCAATCTCTGTACTTAATTTTTGCACCTTTATAATCGGATATTCAAATAAAGCAGTAAGAGCTTTTATTCTTGTTTCTCGAGTATTTGCAAACCGTTTATCAATGGAAATAATCTCCGTCATTTTCTTCCGGAGTTGTTCAATATCACGAGCACGCCAACAAGCATCTTGGGCGCTATCTCTAATCACAGAAAGATAATATTTTATCCAAGATTCAAAATCACCTTTTGTTCTCACTCGATCAAGTAAACCATAATAGTCATATGGCCGCTTTTTAAAATAATAAGAAGGATAAATAATGGGATCAGATAAAAATCCCATTTCAATTAACATAAGAACAATTAATAACCTACCTATTCTTCCATTTCCATCCAAAAAAGGATGTATCGTTTCAAACTGAACATGCACAAGTCCAATTTTGATAAGCGGATAAATTGTTTCATTAACATTTATAAATGTTTCAAGTTCGGACATCAATTTAGAAATATCATTTGCCGGTGGCGGGACAAGATTACCAACAGTTACTGTTTGTTTCCGATAGTTTCCAGGATTAGACTTACTACTACCCGTTATTTGCATAAGCTCTTTATGTGCTTTAAGAATAACTCTTGTAGAAATAGGCAAATTTTCCTTTTTTATCATTTTTATGCTAGCATACAGAGTTTTTGTATAATTCATAACAAGCTGCATATCTTTGCTCGGTTTTGTTTGGAGCAAAGGTTGTGTAAAAGCCTCTAAAAGAGTGGTATGTATACCTTCAATAGAAGATGAAAGAAGCGCCTCTTTTTTTACATAGGCCTTTATAAATTGCTCTTTATTTGGAAGCCATTCATTCATTTCTTTTAATTTTCCAAGCTGCTGCATGGCTTGACCATATAACTCAACCATTTCAGCATCCATAGTAAAAGATGGATTTTTTGGGGGTAATGGATATGGCATAAAAAAATCTACATTGCCAATAGGCTTATAAATACCAGATTTTCGCATATATTTACCTTTTTTTCATAAAAATAATAAATTTATACACCTTAATTAACTATAATAAAATATAAAACACTATTTCATTTTAGGCAACTAAATTGAAATAAGACATTAATAACCCTGCTTCTTATTTCAACTTAACCCCCCAAAATGAAATAAGACTCACAAAAATGAATTCTTATTTCAGTCTCAATAATTGGGTTATAGTTTAATTAAGGGTTTATCCAAAAATTAAGAATTTACTTATTTGCTAGAGATTTTTGATAAGAAAAATTATATGGTATGGAAATATAAGAAATTATCCTCTCCCCAACGGTCCTGAGTAGTGACTGAGTATTCTCCGAAGTCGTAAGCTAGTCGAGCGACGAAGGAGAAATATCGAAGGACGTAACGAAGGATACTTCCTTATTTTAGAAAAATAAAAAAATATTTTTTTAATTGCTTTTCTTTTCAATAGCTCCACTTTTTTACAACCTTTATTGCTCTATTTTTTTCAAAATCCACTCCGCAATCTCTGTTCTGCCCTTCTTTTTTGCAATAGCAAGTGGAGTTTCTTTCTGCGCATATTTTTTTCTAATGCGTTCATCAAGTTTACCTCTATTTTCATACCAGATAATGGTGCTAGACTTATTAATAAGTGTTCTATCTTTTTTTGCTAAAAACTTAAAAAGCTCTAAATTATCACTACCTGCTGCAAAATGTACTAATGTTTTTCCACGATAATTAGCAAAATTAACTGGAATTTTAATTTCTTCAACAAAATATTTTACCATTTCAGAGTGCCCATTTTTGCAAGCTACATGAACAGAACTCAAGTCCCGTTTAACAATTTTTTTAGGATCAGAGTCTCTTGAAACCAAATACTTCACTATTTCTAAATATCCCTTTTGGCTGGCAATATAAATAGGAGTTGAACCTTCACCACCTATCTTGACATGTATATTTGCGCCCTTTTTCTCGACAAGCCATTTTACAAGTTCTAGTTTTCCATATCGACATGCAATATGAAGTGGCGTTCCACAAAAAAGCCTTCCTGGATCTTCTTTATTAACATTTTTTAGAAAAGTATTCACCAAAAACTTAAATATTTCTGGATTATCACATTCACAAGCAACCTCAAAAATAGTTTTTTTAGAATCAAATTCCTTTACAGGTCCTTTTTCCCCACCTTTTCCTATACCTAAACTATCAATTTCTCCTGCAAGTAACATAATAAGCTCGAGATTTCCACTTTTGCAAGCCAAATATAAAGCAGATCTATTTTTCTCATCCATTATTTCTGTTATAAAAATATTTGACCTATAACACTCTATTTTATTTTCTCTTGCTAAAGAATCTGTTCTTCTTTTTATATTATGCTTTTCCATAATAGTTCTCGTTTGTTTAAGATCCCCATTTTTACAAGCCAATAGTAACTCCCTACTTATTGCTTCTCTTTTTTCTTTGGGTAGTAATATACTCCTTGTAGAAAAAAGGCCACGACTTTTTTTATAGAAGCAATTACAGCAATAAGCCATTAAACCAAAAAAGCCAGCAGTTCCTAACAAAAGAGCTGTTTTTTTGACAAAACTACTTGAAAAAATACTTTTCTTTGTATTGCCACCATTTGCTTCTATAGTTACAGAACAAAAAATCATAGATACTATAAACGATAAAGAAATTATTTTTTTCTTATATATATTCATAAAAACCTTCTTTAATAAAAGTTAAAAATCTTAAAATTAAGCTCTTTTAGCTTACTTTTAATTACAGAATTTTACAATAGGTTACTGCAACAAGCAACAAATCAAAAACATTACAAATGTGATATATTTTTTGATTGTTTTGCTTCTCACTGCTTTTTATATTTTTTCTAAAACTCCATTTTCTAGCTTATAGACAATATCCATGCTTTGCGAAACATAAGGATCATGAGAACTAATAATAATCCCCATCCCCCACTTTTTTTTACAACTAAGCAATAAGTCTATAATGATTTTACCTGTTTTAATATCCAAATTACCAGTAGGCTCATCTGCCAATAAAAATTTTGGCTTATTAAATAATGCCCTTGCTAGTGCAACCCGTTGTTGCTGGCCTCCAGAAAGTTCCTCCGGAGCACTCGAAGCCTTTTCCTCAATCCCCACATCTTTCAAAAGAGATATTGCTCTTGGTTTACATTCAGAATATGATTTTCCTGCAATCATACCGGGAACAATAATATTTTCTAATACAGAAAGCTCGGAAATTAAATAAGGAGCCTGAAACATTAAACCAACTGTCTTATTTAAAAATTTTTCTTTTTTGGCATTAGTAAAAGAAGATATATCTTTATCCTCAAAATATATAGACCCTGAACTTGGTTTATCTAAATCTGCCAAAAGATGCAAAAATGTCGATTTACCGGTCCCTGAAACACCGGTTATCGCATAATTCTGTGCTTGATCGAATGTTGCATTAATCCCATTAAGTACAAGTAGCTTTTTTTTCCCTTGAGTAAACCACTTTACAAGTTTTTTTACTATTATTTTCACCATCAAATCTTTCTTTAAAAAAATAATTTTTGTATTTTTTGTTTCAAATATATTCCCAAGCTCGATTAGCTGCTCATTTCCCCCAAAAAACCCTTTATTCTTTATTTTTAACAGTTTTTTGAAAGATTGTACAAAGCTCCTCCTTTTAAAAAAACATTTTTTTGGTGAATACACAATAAATATTGTTTTCGTATCTCACATAACTTAAAATTATTATAGGGACACATAAAGACATATTCCATAAAAAAGAAGGGGGAGAGAATATGAAGTCAATTTTAAGCAAAGACCACGTTAAAAACAAAATTCCTAAAGCACTGCCTGTCGTTCCAACCATGGATATCGTTGTTTTTCCTGATATGATTGTACCACTATTAGTATTAGATCCAAAAATAATTAACGGGATAAATAACGCAGTAGAAACATCAAAGCTTGTACTGCTTTTAGCATCTAAAAAACAAACCAATGACGAATTAGATTCAATAGGAACAAAAGACCTGTATACTGTGGGAACTGTTGCATCAATAATGAGGTTAATTAAAATTCCAGAAGGAGGAATCAAAGTTCTCGTACAAGGCATATGTAAGGCAAAAGTTAATAATCTTTCAACAGAACAAAATATGCTCAATGCCTGCGTAGAAAAAATAGAAGATGACAGCCAAGAAACTGAGATGGAAATTCGTGCCCGAATAAATAACATAAAAGAACTCGCAGAACAAATATCTGCCTCAGGACAAATATTCAGTCCTGATTTTCATCTTATACTTGCTAAAATGAACGAGCCTGAAAAAATCTGCGAATTTATAATTTCACACTTAAATATCAATGTAAAAGAGGCTCAGAATCTTCTGGAAACGAACAAAAAAACTGAACTTCTAGATAAAGTATATATGTTGCTCAGCAAAGAAGTAGAAGTTGCAAATATGCAAGAAAAAATCAAAAGCAATGCACGAGAATCAATTAATCAATCACAAAAAGAGTATTATTTACGAGAACAATTAAAGGCTATAAAAAAAGAACTTGGGGAAGATGATTTAGAAGAAATAGACGAGCTCAAACAAAAACTTTCAAAAATGCCAGTTTCTCAAGAGACAAAAAAGGAGGTATTACGACAAATAAATAGACTTGAACACACGGTCCCTGATTCTATGGAAGCAGCAGTGATAAGAAATTACCTTGATTGGGTATTTGCCCTTCCATGGACAAAAGAAACCGAAGACAATCTTAATATAGCTCACGCAAAAAAAGTTCTTGATGAAGACCATTATGGTTTAAAAGAAATAAAGGAAAGAATTTTAGACTTTATCTCCATACGAAAATTAAAAAAAGATAGTAACACACCAATACTATGCTTCGCAGGCCCTCCAGGAACAGGAAAAACCTCCCTTGGTAAATCTATTGCACGATGTTTAAACAGAAAATATATACGAGTATCTTTAGGAGGCGTAAAAGATGAAGCTGAAATACGCGGACACCGAAGGACCTACGTTGGCGCAATGCCAGGAAGATTTATACAAGGAATGAGAAAAGCTGGCTCATGCAATCCAGTTATCGTCATAGATGAACTAGATAAAATAGGAGCAGACTTTAAAGGCGATCCTGCATCAGCCATGCTCGAAGTACTCGATCCACAACAAAATAAAGAATTTTATGATAATTATCTTGGTGTACCATTTGATCTTTCAAAAGTTATCTTTATCGCAACAGCAAACAATCTGGGAGCAATTTCTGGGCCATTAAGAGACAGAATGGAAGTTATTAATCTCTCGGGTTACACCATAGAAGAAAAGCTAAACATCGCAAAAGATCACCTCATAGAGAAAGCAGTAAAGGATACAGGAATCCAAAACTATGAAATAAAACTAAATGATGATCTTTTAATGGACCTGATCACAAGCTACACGAAAGAAGCAGGCGTCAGACAACTTGATAGAACTATACGAAAACTTTGCTCAAAAGAAGCTCGCTCATTAGTAGAAAAAAACAAAGTTGTTAAGTTTAATACAAAAAACGTAGAAAAATATTTAGGTCCAAGAATATTTCTAGACGAAGAAGCTCTCACCTGCGACCAAGTAGGAGTCACCAATGGACTCGCATGGACCATGTACGGTGGAGAGATTATAAAAGTAGAAGCAGTTCTTCTACCGGGAAAAGGAAAACTTATTTTAACCGGACAACTGGGAAGTATCATGAAAGAATCAGCTCAAGCAGCACTGAGTTATGCCAGGGCACATCATGAAGAATTTGAAATAGAGGACAAAATGTTTGACTCTCACGATCTTCATATCCACGTTCCTGCTGGCGCAATACCAAAAGATGGCCCTTCTGCCGGGGTCACCATGCTCACCTCTATTTTATCAGCATACACCCAAAAACCAATCAGCTCTAAATATGCTATGACTGGAGAAATTAATCTTCGCGGCGATGTAATGCCAATCGGGGGTGTAAAAGAAAAAGTATTGGCCGCAAAACGCAACAAAGTACCATTTGTTATCTTACCAGACAAAAACAAAAATGATTTAATTGAAGATAAAAAGATAACCAAAGGCATAGATATCATATGGGTCAATAAGGCAAATGAAGTAATTAGTAGAGTATTAGGGAAAAAGAAGTGAGTGATTAATATAGATATCCTCTCGATTATAAAAAATAATATAATCGAGAGGCTAAAAAATTAATGTAATAATAAAAAAGAGGTTAAATTATTATGAAAATAGTAACAATAGGAGGTGCTACTCAAGACATTTTCATCACCTATTCAGACCCTCACATGTTACGACTCTATTCAAAGACAACTCAACGAGAATATTTAATTCTTGAAGAAGGCAGTAAAATAGAAATCGATAATCTCAGTTATTATACCGGAGGAGGTGCTACTAATTCAGCCGTATCTTTTTCCCGCCTTGGCTTTGACGTCTCTACCATATTCAAAACAGGCAACGATCTGCAAGCTGACCTGATCATTAAAAAATTAAAAAAAGAACATGTAAATATCACAGATGTAACAAAAGATAAAACACTACACACCGGCACCTCAATAATTATCCCCTCTTTAACTGGTGATCGAACTGTTTTGGCATACCGAGGATCAAATATTGGACTTGAAAAAAAAGATATTAATGAAGGTCTTATTAAAAACAGTGACCAATTATATATAACATCACTCAGCGGGAAATCTTCAAAAATTTTGCCCTATATCACAAAACTTGCAAAAAAATATAGCACCCCAGTTGCTATTAATCCAGGAATAAGCCAACTTGCTACAGGCTCTCATGAATTAAGAGAGTCTTTAAAAAATATAGATATATTTATTTTAAATAGCTGTGAAGCTAACAAATTTATGAAAACACTATCAGATATAGATAAAAAATTAAAAAAAGAACTATCAAATACCCATGCCCCTGAAATAAAAAATGCACCTGAACTTTTAAGAGCACCAATTACGTACCAAGACATATGCTTTAGCTTACATAATTATTTTTGCCAAATATTGCAAAGAGGACCAAAAATAGTAGTCGTTACCAATGGAAAAGAGGGCGTATATGTCGCTACAGATAACACTATATACTATCATCCAAGCATTAAAACAAAAATAATCAGTACCCTCGGTGCTGGCGATTCTTTCGGTTCATGCTTTGTTGCAAGCCTCATTATGGGCAAATCTATAGAAGAATCTATAGTAAATGGAGTAATTAATAGCTCATCTGTCATTAGCTATCTTGATGCCAAAACAGGCCTACTTACTAAAGACAAGCTCGAAAAAACAGCAAAAGACCTTACCACAAACAATATCGAGATATTTAAACTTGTTAAATAATATTTTTCAAATATATTATTTTTAGCAAAACCTGACCCACTTGCACTATATTCTATTTTTGTTAAATTATTCTATGACCTTATAAATAACTACTTACTTATAAGTTAAAAATTAAGTTAAACAATTTTTATGTGAAAAATATAAATTTTATTAACCCCGTAATCCCATCATGGAGGACGTTATGAGTAAAAATACAATTCTTTCAATACTTCTTGCAAGCTCAATAGGAGCTTCTACGGTTGGCATAAATGCTGGCTTAATGGATGACTTCAAAGAAATATGTTATGGAAAAACAGCAACTCAAAAAGCAATAGATGCAGTTAAAGGTTTCACTAAAGGTTTTGGAAAATACTTTACTAAAAAACTTCCTAAAGCTGTTATCAAAAAAGGACCGAAAGCTTTAACTGGCGCATTTATCTATTTACTTGCTGACAAAGGAGCAAGGCTTCTATGGAACAGCGCAACCACCCCTTACTCACTTGCTGTAAATGCTTTACAAAATGGAGAAAACGGTGGCAATTTAACATACGAACAATTGCAAACAATAATAATAGCAAATAAGTTACATAAAGCAGAAACACAAGAAGGTTATATCAAAGATTTACAAGAACAACTCGAACAACACAAAAAAATGATAGAATTGCTCAAGGAAGCTCTTACTTCTGGATATACACTAGAAGATGAAACTACTGATAAATAAAAGCAAAAATCTTCTTCTGATGTTTCTGATGATGTAAAAATTGAGAAGTAAAAAATTGACACTGCAAAAGATTCTTGGAGTTAAGAATTCTTCAATCAACGGCATAAAATAAAAATAAATTTAAACAAGGAAAAGCATTATTATTTTCCCTTATTTAAATTTTGATTAAATACACCATATAATAAACAAAAAATGACCTTGCACCCTTTGACTATATGGAACAAATGCTTTATTATAAGCAAAGTAAAAACAAAAAGGGTTAAGGGAAAAATAGGGACAGACCTTTGATAGGCCTTTAAAAAGTATGTACTGAGGCATTTAGAAATAGATCTAGAAATAAATATTTAAAACCCAATAATTTCGGAGGCAAAACTCTATGAAATTCAAAAAAATAATAACCACAATGTTATTAGCGAGCAGCATAATAACATCAAGTGCATACTCATGGTCTTGGTCTCAACCAGAACCACAACCTTGGCATCAAAAAGCTGTCGATACAGCAAAAAATGCTATAATTAAAGGTGGAGGCTATGTAGCTGGAGGTATTGGTTCAACAGTTGAAGTTGTAGGCAGAGCAGGGGAAGTTTTTTTTAGAAAATGGAAAAAATTCGATAAAACATGGCCTACAGTAGCATCTATTATTGCAGGAGGTTTTTTTGCTACTTATTTCAGAACTCCTATTAATAATCTCTTAAAAAAACCAATAGAGAAAATTCCTTTCCCAAAATGGCTTAAGGATTTATTTAAAGAAGATAATGATCTTGAAAAAGCTAGTTTTTATGTAACAACAAAACCAAAAAAGACACTAAAAGATCTTGCAGAGGGAGAGCTTCCTAGAGAAGTTGCAATGCTAGTGGAAAAGAGAAAACTAGGTATAGATTTAGAGCCAATCTTATTCCATGGTCCTTCTGGAACTGGTAAAAGTTTGATTGCTGAGGTGTTTGCTCATGAAATAGGAAGAGTTACAGGCAAAAGAGTCGCACTCCTAAGTTCCTCTGGAGCAGCTTTTTTAAGTAAATATGTAGGAGAATCCCCTAAAAAAGTTCAAGAACTACTCGAAGACGCTGAGGGCATGGTAAAAAGACAAGATAAAATAATTATGAAAGTATACCATCTCATAAGAGCAAAATCTCATGTCGTTATATTTATTGATGAAATGCTCAGCTTAGCATCTGGAACAAAAGGTGATAGTCAATATGGTTGGGCTACTGTAGAAGCATTGCAATGTGCTATTAATAAATACTTCCCAAATCCTCACATAGATCTTATTGCAACAACAAACTCTACAGATATACCAGATGCGTTAATTGAGAGATTTGACTGCATCTATTTCCCAGCAGTAAGTACAGAAAAAAAGCTTAATATTTTAGAATTCTACCTTGATAAACAATCTGAAGAACATTTAAAAACACCTTACGTAAATATTGATGATAAACTTACAGAATCTTTGAAAAGAACTTTAGAATCATATGCAAATCTTACCACTCCAAGAGACATGTTTAAGGTAGCTAAGCATGCAGCCTTTCTTGCTAAAGACGCTGGAAATGCCGATATAGAACCAATAAATATACTCGAAGCTTTAGATTGGGTCTTAAATAATAAAAAGACAAGAGCTAGGTCAAAAGATTATGGAAAAGAGAAAAAACAAAATCAATATGAACAATTAACTCAACAAATGAAGGAGCAGAAACAAAATACTCAGAAACAAAATAAAAATGAAAACTTAATCTCTGGAGTTTTAAAGGATCCAAATGCTGCAAAAAAATTTCCTACCAAAAAAGGCTACACGTTAGGAGAAAAAAATACTAACGATAACCTTCAACTTACAAACGATCAGCTTGCAATTTTGAGAAGAAATAGATTTATTAGACAAGGAAATAGAAAAAAAAATACATTCTTGAAACAAAAAAATAAACGAAAAAATAAATTCTTGCGTCATCAATTAGAAAACCAACTAAAAAGACAAAACGGTAAACTTGAGAAAATCAAGCAAAATATTAAAGAACTAGAATCTACTATTACAAAAAATGAAACCGAGCAAAATAGAACATACATGAATAAATTTAAAAAGTTCGCATGTAAAGTTCCTCTTGTTTCAAAATTTTATAAAGATAAAATAGAAGAAGAAAATGTCAAACATAAATCTAGAACTGCAAAATTAAACAAAGCAAGAGAACAACTAGAAAAACAAAATAAAGATATACAAAAACGAAACAATAAACTTGATTTTAAAAACTTTTCTTTGGACCTAGAAAAACATAACAACTTTAATAAACTAAAGAAGAAAAAAACAAAAAAGAGATCTGACAGCTTTGAATTTAAAAAGAAACAAAGAAAAAAGCAAAGTCAACTTATTGACGCCCTTACATTGTAAATAATAGCAAATTTATAAAAAGAGACCCTGTAACTTTTGGTTGCAGGGTCTCTTTTATTATGGAGATACAATTATTTTTATTTGATGATTTGTTTAGAAGAATAGTCTTTGATAGATTTTTTACAACTGAGTTAAACTATTTACATTTGGCTGTAGACCCAACGGCACTGCTCGCCCTGATTTTTATAAAAATAATTTTTTTTTATAAAAAAGTCATGGCTCTCAGAGCTCTGGGCAAGCCGGAATAAGGTCGCCCTAACGGGTATATTCTATACTTTACAAGAAGAAACTCAATTTTATTTTAAAGTTTTCTTTGATTTTAAGTAGCTATAGACGCATTTAGTTTATTTTGAGAAAATAGTTAGAGTTATGAAAGAAAATAAATTTAAGTTTTACATTTACATTCTTGAATGTGGAGATGGTTCTTATTATATTGGATTTACTCAAAACCTTTTTAGTAGGATAAAGTATCACTGCAAAGGAGAAGGGGCTTCTTATACACGTAAAAGGATGCCAGTGAAACTTATTCTTTATCTAGAATTTTCAAATAGATATGATGCTCTTTATATTGAAAAGAAACTTAAAGGATGGTCTAGAAATAAGAAAAAAGCTTTTGTCTCTGGTGATTTTGAAATGCTAAAAGCTCTTTCTAAAAATTTACATCATAAAAACAATTGCTTAAAAATTTACATACCAGATCAAATTACAAATTATATGTAAACAATTTTTACCAAAAATATTTATGAAGCAAAATTAAACTTCTTCTTGTAAAGCATAAAATGTGCCCGTTTAGGGCGACCTTATTCCGGCCTGCCCAGAGCTCTGAGAGCCATGACTTTTTTATAAAAAAAAATTATTTTTTATAAAAATCAGGGCGAGCAGTGCCGTTGGGTCTACAGCCAAATATAAATAAGTTTACTCAGCTGTAATATTTTTTACAAAAATCATTTTTAATTGCACCCTATTTTTACATATTTTTTGCCAAAATACCTCCTAAGTTAAGCATAATTACCACTATATCATTCATAACCCTTTACAATCTTGCTCACATGGATTAGCTTTATAACATAAGTGTACCGTCATTTCAACTGACGAACTATAGGGTAAAATAATGGCAAAAGAAATTGCTGAAGAGAAAAATGGAAAAAATATAGGGCGTGTTATACGCATTAGCGGAACCATAATCGACGTCCAATTTGAAAGAGAGTCAGCCCCACCAATATTAAATGAACTTAATATTATGTTTCCCAATGGCGATGGGCGAAAAGCTTCTGTTGAAGTTGCACAACAACTTGGCGATGGCGCAGTCAGATGCATAGCTATAGAAACTATTTTTAATATACGACGAGGCCTGAAAGTTGTCGACACAGGAGCCCCTATCAAAGTGCCAGTTGGAAATGAAGTATTAGGAAGAATTTTCAATGTACTTGGTGAAACCATAGATGACAAGCCTCCACTTAAAGCTGAAAATAAAATGTCAATCTATAGAACCTCACCCCCATTTATTGAGCAAAAACTTGAAGCTGAAATACAAGAAACTGGTCTGAAAGTTATCGACGTTATGGTACCATTTATTAAAGGCTCAAAAATTGGTCTTTTTGGTGGTGCTGGTGTTGGTAAAACAGTTCTAATTCAAGAGTTTATCAGAAACATTGCGGTGGAACATGAAGGAGTGTCAGTATTTACTGGAATCGGTGAACGAACAAGAGAAGGTAATGAACTTTGGTTAGACATGAAAAAATCAGGTGTGCTTAAAAATACTGCATTAGTCTTTGGGCAGATGGGAGAAATACCTGGTGCACGATTGCGAGTTGGCCTTGCCGGGCTAACCATGGCTGAACATTTTAGGGACAAAGAAAAAAAAGACGTTCTTTTATTTATTGATAATATTTTTAGATTTGTCCAAGCCGGTTCTGAAGTTTCTGCATTACTTGGTCGTATGCCATCAGCAGTTGGTTATCAACCAACACTTGCCACAGAAATGGGTTCATTCCAAGAAAGAATCACCAATACCATTAATGGTTCCATCACCTCTATTCAAGCAGTGTATGTGCCTGCAGATGATATCACTGATCCTGCGCCAGCAACAACATTCTTACACTTGGATGCCAGCACTGTCCTTTCACGTAAGCTAGTTGAGCTTGGTCTCTACCCAGCGGTAGACCCTCTGGAATCCAGCTCAAAGGGGTTATCTGCGAACATTGTTGGAGAAAAGCATTATCGTGTTGCACGTAAAATACAAAGTATTTTGCAAAGATATAAAGAATTACAAGATATTATTGCGATTTTAGGTATGGATGAACTTGCCGAAGAAGATAAACTTTTGGTAAGACGTGCAAAACGAGTGCAAAAATTCCTTACACAACCAATGTTCTTAGCAGCTTTTGCAACTGGTATTCCTGGTACCTATGTACCACGAGAAAAAGCAGTCGATGATTTCGAAAAAATAATAAACGGCGACTGTGACCATTTGCCAGAACAAGCTTTTTATATGGTAGGAACATTAGAAGACGTATATGAAAAGGCAAAAACACTGTAGTATAATTAACCAATTTTAATAGCCCTTACAAAAATAATTGATTATATATTTTACATAATCAGTTAACTTTTATTTTCACTTGGGGGGAATCCTCCTTTGATTGAGTGATTGAGGAGAACAAGTAAAAAGAGGGCAAAAGGGAAAAAATATGAAGCTAATAATTATTACCCCAGAACAAGAAAAAGATTTCGATATAGCATGGGTTGATGTCAATACCCATGTAGGAAATTTTGTGATATTAAAACATCATGCACCAATGGTTGCAACACTCGTACCGGATGAAAATGTCACCTATTGTTTGCTAAACGGTAAACAAGAAACCATTACCCCGGAAGGTGGAACCATTGAGGTAATGAGAGAATCTGTTATTCTTCTTTTAAATAGATAATATTTTTTTTAAACGTACCACGGCCTGAAGGCCGTGGTATTAAGACTAAGGATTTGGCGCATTCATTCACAATCTTTAAAGACTTTTGGTATTGAGACGCAGGGAAATAAAGAAAAATATGGCAGAAAAACTAGGACACATAATTTCAGGCTCATTAACTGAAGGGTTTATTCTAAGAATAAACCCTAATACTTCTCTTGAAACAATAAAAACCGGAAAATTTGTTTCCATCGAAGGAAATTATCACAAATTCTTCTCTTTAATCACAGACTTAAAACTTGAAGTAACTAGCCAAGATATTTTGCTATTTCCTCCTGAAGTAGAAGAAACTATACTATCCTCATTTTTAAAGAAAAAAGACATCTACGCAACAGCAAACCTAAAACCAATGTTAATGCTTGGAAAAGATAAAATCCCCTCTCCTGTTAAAACTATACCCCCACATTTTTCTCAAGTATTTGAAGCAAGCAAAAAAGATGTGGCACTTATCTTTGGCAATGAAGATGATCCTACTAAAAAATATTTCAGCATTGGCACGCCACTTGATATGCATACCCCAGTATGCCTCAACTTAGAAAAATTAACTGAAAGAAGTAACGGGATTTTTGGAAAAACAGGAACTGGTAAAACATTTTTAACTCGACTAGTACTTGCAGGACTTATTAAAAACGAAAAAGCGGTAAATTTAATTTTTGATATGCACAGTGAATATGGCTTGCAAGCAAGACAAGAAGGCAAAGGTAAATCTTTTGTTAAAGGTTTAAAAACGTTGTTTCCTGATAAAGTAGCTATTTTTTCTTTGGACCCAGAATCTACCAGAAGAAGAGGTGGTTCCCCGGATTACGAAATCACTCTTGATTATCAATCTATTAACGTAGAAGATATACTTTCACTGCAAAATGAATTAAACTTACACGCAACGGCTCTTGAGGCAGCATATCTAATTGCAGCAAAATATAAACGCAACTGGTTGCAAGCATTACTTACACAAGGAGAAAATTTAAAAGATTTTGCCCAAGAGCTGGGAGCACACCCAGAATCTATTGCTGCCCTTTATCGAAAATTAAAACGTATTGAACGTTTTCCGTTTTTTGTACCTGGTGGTGATGCAAGCACTAAAAAAAATAACGTTATAGATCAGATGCTCGAGTGTATAGACAAGGGGATAAATGTTACAGTCGAATTTGGCAACTTTACCTCTACGTTTTGCTACTTACTTATTGCAAATATTATTACCCGAAGAATTCACAGAAAATATATGGAAAAAACAGAAAAATTTTTAGGCTCGCAAAAAAAGGAAGATGAGCCAAAAAAATTAATGATTACCATTGAAGAAGCACACAAATTTTTAAACCAACAGGCTGCTCGCCAAACTATTTTTGGTGTAATTGCCCGAGAAATGAGAAAGTATTATGTTTCTTTATTAGTTGTCGACCAGCGCCCTTCTGGAATAGATCCGGAAATAATCTCCCAAATTGGCACCAAAATTGTTGCCCAATTAAACGATGAAAAAGATATTCAAGCTGTGCTAACCGGTATAAACGGTGCATCTAATCTCAGATCCATACTCTCGTCCCTCGACAGCAAAAAACAGGCACTATTAATGGGCCATGCCCTTACCATGCCCGTAGTTATCCAAACCCGTGAATATGGCGAAGATTTCTATCGCGCCATGGCCGACAATCTTACGCCTAAAGAGATCGATTCATTAATCGAGGAAATATTTTAGCTCAAAAACACCCTCCCCAAAGGACTATTTAAGAAAAACTTGCAATTTTTGCATTTTCTATTATAATTATGGTATATATATTTTTTAATTTTAATAACATAATAAGATTTATGGGGGTTTCGATCATGAAACAAATATATAAAATATTTTTATGTATAAGTATAACTATTTTCTTCGCTAGTTCACAAATATCGTGTATGCAACATAACAAACACAATAATCAAAAAAAACTCAACAAGATTCTCCAAGAAATAGACAATACAAATAATTTTAGTGAACTATCGAGCAATATTATTGCAATTCAATATGGTAATGCATGGATGGAAAAAATTGCTAGTCTATATACAGAAAATATTAAAGAAAAAATGCAAAACAAATTTAAATTTGAGCAAGCTAATCTCGAAGAAATAAATATAGATTTAAGGAAAAAAGTAATCATTGTAGATCAAAAAAATCTTGATAAATTGAGGAAAATTGCTAATAGCAGTAAATTTAATATAAATGGTATAGTTGCAATGCTGCGTATATATGACCCAAAATTATTTCCAGATAAATCATACAAACATCCATTTGTAAATGCTATCTACTATAACTTACTAATTCTTAACGAAACACACAATTCTTTCTATTTTATCTTAAAACTCCAAAATAATGATATTAACTACTTCCCTGATGCAAAAATACTGAAAAAAATAAAGGTAACACTATTAAAATTTGAAAAAAATAGATTTATAGATATAGATTCTCAAGAAAGAACAAAGTTTATACTCAACAAAAAACACGAATCCCTTTTTGGTGAAAATAAAAAAACGATACAGCTAGAAGACAACAAAAATCTTGAAATTAATAACGTTCTTTTTCAATTGCTATAAACAAAAAGACTTTGGGATCTTTTTACTCATTAACCTTCGGCCTTCTTGCGATTTCTGGAACTTTTTTAACGCATACAAAGAAGATATCTTAAGCAAAAGACAAATAGATCCATCCGGCTTTGATTATAATATACAAAAACTATTAAAAACAACATTTGACGTAGAAAAAATACCATTTGATGTAACTGTTTCTATCACATCCGTCCAAGATACAATCAGTATTCTTGATTTCTTATACATCATAGAATTTAGCGATATAGAAAAAAGCGCTATAGAAAAAATTACAAACGACTTAACAGAAAAATATGGTAATGGACCAGTTGTTTTTAACTGCGGTCAAAACATGCATATCTGCAGGAAAGGGCATTTCCAATAAGAACATTTCAAGGTATACTTATTGCAATTTAAACTAGTAAAGCTTGCCTGCCTATTTGCTTTGTCTGCAGATTTACCTAATGTATTGATAGGCATATTATCTCTCTGCTAGGCTAATTGATAAGTAATTTTACACATCTCTTAAAAAAGGGGAGATTTATTATGAATAGACGAAATAGTCTTTCTATATTGCCTATTTTTATTTTGTTATTTTTTCTACAAACAAAAACTAAAAACCTAAACAATAATACAACAAATAAAAAAACCTCTAAAGACTACGAATTAACCGAAACAGAAGCCCGAGACAAAATTAATAAAGATATTATAAAAAAATTTGGACAAACATGCTCACTTTTTTTATCATCTTTACGATTTTCAAAAGAAGAAGCAGAAAAAAGAAAATTCACTAATCAGGAGATACAAGAATTCGAAAAAATAAGAGACGAGGAGTTGGCATCTGGCAAGAACTACAAAATAACAATCATACAAGTCCCAGTTGAAAAAAAAGAATACTATATAAAAAACCTTAGTAATAATATTATAAAAAAAATAGTCGAACGTATAGGCAAAAAAAGCTATAGTTATGCTCTTTTAGAAACCGACGAAAATACTGCCAAAAAAGTTAAAAGTCAAATCACAAAAGAACTCACAGAAAAAATAAAGTCAGGCGACTCACTAAAAGAATTTATCAGCAAAGTACGAGAAACAAAAATCGACAAGTTAATTAAAGAGCACACCGATAAAGATAACCCAAACAAAACAAAGAAAAAAAGAAAAAATATTAGATTTGTAAAAAGCAAACGATGCCCAGTTTGCTATAAATCATTTAAAAACAAAAATGTAAAAAGAATGTTTCTCCTTCCCTGCGGACATAACATATGCACACACTGCCTGAGCAAACATAGCAACAAATGCCCTGTCTGCGGAAAAAAAATAGAAAGTAGTACCCCAGAATAGCTAACAAGAAAATTATTATTCTTTCTTAAAATTAACCCTACTTTTTTCCCAATGTAATGCTAAAATTTCGAAGATTATATTGATTTACAAGATAATTTAAATGTAATAGGCTCATTATCAAGAGAAAATATTGTATTTATTGTGCCTAAATCCACAAAAAAGATAGAAGATATATATATGCAGGTATGTTCGGCACTTTATTTTAAAAAATAATCCCAGATATAAAAAATCAGGGCTTTAAGAAGGAATAACGCTATGAAGGCTAGCCATAAATTAACTATAATAATTCTTGCTTTAGTAGCAAGCTTTATCTACCTCTGGTACTTTACTAAAAAAGATAATACCACTATACAGAAAAACAAAATAATTATCATTGGAACTAACGCAGAATACCCGCCATATACATTTATCAAAGATAACAAAATTGTTGGTTTTGACATTGATGTTGCCAAAGAAGTCTTCAAAAGAATAAGAAGAAGCTATAAAGTAAAAGATATGGCTTGGACCGCACTCATCCCTGCAATCCAGCTCGGCCAAATACAGGTTATTGCAGCAGGCATAACAGCAACCCCTAAACGAGAAAATCATGCTCTATTTACAAAACCATATATCGAAGAAGATCCTTTGTTAATAGTGAATCTCGCAGGAAACTCTCCAATAAAATCTGTAGAAGAACTAAAAGGAAAAAGGGTATTGGTTGACGAAGGCTATACCGCAGATACTTATATGTCAAATATCAAGGGAATAACTTTACAAAGGACCACTTCCCCAGTACAAGGATTTTTAGCATTAAAAAGTGGGCGAGCTGATGCATACGTTATAGCAAAAAGCTCTGCTCAACAGTTTTTTGATAAATATGAAGCAAAAACATTTAATACAACAGAAATAGAAGATGTAAGCGAAAGCTACTCTCTTGCTATATCAAAAAAACATCCTAAACTTTTGAAAAAAATACAAAGAGCTCTATCTGAGATGGAAAAAGATGGAACAATTGATTCATTAAAAGTTAAGTGGAAATTAAAATGATAGATATAAAACTACTTATAGAATCTCTACCCTTACTGGCAAAAGGAGCTCTTGTATCGATCCAAATCGCTGCACTCAGTTGTACTATAGGTGTTACATTAGGAACAATTTTAGGGTTAATATTATCTGGTAAAAACAGATTTTTAAAAGCATTGGTTATACTCTACGTTACCCTCTTTCGGGGAACTCCTATGCTTATACAACTCACCTTTGCATATTTTGTACTACCACAGATAGGAATAACTATCCCTGCATTTTGGACTGCAGTGCTAGCCATAGGCTTTAATAGTGGAGCATATGTAAGTCAAATAATACTTTCTGGTATAAAATCAGTTAGTAAAGGTCAACTTGAAGCAGCTCAAACTCTTGGATTTAGCAAATTACAGTCAACACGATATATTCTTTTACCGCAAGCAATAAGAACCGTTATTCCTGCCTTAGGAAACGAGTTTATCACGCTCATTAAAGATTCTAGTTTAGCATCTACCATAACAGTCGTTGAACTCACAAAAGAGGGAATGCATATTCAAAGTACCACATTTGATGCCCTTACGGCATATACTGGTGTCGCTTTATTTTATTTAGTTATGACAACAACTCTCTCGTTAATTATGGCTTATATTCAAAGGAGGATGAATAAACATGCTAAAAATTGAAAATGTTACAAAATCATTTAATAATAAGAAAATTTTAGATAATTTATCATTCCAGTTAGAAAAGGAAGATATTGCGGTATTTTTAGGCCCTTCAGGTGTTGGCAAATCAACTATATTGAGAATATTAAACAACTTAGACGAGATAGATTCAGGAAAAATTTATTTTAAAAATAAAGAAATCGATCCTCACACCGTAAATATTACTCACCTGATAGGTATGGTATTTCAACAGT
>Ga0180433_10003025_pt1 | contig 25194 bp, 35 predicted proteins | sample SS_ome_8_FD_132980 | JGI IMG/M metagenome (GOLD analysis project Ga0180433, IMG submission 132980) | Hypersaline lake sediment archaeal communities from the Salton Sea, California, USA - SS_1_D_1 metaG | ecosystem: Environmental > Aquatic > Non-marine Saline and Alkaline > Hypersaline >... | reverse complement strand
TCTTACTAATCCGAAAGTAGGTCTTGAAGAACCACCACTCCCAAATTCAACGTAAAAACCTTTAGAGAAATATGTTTTAGCTACGTCAAAGTTATTACCAAATGCTAATTGTTTCTTAGAAGATTCACCTGCTGTTACAGTATCTCCAAATATAATTGCACTATCAGACTTAGATTCATTAGCGTTACCCACTACAATAGTATTAGAACCTGTGATAGTATTACTTGTACCAACAGCAATAGCATTGTCAGATGTGTCCTTTATAGTATTAGTACCACCTACTGCAACATTGTACAATCCTTCTTCAATAGTGTTATTGTACCCTATAGCTGCGATATAACCAACAGTCCCTACGTTACCAACAGTATGGTTACCACCTGCAACGAAAGCTCTATCTACGTTTGTAGCTGTAGTATTATCTCCAATAGTATGTCCTTCACCAACCATGAAGAATCCTCTTCTAACCGTTACGTTAGACCCATAAGTATTCCCGTATGATGTCTCGTATATTTCTACAGCAGCATTTGAAGCACTATAACTGATTCTACCACTTCCATCATCTGTCCATAGAGACGAACCACCACTAGCTGCTTTCCATGTTGCATTTCCTGTTGCTGTGTCTTTTGTTAGTACATATTCATCTGTTGCCCCTGACACCTGAGTTAAAGCGTCTATTGCAGCTTGCGCTGTGCTTTGTCCTGTACCTCCGTTAGCGATTGCTAAGTCTGTTCCTGACCAATCTCCATCGTTTACAGCTAGAGTACCACCAAGAGTTAAGTTACCCGAAGTAGTTACTGTTCCTGTTAGTGTTAGTCCGTTAATAGTACCTGTACCTCCAACAGAAGTAACTGTTCCTGCTGCACCACCGATTGTGTTGTCCCAATGTTGGTTTGTTGCATCATAGTATCTATGAGAATCTGCTGTCTGATCGTAACAAATAACACCATCAGCAACAGTAGAATTTACCCAACTAGTTCCGTCAAACTTAACATGCGACCCTTTAGGTGCTGCATCCCACTCCTCTAGTACGTAATAACCCGTACCAGCAGCGTCACTAGCTTCATCATCCGTAGCGTCTGTTCTACCTGTATTTGTTATTTCAATGTAATCTGAACCATCATTTACAGTAGTAATAACGAATGTTCCATCATTTGATGAATTAGCATTACCACTTGTTATGAAATAATCATCAGCCGCTACAGCAGATAAATCAGGAGAACCATTAAAAGTAATTCTAATAGTAGATCCTGATTGCCAAGCAATTGTGTCAATGTCGTAATCTGTTCCAGTATCATCTAGTAAGTATATGTCTCCATTATCCTCAGAAGGTGGTGCTGTTTGTGGAGATACATAATCTAATGCACTCTCTAAGTTTGAGTCTAATGTCCAAACTAAGTCTCCATTACCATTCTTAAAAGGTCTTGTGTTGTTAGATGCTCCTGCAAAGCCAAAAGGCTTATGTAGTTGCTCTCCTGTTAAATTTCTATGTTGATTTGCTGCTCCCATACTAATAAATTATTCCTCCTCTAAGTGATACATCATTTAATACATTCTTTCCACTCTCATAAGTTGAATAACTAGATTCATTATCCTCAATATATTCTGTCATTCTTTCCAATATCTTCAACCCTGTCATGAATGCACTAGTCATAACATGAGAAATATCAGTATTATCTCCTTGCTCTGAGAAGTCTCCAAAAGATCTGTTAATACCTTTAGAGTTAGACTTCAAATGAGCGTCTAAGATAACGTCATACTTCACGAACCAATACATAGCAGGAACGATATAAGTATCGAAAATAGTTTGATTCGCAGCAGATAAACTACTAGCGTTATTCTCTGTTACTATTAAGTCATATAAGTCTTCTGTTAAAACAGGCTTTAAATGCTTTAACTGAGTTTGCTCAATAGTAGTTGTTTTTATTAAGTTAGTATCTGTGTTCGTGTTAGTGAACGCGTTAGATATAACCTGTTGTGCTGTAACGAATTGTGCCATTATTGCTTACTTTTTTCACATTTTAAAATTCCATCAACCAATGTGCAGTTAGTTTGATTAGGATATTCACTATTCACATAACTATCAATAAGATCATGGACAGTGTTATGGTCTGCTACATTCTCCATAACAACTAAGTAATATGATTCATTGTGTTCATCGCAATAAATAATATCACCATGAAGTGCTAAATCAACTTGTAATTGTTGTGTATCTACCGCCATAATTAGTATTTAAAGATTGTGTTTATTCTTGAGTTATTTCTGCTACCGTTGCCTGTAGGATAAGCATTGTCTGTTGCTTTATATGCTGCTCTATTAAGTGCAGGAGAAAAATCATACTCCCCATGTCCATACCCTGACTGCCATGAACCGTCATAGTTTCTCCACTCAACTAATAGATTGTTAGACCCTCCATAACAGTAGTTTGTATCAAACGTAACCTCATTCCATCCTGAAGACCAAGTTAAGTTACCATCAAAGACTTTTACCTCATTACTTTTAGTTAAGTCTGTCGCATTTACAGCAGGAGAAGAATCAAATGTACTTTCAGTTACTTCTGAAATCCATATCTCCATGTTGTTAGTAGGATAACCACTTGTAGTACTACCTCTTTCCACTTCTAGTCCTGTTAGTTGAATCTGTCCATCAGCAGTCCCCGTAAACTCGGACGCTAACCAAATTCCACCATACCATGAATAGTCGTATAAACCATAGAAAGGAGCAGAACTAGAGTTAGAAGTACCTGCACCAATTTGAAGTTCATCAGATTGCACAGCAGTACAACCACCACCAGCCGCAGCTTTATACACAGCAGGAGCGTCAAGCCTTCTTTTTATGAACTCAGGCCCAGCAAAAATATGTTTATGTCCTTTAATATTCATAAACTCTAGTTGAATCTTGAGAAAGTAACACCGTCAGTTGCAGTACCATTTATGTAAACGTCAGCAATATCTGCTAAATAAACTGTCATAGACTCACCAGCAGCTAAAGGATTCCCTGTATCACCGTCATCTGTAACAGAAGAACCTCCTACCCAAATAGTAGCTCCATTACCAGACTTAGCAGTAAGAACTACAAACTTCATTGCAGCAGTCGTTCCTAAAGCAACAGCAGTCCCCGTAACAGCTACATCTTTCTCTCCGTCCGCAATAGCAGATGGAATAGCTAAATCAGCCTCTAATGTCTCAACAGCACCTTCTACTTCAGATAAATGAGTAATCATTGTGTCTTGGTTTGCTGAAGAAGCATCACCGCCACCCCCTGAAGTCATGTATCCTACGATAGTATCAAATAGATCAGCACCGCTAGATTCACTTGGAGTTGTTACGTTTTGATAATCTATTACAATATTGTCTCTAACGTTTCCTGAATCACCTTCGATTACTACTATTCCGTTTTCTAATATTACTTTAATATCTCCTTTAGGAAGTAAATACTTCTTTACTCCATTAACTAATTTTAAGTGAGATGTTTCGTCTGTTATTACCCAAGCCATTATTTTTTGTTTTTATATTTCTTATATACGTCAAAAAGCCACTCTCCGATACGGATGCAACCAACTATTATTGCTACAATTGCTGCCCAATCATTCACGTTAGTTAGGTGTATAGCGAAAGAGCTTCCTACTATAATATCTAATGTCAAGTTTATGTTGTTTTTAATCTCTTGCATCACCATCCTTCTGTTGATCTGTAGTCTCTTTCTGTTGTCCTCTTAGCATTGCTTCTTCTCTGATCTCAGAAATAAGTTTATTACCTTTTTCAGCATCATGATAGTTAGCTAAACCTAAGCTGTTCTCTCTAGCTTCATCAACAGTAATAATGCTGTTAACGTCAATTAAATCAATTAATGATACAGGAGACTCATTTCTGAAAGATAATACCTCAGCGTCCATGCTAGAGTGTTCCTCGATCAAGAATTTAATCTCAGATAAGATTGCGTCTTGATTCTCTCCAATTACAGTGTTCTTTGCAACTTGGTATTCGTTTCTAATCCTTTTAGTATCAAACCCTGTAGAGTCTGAAATACCAGATAAACTTCTAAACCAATTATGCGCTATAATTAAATCTGAATCTGATTGTTGGTGTAAGTTAATCCACTCACCATCTGAAGTTTGAACTAAAGGAGTGAATGTAGATCCACTTCCTGACTCTGCAAACTGTCTTGTTATTGTTAATAGCTTTCCAACATTCTCTTCTCCTGAGAAGTTGCTTGCTAAATCTTTTTTTACCTTCTTAGCATCCTCCATAGACATGTCGCCTACGATCTCTAAGATACCTGAAACTTGGAAACTATTCTCAAGTCTTGAAAGATTCCATCTGTTAGTCTTATACCCAATTGCAGCAGCATCTAATGCAGCAATCCAGTCAGGAACTCCGTAATCACAGAACTCAGGTTCATACTGCTTAAAGTGGAATATAGCTCTCTCAAAGCCATCAATCTTCTTGAACTCAGGATATAGAGGTAGAACTTTAGCAAATTTCTTTTTACCTTCATACTGTTTCCAATCGGGATGGAATATTACATTTTGTCTGTCTTTACTTATTCTCGCTTTAGTAGCGTCATGATGGAAGAACTGAGGCTCTCCGTTAGGGATTAAGACCACTTCTAAGTAAGCATTACCGAAACTATACCAATCGTTGAAAATCTTCTTTAGAACCTTTCTAAGGGATTCTCTCTTACTGTTAACTTGCTTGATATATTGAGCTAATCTGTCGTTATTCTCAGTAATAAAACCTCTACCTAATGAGTAAGTAACTTTATTGTTAAGAATACTTCTGTGAGTCGCTGATCTTCTGTTTAATATAGCTAATCCTTGAGGGAATAAGTTATCTGTTCCAAATGAAATGTAGTCTAGCGAGTTATAATCTACTTTACTAGGCTCTTTAATTGTAGAAGCACTAGTTGTAGATATTACACTAGAGGAAAACTTATTCTGCTCAACAGGATTGTTGGTTAACTGCTTATTATCTTGTTCCATCTAAAGACTTTTATTCTTCTTCTTTTTCTTTTTTAGGTGCTGACTTCTTCTCAGCTTCTTTATCAACGCAACCAAGTCCATTATCATAGATCTTTCTTAATTGCTCTTGAGTACATTCACATAAGATGTACTTATCTCTTCCAATCCAAACTACTGTTAGTTCGTCTTCTTTTTTATAGATGTATTTTGCCATAATAATTGTTTATAGAAAATAAAAAGGGGAGTTTTATCCCTCCCCTAAATGGATTATAATAATGAACTCATATCTTGAGTAACAGTAACCGCTTTAGTTTGAGACATAGCTCCTAAAACGATAATAGAACCAGCTTGATCTGTTAATTCCTTACCACTTGTAGTAGTATCAGAAACTAATTTCAATGGTCTTTCTTTTCCTAACCCTTCGCTAGCTCCTAAAAGCCAATGTGTTCCGTTAGAATCTTCTACAACAGCAATATAACCACAATTGTTAGATAATGCATCTAAGATTGTTCTGTTTGTGTCATTGTTTAATCTGATATAAAACTCTAATTCCTCAGTGTATTTTGCAGAACCGTTTACTAACTCACCTGACTCTCTCCACTCAGCAGTATCTTGTTCGAACTCGAACTCATAGAATACTTTGGACATAGCCATAGCAATAACAGTAGCAACGTTTGAAGCATAAGTGAAAGCACTTACGTCATCAGCGTTAGCAAGATAGATTCTTTTAATCCCACCTGAATTAGCACTTGTACAACTCTGAGTTGTTCCCGCAGCTAATAATGCCATAATTGTTAAATTTTAAATGTTTAATAAAAGGGAGCAACCGAAGTCACTCCCCGATGATAAAGAATATACTAGTAAGCAGCAACTATGTAGTCCTCGTGAATATATTGTGTACCAGCCTTGTACTCAACTCTCATATGTCTATTTTGAGTTAAGATCTCATACCAAGACTCTACTTTAGTGTCGTCAGAAATTCCATCTGTTCCTACAACTAAGTTTCTAGGAATAGTGAATAAGATTCTGTGTGGTCTTACACTTGCGAAGTCATCCTCGATATGCTCATCCCACTCGATTCTTTCGATAACAGGAATACCTCTGAAAGCCTTAACTTTTTCTCCATCTCTTAAAGTGAAGTAAGCAGCGTCAGAACCATTCAATGCTTCGATAGTGTCGATGTAGTTATCAGCAACAGAACCAGTAACCATAATCTTACCTTCTTTCTGCATTAATCCTTTTAAAGAAGCAGGCATCTTAGACCATAACGCTTTGAAAGCAGTTAAAGAAGCATCTGTCTTTAAAGTTGTGTTAGCAACGTTAGCAGTAGTGTTAGCGTTAGTACCAGCTAAATCTCCTGACACGTTAGTAGCTGTAGGATCTTGTTGAGCCATACCAGCAACACCAGCAGTAACGATGATATCAGCTCCAGAAGAAGTAACAACAATCTTACCGAATCTAGCTAAAATAGTAGCAGCGTGAGATGTTACGAAGTTAGCAGCAGTAGTAGTTAAGTCAGTATCGAAAGTAGCTAAGTAGTCTACTCCGTTGATATTAACGTTAGCTGTTCCTGAAGTCCCTGTTAAAGTTACTGTATCAACTTCTTTTACCGCAACAGTAGTTTGGTAAGTAGAAGAGTTTAAGTCTAAGTACTGAGCAGCAGGAATTGTAGAAGCATCAAAAGCATCAATGATTCTAGTCCAGAATCCATCGTACTCTTTGTAGTCAGCATCTAAAGAACCATCAGGCACACCAGAAACGATGTCTTCTTTAACAACATCTCCGAAGAAGATTTGTCTTTGGAAGTCTCTAGCTAAACCAGCCATGTAAATTTCCATAGCGATTTGCTCGAATAATCCATCACCTTTAGCGATATCATTCTCATCTACACCTTTAGCCAATAAAGACTCTTTTACGTAGTTTAAGAACGCTTTACCGTTTTGAGCGATCTCAGCTTTCATGTCAGAAACTTGTAAAGTCTTCTGAGTGATTGTTACTCCAGTTGAAGTTGTGAAAGATGTACCTTGAGCATAAGCCTTAGTAATCTTGTCTAAGTTGTCAATGAAGTCTAATTTTTCAGAGTTCTTGATATCTGTTCTTACAGTTACGATGTCTCTGATGTCCGATTGAACGAACATTGGTTTGATAAAATACTCTCTAATTGATTCTTTTGAGAAACTAAGAGCATGTGACATTAAATCAGCCATTTCTTAAAAATTTGTTTTGTTTAAAAATTATTATTTATCTTCTTTTGGTTCTTCTTTCTTTGCTGACCTCTTAGGTGCAGCTTTTTTAGGTGCAGAACCTCCAACCTTTTTTGCTTCATACTTCTCTTCGAAGTGTTTGAAATCAGACTCAGGAATCTCAGCCTCGATTTCTTTACCGTCTTTGACGAATTTGATTTTCATAATTGCTTAATTTAGTTTATCCTTTAATCTCTTTTAAGTATGCCATTAAAGCCTCTTGAGATGAGCTTAACTTAGCTTCCTCACCTGTGATGTTAGCATCAGCTTCACCTTCTAATTCAGTTGGTTTAGCAGATAAAGCATCTAATTCAGCTTGTTTTGAATCTAATTCAGCTTTTAAAGACTTAACTTCTTCTCCTAACTCAGCTAAAGCATGATTTAAGTCAGCTTCTTTTGCATCAAAAGCCTTAGTTAACTCTTCTTTTTCTTCCTCAAACTTCTCAACAGCTTGCTCCATTGCTTCTGTTGCCTCCTCGTTTGAAAACTCTTCTTTTGGTTCTTCTACAGCAGGAGCTTCTTCAGCTACAGGAGTCTCTTCATTTGATTCTACCTCAGCTACGTTAGACTCTTCAGCGTTCTCTGACATTAATCCGAAAGAAACTAAAGCGTCTTTTACTTTTTCACTAAATGATTTTTCCATTTTGTTCTTTTTTGATTTGTAATTTTCATATCTATTCTTGAATTGCTCAACAACCCTGTCAATGTCAGGTGTGTTAAACAGTAATTCCTCGATTTCAGGATTCTCCTGTAAGAATTGAGTAATCTTTGCAGAACTCATGTCAGAAGAAAATAAAGATTCAGTAGCAGCAGGCGTATCCACTAGATCAGAAGCGTGTAAAGCAACAATAGAAGTGTATTCTTTCTTGATTACTTCTTCGTTTTCTCCCATTTCCTCTTCAAATCTCGACTCACCAGCTCTAAAAACAATGCTGTTACCAAACATATCAGGATTAGAACGTGCCATAGCAAATACATAGCTGTATAAATCCCCGTTAGGAGACTTCTTAGCCACTTCATCCATGTGTAAATCTGCATAAACCTTGTCCTCAACAACTCTAAAGTTTTTAAACCTTCCTAAGTATGTTCCTAAAGCGTCCGAACACATGTTAGGGTGTCCAAATCTTACTTTAACGCCTTGTTCTGCTTCGTTACCTAGCTGTGCAACTTTTGATATAAATTCTGAATCTAAAAACACTCCATGACCTTTTGCAATACCTTCCCTTGCAATCGTCACTCCTTTTATAACTCCTGCATGTTCGTCAACAGCGTCTAAGCTTGAATTTGAGAAACATACGTCTGATCTAAATTTCATTTACTGTCTATTTTTCTATACAATATATATCCTTATACGTCATTTTGTATACTAAAGTATACACTATTCTATAAAAAAATTAGAAAGATGCCATATCTTGTGCTGATTGTACCGATCTGCTTGCATTGAACGTGTCTGTTGCAACATTCACAACAGGGATTTCGGTAACAGTTTGAGCTATGATACCACCAATCATTTCAGCCATTTCCATTCCTCCGAAAGCATTCTGTGAGACAGATGAAGCACTAACTACACCACCATCAGCAAACAGTCTAGGAGAAGCACCACCGAAGTTAATTGCATCTAATAATCCTGTACCTAATCTATCTACTGTCTTTCTTGAGAACATGTACTCTCCACCTTCTGCTTCGAATCCTGCACGACCAGCAACAGTAAAAGGAACACCACCTTCTGAATGACTTGGACCGTTAATAGCACCACCTTCTTCAAATGTCTTAGGCTGATATTTTTGCCCAGCAACAGAAGCACTCTGAGCAGCAGCAGAGGCTAATAGTAAAGGAATAATAACTGGCGCACCAACTCCTGTTTGCCCCCAAAGTTTAGCAACAGCTATACCTGTGTTTATTGCTATATCTGCTATCGCATTTGCCTTATTAACTCTAAATGCTTTCTGCGCTATTTTATTTTCTTCTTTTAATTGTTTTTTTCTTAAAGCCTCTTCTGCGTTTCTTAGCTCCTTCTCTTTTTCTAATCTTTCTAAAGAGTTTTGTCTTTCAAAGTCTGCTTTCTGTTGTTGTGTTCCTACAAAAGACTCAAGTTCATGTTGTTGGTCTATATCGAATCTAGCCATTGCTTCGTCATTGGTTTGTTGCAAAGAAAGCATCGCGTTGTCGTTAGCAATTACAAGATCATTTAACCTATTTTGTTGTGTAACCTGAAACAAATCATTAAAAGACGCTAAAGTATCTTGCGCTGCTCTTAATTGATCTTCCTTATCAAATATAGCTAATATAGAGTCTCCAAGCATCTCAAAGCCTGTCATGTGTTTTGTAGGGACTTCCATTGAAGCCATTTTAGCCATTTCATCATTATATCCTGCAACAGCGTTTGTAGCGGCAGTAGCAGCTGCGGCAGTTAAGTCTAAACTTGATGTATCACTTAAAGGAGAAATAGGGTCTTCAGAATCAGTTTTCTTTAATGATCTTAATTTTATCTCTTTTTCTAATTGAGCAATCACCTTGTCGTTAACCTTAATTTGCTCTTTTGAAGTATCATTGTTTACATTCTTCTCCGCAGTATTGTCTTTCATCACTGCCGCTCCTGATTCGTATTGTTTATTTAGCTCTTCTAATCTTGTAGATTCTAATATATTTAAATTCTGACCTTTTTGAGCTAACTCGAATGATTTAGCTATTAACTCATTCCTTTCATCTAAAGGAGACTTTTGATCTTCAATACTTGTTTTTAACCCTTCATTAGATTCTTTTAATTCATTTATTTTGTTTTTTAGTTTACCAGTGGATACTTCGGCTAAATCCACTCCATCAGTAAACTCCTTCATTACTGTGTCTGCCTTTTTTATTATTTTTAGAGCTGGGTCAGTTGAATTTATAAACTCTGTTATTTCATCTAATAACCTTCCTATTGAAACAAGTAATGCCCCACTATTAGATTCTGCGAAAACTTCTATAGCGGAGAAAAACTTATCTAATTTTATACTTACACTATCCTCAACAACATCTGCCATTTCTTTTGACGCTCCCTTAACATCTTTATAAGACTTATTTAACTTTTCTAAAGCGTCTGTTCCTTTTAAGAATGTAGCAAATGCGGCTAACGATCGTTTGTCTGTTAATTTTGTTGCTTTTGCTAAGTCTATATTACTTTCTGAAAGTTTTCTAAAAGCAATAGTAGCTCCTTCAGCATTATTTATTGTGAAACCTAGTTCCTTCGCTAACTTAGATGAAGGATCAACTAATTGAGACATTAAGTTTTTCAATCCTGTTGCTGCTCTTGTGCCTCTTAAACCAGAATCCGCTAAAACAGAAAGCATTGCTGTAGTTGTCTCTAAGCTAATATTCGCAGCGTTAGCGATTGGAGCAACCGTTTTCATTGACTGCTTAAAGCTCTCTAAATTTAATGCACTAGAAGTGAATGAAGCAGCCATAACATCAGCAACCCGACCTGCTTCAACAGCGTCTAAATTAAAACCTCTAATAGTAGAACCAACAACATCTGCTGCACTAGCTAAGTCTTCACCTGTTGCTGTTGCTAAGTCTAAGGTCGCGTCTGTTGCATCTAAGATCTCTTGAGTTGTGAAACCTAACTTAGAATAAGCTAATTGAAGCTCAGACACCTGCGTTGCGGTAAACATTGTCCCTAAAGCTAATTCTCTTGCAGCAGCTTTTAACTTATTAAACTCAGGTGTTGAGGCTTTTGTTGTTGCTTTAACCTTGTTCATAGCTAACTCAAAGTCCGCGCTAACTTTTACTGCACCTCCTATCGCTTGAGCCAACAACTGAAAAGACTTAACAATAACAAATCCTCTTGCTATTGCAGTAAATGTTCTTCCTAATCCTAAAAATGACTTACTTGCTTGATCTGCTTTCTTTCCCGACTTATCAGCAGCGTTTCCTACATTATCTAATCCTTTTTCTGCGCCACTTGTTTTAGTAACTATCTCTATAAATATCTTCTTATTCGTTGCCATTATATTGTTATTTTAACCATTTCACCATTAACTTCTTCATATACAGGGGATATACCTGAGTCTGTTTCTTCTACAATAGTACCCCCGCCTTCTCTTACTACACCGTCATTACCAACAGATAATGCTGTATGTCTTTCTGAGTCGCTTGTTCCAGTACCTACTTGGAATACATCTGTTTGTTTAGGTTTATTATTTTGTCCTACAACAGTTTGGTTTTTCCCTGTCCCCTTGTTTCCTGAACCTGTAACGAAGTTCCCTGAACCTTTGTTTGTGCTGTTTCCACTTCCTTGTTGAACTAAGGATTTAGATTTACCATCGTCAGCAGGGAAGTCTTGGTCAGGCTTCTTATTTAAGTCTGTTTCTCTTTCAGCACCTTCTACTCCTTTGTCATTCGTCCAAGATTCCGATCTACCTTGCTCTCTTGAGTCTTCTTTAGCATCCTCGTCTTGAGAAGACTGTGTAGCTAATTTACTAGAAGAGCCTGAAGGTGTTCTATCAAACCTGCTATCTCCTGAACCTGAGCCACCACTTGAGCCACCAGTTCCTTTAGCACCGCCTAATTCTGTTGCTGTTTTTTGGAATGTAGTATCAACTTCATGTTCCGCGTCTGCTTTTGAAACTCCACCAGCACCGTCTCTATCTCCTTGACCGTCTCCTGTTTGTTTGCTGTACTCTTCACCATCTGACTCAAGATTTACATCTCTATCTGTGTTTTGTGTTCTAGTAGTGAAGTCCTCTTTCTTTATTAAATCTACCTGAGTAGTAACATTAGTTGTTGGACTATACCCGTTAATCTTATCTACTATCCAATAACCTCTTAAGTTAGCAGGATACTCTAAGTATATAGGCTTAGTTATATCAAAAGTTTGAATATCTCTAAAAGTAAGATTCATAGGTATAGAAACCTTAGTTCCCTTCTCAATTGTACTAATAGTCTTTTGATAGTACTTAGCAACTAATCCTTCCTCTACATTTGAGCCATCAGTATTCGAGTTACCATAAGATATATTCAAGTCAAAATTATTCAATGTAAGAGAACCAAAGTCCTGAGTCATTGCGGCAGGTACTTTTAATTCAGTATCGCCTTCCCATTTCCATCCGTTCTCTGTTGCTTGAGCCTTATAATCAAAAATCAATAATCTAGGTCTATAATTGTAAAAAGGTGCAGGTGGTGCAGAATTAGCATTATACGTGTTCCACATTCTAGCCATGTAAATACCTGACACCTGAGAACCTGTCTTAGCTCCACTGTAAGTCGCTAAAATAGATCTATCGACTATAGGGTAGGAATAAGCAAAGATAGGGTTCTTAAAGTCCGATTTACCGTCTTCAAATCTATCTCCTATATCTTCTCTGTAAGAACCTAAATCAAAATTTCTAATATCATTCAACTGATTAACGTGTCCATCTGCTGAATCCTTTATAAACTTAAACTCTAATTTCTTTTTATACATATCTAAGTACTCAATCAAGTACTGTTTCTTCAAATCTACCTTGTTAGTCCAATCAATAGCATTACTGTTGGTATCATAGAAGTTGTCTCTTGTTTTAATGATAACCTTCTTAGAATAAGGGTCTGTTTTTATCATTAAGTTAAAAGCATGAATACACCCTTTGATGTAACTTAAAACTTTGAATCTATCATCTAATACAGTAGAAACGTCTAAAGAAGTCTTTCCTTTAATGATGGTGTCTTCGGGTATAGATTTAAACTCTAAGTTTCTAACTCCAAAAGCAGTTGTAATCTGATCTCCTTCGTTACCTGTTTTTAGTATGCTGTTTGCTTGGGATGAACTCTCATGTTGTACTACTACATCTACCCACACTTCATCACCTACAGCTAAATCAATAGCTCCCGATTCAAAACCAACAGGAATTATAGAAGCATCATCCGTTGCTGACCCTGTGAATGGGTGTGATATAGTTTTAGTTATGTAAGAATCAATAGGAGATGTATCAGTAGGGTTAAATGTTTCAGAACCTCTAGTAGAGTTTGTTGATCCTGTCTTATGTCTTATTCTAAATGTAAGCGTTCCTTTATTTGCTCCCCAAGAGTCCCACGAATAAGCCTCCGCATCGAATTTAAACTTAGCTCTTGTTGCTTCTGTTGCTGTGTATTTATACGTAGACGTATTAAATATGCTACTAGGGTTTGTAGGTGCAGAACTTATAGTTAGTTCTTGAGCATCTTCCCATCCTGCATTTAAGAAAGCTAACTTTACGTTTGTAATATTAGCTTGACCGTCTCCTGAGAAGTTTCGCGGATTTACCTCAGCTCTAACACCGTCTTGTCCTAAGAAGTCAATAAACTCAACAGTACCGTATCCTAACCCAGATGGAGCTGTCGTTGTCCCGTAATTTACAACCTTGAATACCTTACCTGTCGGACACGATATAGTTGTATTATTTGAATCAATATATAAATATAAATTAGTCCAATCACTAACAGAGCTTAAAGCTGCGCCTGAGCCATCTAAGAATAGCCTACCACAGGCAGACGTATTAGTCGTACCAAAAGATCCTAATACCGCTTCTTTTGCGGATGGAGTAGAAGTAGATCCATTACCTATAACAGGCTTACCAATAAACCCACTATGCTGAACTTTTGTTACCGATCCCCATTCTTGAGCGTTAGTTTCAGTTGCGTAGAATGTTTGTGCTGTTACTATTGAAGAATCTGTGAAGTTCTTTCCAGTAAACGGCAATATAAGTTTGTCCGCAATCGGATTATTAGAAGTATGAAAAAAATCATCGCTATCTGTGTCTGATTGAATTGTATATCCCTCTGAATTAAATGCTTCTTCAAATAATGCCCTAACGAACACAGCAGGACGTAGATCATCAACAGTTACGTTGTTTACATTCTTCCATGCTCCATAATTAACTAATGGGAAAGTATAACCATCTGTATATGTATTACTCCAAGATGTTTTTACACTTGCCTTATCGAATGTAAGCGTAGACCCCCAAGTATAATCCTGTAACGTCTTATCTTTCATCCCCTCTACCCAATCCATTCCTGAACCAAGTATAATACAGTTGAACTCTTCGAAACCTCTATCGTTAACAAATCCTAACAACTTGAATTTCCCTGTGAATATAGGATACCCATCCACCTTTACAACACAATCTTGACTTGCTAGGTAAGTGTCTTGATCTGACATGTTAGACGAGTCAAAATGCCCTAATGCACTTTTATTGTTTCTAGTCGCTGGTATCCTAAAAGACAGAGAGTAGTCTGTTGATCTCGCATCTATATTAGTTAAACTACCAGCAGAGAAATTTAGAGATAAAGGGAATTGCCTACCTTGTGGTGCATCTAAATCCTTCTCTAATCCTACTAATGTTATCTTAATATCCGCCATGCTGTCTTCTGTTTGGATTTGCGTATTCGTATGTCATCTTAATAGTCATTAAACCATCAGACTCTTTTATAATCTCTGTACCTCCTGCTCTTATTTTGATAGGAATAGAATTACCGTTTTCTTCAACAAAAGCCTCATGCCCTTCAAGCATTTCAATTAACCATTCTCTATCTGCTTGCAATAATTGCTGAGAATAAACTACAAACCCAGTTCTACTGTCTGTACTTAATACTCTATCTCCTCCTTCCCCTATAGAATAAGAACCCGATAAAGGTCTGTTGTAGTAATTCTTTCTAATACTTACACTCTTATCTCTGTATCCTTTGAACGTGAAGTACTCAAAAGCTCCTAATCTGTTTAAGAATTTTATTCTTGTGCTATCTCCACATACAGAACTAACGTTATACCTAACAACCTCACTTCTAGTTGAGTTAGTAGCCTCTACTTTACCATCATCAATCCTTACTGTGTAAGATCCTATGCTAGAATCAATAGTGGGAGCTGTTGTTGAAGACCCGAACTCATCATACCAAGTGCCTCCACTTGCGTTAATGTTTGACGATCCACATGGTAAGTCGAATCTTCTAATACCAGTTAAATCTAATTCATAGAAGTAAATAGTACTAGAACCTCCCAAATTAGGCTCAGTAAAGGTTTTTAATCTAAAGTAAACAGTTGTCTCACTTGGGGAAAACCCACTTAAATAATCTGATTCATCTGTTGCAATCTCTCTATAAGCTGTTCCTCTCTTATTTGTTAGGAACTGTTTATCTCCTGTTGATTTTATCTCAAACCCACTAAACTTATCTGATACCTCATCGTAAGCCCACACTCCGTTTATAGCGTACCAATCTGATACTGAAGTATAAGCTAAACTAGCTCCGTCAGATAGAGTGCCTGCACCACCTACATCTAATAACTCAGTAAAAGAGCAAGTAATCATTTTTATTGAGTTAGTATCTGCATCTATTGCTGAGATTGCTACGTCAGCAGTTTGCGTAGTGCTAGTTAAAGTATCTAATCCTGCAATGTATCCTGCAATGTCAAATGTAAACTCATCTGTCGTTCCGAAGTCAGGATCTAATATAATAGGATTATTTGCGTTGTCAGCAGTAGCACTATTGTCTAAATGAATAAAACACTTCATTTTAGCTACATCACCATCATTAGAACTGACTTTAATCTCCATAGGTCTATAAGGACTATGGAGTATGCTTGCCGTTGGTTGTGAATCTAATGTTATTGCCATTACTTTATTAGTTTTATGTTAGGGTTTTTTGCTGCCATCGCTTCTATTATTCTAATGAAGTTCTCCTCAATGTCTTGAACTACTTTAGGTACTACATCTTTATCGACAAACTTTAAGTTATTTCTGTATGGTGTAGTTATCCATCCTACTCTTGTCCCGTTGTTAGAGTATTTCGCAGCACCTCTCATTGGAATACCTTGATCTACAGAAGCGCTTAATATTGCTAAGGCTATTCTCCTTTTTTCCTTCATGTCTTTAAAATCGAATCTGTTTCTGCCCGTAGCATTAACTAAATCCATCCATGTTAGAATCTTTCTTATAGTTAGGTTAGCGTCTCTTTGGTATCCATCTAATGCTTCTCCTCTAGCTAAACCACGAACAACACCCTGCACCTTGCCTTTTGTTTGCTTTGTGCCTGTGCTTAAACTATTCAATAACCTTCCTGAAGCAACATGACCTTGATCTTGTAGCTCTTTAGCCATCTCCTTTCTTAATCTCCTTACAAAGACTCCTGTGGCATATCTAGTATGTAACCAATCAAAAGCCATTAAGCAGACGTTGTATCAGAGGAAGTGTTTGAATAAGCGGATCTATTACTGGCTGTGGTTGCCCTAATACGGAAGTAATAAAGAGTGCTAGGATCAAGACCTGTATCGCTATAAGAAGTGCTATCAGCAGCAATTGTAGCAATAGTAGTCCAAGTTTCATTATCAAGACTCCTAGAAATCTCGTAATTCGATTCATCAGATGCAACATCAGTCCAAGTTAAGTCTATTTGTGAAGAACTTACAGTTGTTGCTGTCAGACTAGTAGGCTTCTTTAATAGCTTTAGGCAGTGATACACTCTTACAGTAAATGAGAACTGAACTAACGCAAGTTCGTCATTGAATCTCTCTTGACCTCTAGTAACGGAAACATTACCAACATCTCTAATGTTAGGATCATCTAGTAACTCATTTACTAATCTAATACCCCAATCTTGCATATCAGAGTACTTTTGTCTTAATGTCTTTGAATCATCTTGAAAATAAGTATCCATTAAGTAAATGATAAGATTGTAATCTTGCTCATTTGCTCTAGGGTCTATTTCATCCTCTGTAGGAGTTAGCAATAGTATTGGATAACTTGTAGCGTGTAGCTCATTGATTGTTTCTAAATCATCAAACAAGAATGTATTTATATTCGGAGCATCTGTTGTGATTAGCTCTATTTTATCTACTAGTTCTTCCAGATTCATGTTCTCTTATTTTCTCTTGGTACAACGCTTCTGAGGCGTTTGCAGCTATATATGTCAAAAAGTCGTAAAGATTAGTCTTTTCTACGCTTTTTATGCCTGAATTGTTGCCAAAAGTGAACACTCCTTTCTCCGCAACTGATTTTATTTGCAAATACCAACCGAAACCGTTCAATCCTGACGTCCTAGCGAAACTTGCGTATTTAGCTTGATTTTTTCCAGAGAAGAGCTGAGGGTAGCTTTCGTGTACGTATTTAACAGTTCGTCCAAGTAAAAAAAAACATCCCATGCAATATCCATAGTTAGGTTTCTGAATTTCTCTGCTCGCTTTAAACAGACATCTTCATCATACTCCTCGCCTTCTTTTAAACATAAGATAGCTATAATGTTAGCAAGAACGCCATAGTTTTTGTCGTCCAAATCTCTCATATAAATATCTAAATCAGCAGATTCAGTAAATTGAATAGTAGAAATATATCCCATAGGTCTTTCATTACCTAGTACGTTCCTAGATTTAGGTAATATAAAAGTTTCACCTTCAAATTTAAAGCTGTCATTTGAGATTTCGGGAATGTCAACAGGCGCAAATAAGCATCCTATAACGAATTTTATTAAATGATTGTTGAAATGAATTACTCTTGACTCGAAATCCATTGTTTTAACGACTTCCTTTGGCACATCTGACATTTCTAGTAGTATATCCCCATAGAACTTAGGAAACGTCTTTAATTGCTCTCTATTGGAGAAATTCATCTTCTCAATCTCATCTTTCTCTCCAAAATAGACGTGTCCTATTAATTTCTTTAGTTTTTCAGGTGCTTTATCGCAGATTCTCTGTACTTCTAAGAATTTCTGTATAGTTAGCTCACTCCAATCGTTAATTAGATCGTATTCCTTGTCTTGTACCTTTATCTTTATCATAACCAATCAATTTTTGTTTCATTTCTTCCTAGCTCGAACCACATGCGCATCATTAAGGCATCTGAGTAGTCAGGAGATCTCCCTATTATGTTTTTAACGTCTTCTTTAGGTAGAACCATGTTTTTACCGTCTTTATCTACATGCTTCTTCTTAACAACCTCCAACTCTTGTATTAGCTTCTGTTTTACGTCTGTATCTTTAGGCATGAAATAAATTCTACCCTCGTTTACGAATTTAGATAGCATGAAATAACATTGAGACTTTATGTTGTTGTAGTTAAAATCACCGTTACCTCTCTTTATCGCAGATTTATTAGATACAAAACCTTTCACGGAAGGCATTCTAGTCCTCATTACGTCAACAACACCACCACCAACACCATCTTCATCTAAGATTATATTATTACTAGGCACAGAATATCTTTCTGCTGTTTGAGCTACCATTTGAGCTGTATATGTTGCTGATCCTTTATCAATAACCTCAACGTGAACGACCCTCCACCCGCTCCAAACAAATATCGTGGTAGCATCCTTTCCAAAACGAGCGATGTCAACAGAGATATATCCTTCACCTTCAGGAACGTCAGTATTAGTAAATAAAGAGCAGATCGAGTCATAATCCATTAGTTTTGAATCGTCTGAGTCATAATCAAAATTTCCGTAGAAATATCTCTCTATCGTAGCCTTATCACCCATTTGTAGCTGTTTTATATACTCAGGGTCAATGTCAGGATTATCTGTTACTAAGGCTCTTATGAACGCATATGTTTCGGGAAGACTATTTTCCTTCTCAGGTTTGTGATACCTCCAATAAACATGGTCTTTAGATGGGTTAAATGTCTCTAAAACCTTCGGTATAAGACCGTATTCCTTGTTCATGTGCCTTATCCTCTTAGACAATATATCTATCGCCTTCTCTGTACACTCGCTGCTCTCATCAACAAATGCTCCTGTAAGTTCTAGTCCTCCAAATTTAGTGAACTCAGGATCAGAAGGATTATAGGACATGTCAACTAGGTATATCTCGCTTCCATTGTTGAATCTAATGAAATCATACTGCTGATTATACTTGTAATACTTATCTGTGATGCCGTATTTACCTAAAGCCTTAAAAAAAGTAGGCAAAGTACTTCTCTTAAGGTTCTTTAATTCTTTTCTACCCAATCCCCATCTTGTTTTAGGATAGGTGAAACACATTATTATAAGCCAATTAACACCTAACCAAGACTTCCCTCCTCCAGCCGCGCCGCCGTACCCCACAAACCTAGTGGTAGAGTCTGTTAGTTTTTGCCACGCTCTGTGCTGTTTCGGACTTGGACTAAAGGATATATTAGGCATTATAAAGTGCTGTCAGGTTTGCTAAAGTAAATATCTGTTCCTTCTCTACCAGCTTTTCTAGCTTGTTCTACTTGTTCTGCTGTTAATCCTGCTACTGGCTCTATAGTTACAGTAACTTTCATATTACTGCCTGCTAAAGATTCTAATAATGTCTGTAAAATCTCTTGACTCTTTGATTCCTGTTGTTTCACTTACTTCTGATATTAATGTTAACGTATATAAGGACTCTGCTGCTTCCTTCTCATAATTTGTTTGGTCTGTAACGAATATCACTCCATCTTTTGAGTATTCCCAGTAATATTCCCCTACTTTGTCTGTAGGTTGCTTATAGAATCCTAAATCTATAAGCTCAATGTCGTTAAACCCCTTGCTCATATACAGGGATTTGAACTACTCTATAAAATCCGTCATAATCAGAAACTACATCAATAAATTTACCTTTGTAGTCGTTCCAAACTCTAAACTTAACAGAATTAGCGTTCTTTTTAACAATTTTAACCACACTACCTTGAGGAAGTAGGTTATTCATGTATAATTCTCCTTCTTTTAACTGTTCTGGACTCATAAGTTGCACTTGCTCCCTATATCCTGTTGGTTGCTTACTTTCTTCACTCATTATTTGTACTTTTTACTCTTTGGTTTAGCCCATAATCTAGGCTGAATTACTTTATATCCATTATTTTTCAATAATTCCTCTGCAATTTTAGGGATAATACCCTTATTTAGCTTATTTCTCCATGTTTTTAACGTTTTAGGGTTGTATTTCTTACAAATCTCCCTATCTGTCAACATATGCCTAAAAGCTCTTAAATCAGACAATTCTACCTCTCTAACTTGCTTATTCTTAGGTACAGCGTTCTTTCTGAACGTATTTCTCTCTTCTTCCTTCCTTTTCTCTTCGTGTTCCTTCAAAATCATCTTTAATTCGCACAATCTTACTTGCAATTTCATGACAAATGATGGATCAAGACCTTCAATGTCCTCTAAATCTTCTCTGATCTGTCTGTATTCGAATTTTAGACCTCTTATTTCATCCATTAAGCTAAACTAATTTTATCGCCAATCTCTAAATAGAATATTTCACCTTCATTTTCGCAAGGTTCTATAACCTCACATTGATAAGAATCTATACTGTGGATTGCCTGTAGCACATAACACAGACCTTTCTCGCAATAAAATTGTTGAAATTCGTCAAGCTGCTCTAAAGACTGAATCTCATATTGAAAATCCTTCATCGTTTTGCTCTACGTAACTAATATTTTTTTGGTTACACCTTTTTAAGACTAGTTTTATTTGGGTTTTCTCCATTTAACATTGCCTTTAAAGCAGAATAAGAAAACACACTATAAATAGAAGCTTCTTTTATTGAGCTATAATAAACTCCAGTCCTTGTGTCTATTACTAGTCTGCTAAAATTATCTCTGCAAATAGCTCTATTTAGACATCTATTATTGCTATTATATTTTTTTAGTCCTATTTTATATGCGTGTTGAATGTTTTCAGAATTGGTACACCACTCTAAATTATCTAGGTTATTGTTAAGCTTATCTCCATCTATATGATTGACATAATTTCTATTTAGATCTGCTGGCAGGAAATTTATTGCTACCAACCTATGTGCTGAAAATTGTCTAGTTTTACCATTTTTACACAATCTATAAAGCCAATATCCGTTAACACATTCCCATCCTTTTAATATCTTTCTTTTAGAAACTACCCTACCTAAATTAGATACCTTATAAAGTCCTTCGTATCCTAATACATCTTTCCAAATCTCTTGTTGATTCATAACTTAACATTTTATGCCTAACTTAAAAAGAATGGGAGTAGGTAGTTAAGCGAAACCTTTTGCATCGGGTAATTAGTCCGAACTCCCATATTTATACGCAACAATATATAAATTTGTTCGTAGATAAAAGGGTAAAATACAATAAAAATGAAAAGCAGAAACAGAAAAAATCAAAAAAGTAAGGCTCTGAAGAGAACTGAAAAAGGTGCAAGAGAAGTTATGCACGAAATGAAGAGAAGACAGAATATGTTAGACAACATTGATCTGTTTAAGGATATTATGAAGGAGTTTGCTCAGGAGAAGGGTCATCAGGAATAGTCCACTTGCCTTTTTTGCAGTTAAACCACTTTAGTCTTGCTTTCACTAACAGAGAGCATCCACAAGCACGACAAGCGGCAATACTACTTATATAGAAAGGACAGGTTTTGCATATAGCGAGCCTGTCCTCATATTTAGTTACCCTCATGAACTATCATTTTAACATCATTATCAGTCTCAACCCACACTACAGCCTCAGAAGGTAGAGGATTGTAAGGTCTATACACTACTCTAGCGGCTTCTTTACCGTCTTGTCCGTAAATAACTAACTCATGGACGAAATCTAACTCTTCTTCCTTAACGACAATTAAGCAAGGCTGATTATCTCCATGTTGTTGGTTATGCCTTATCTTTGTCTGTGATACGTGTACTATTGTCTTCATAAAACTGAATCTATTGCTTCTTTTATTGATTTCATCTTTAATGGCTTCCTTATGAAGTAATTAAACTCATCTGAGTCAGGAGCAGAAGCACTCATGCCTATAATTTTAACCTCAGAGAACTTAGATATTATCTGTGCAACGTCATATCCCTTCATATCCCCTAAATTTACGTCTACAAAGACTAAATCGTGATTATCGAACTTCTTTAGACCATCAACACCTGACAGCGCTATATCAACCTCAAACCCCTCTAAATAATACTCTAATAGCCTCGCGATTGTATAACAATCATCAATAATCAATATTTTCATCAATTGAACAGTTTACCAACAACCTCAAATAAGTCAAACTTTAACTCTAGTTGCTGTAAACTGTTTGCTATTCTTATTATTTGGTAAGTACTAACACCTAATAGCACTAATATTCCAAATAATATAGATTTTACTTGCAATACGTTCCTTCTGTAGCTCTTCTTCATAACTATAATACGATTTTAATAAATGATGGTTAACACAATTATCGTTACTAATGTAAAAAATGTTGTGAACATCAATCCGTAAGCTGCTCCTTCTAAAAAATCCTTCATTTCTTCTGTTGTTTATAATAATCCTCTAGTAATATCCATTCTCCATTAAAGAAGACCTCTGTTTCGTAGTCGTTATTGAAGCAAAGCCAACCATCACTAGGTTCTTGCTGTTCTTCAGGGAATGGTAGTTCATTCATAACTTCGTTACTTACGATTTTTCTTTTGTGATTCTTTTAGATTGTACTGACAAGCTGTTAAAGCCAACCCTGACTCTAATGAAAACAATAATAAAGTAAATCTGTCCATTTTCATTAATCTTTCCAATACATCTGGAAACTCAAATTTATTAGCCACATCTGCTAAATGATTAAACTGTTCCTCTGTTAATTCTGTGTTCTTCATAATTTCTAAAAAAATTTTCTTCCTATCGCCCTAATTCGTACAGGCTTATCGTACAGCTCCCCGTCCTTTTTTCTTGGGACTGTTACCCAATTATCTATCATTAAATATCTCGCTTCCATTATACATATCTTTTATCTAGCAATGAATACCCTAACAGCCAATTAAAGCCTTTCACCTGTCTCGTATTCAACTTACCGTCCTTAAATATCTTAGTATTAGGCTCTACCCTCTTCTGACATGGCTTACATCTTACAGAAGTCCTAGTAGCATCAAAGCTATTAAACTCTCTTCTGTGCTTTGTCTCTCCACAACGCTTACATCTATACATGTCATTATCCATTTCATCCTTTATAGCTTTAACATCATCTATTGTCAAGTCATTCGGGTCTACACCTGTTCTTCTACACCAATCCTCAGAAAAGTATCTGTTGTGCATTAGCCATTCACCAGCTTCTCCTTTAGTCATAATTAATCGTTATCTGTGTTTTTATCACTCCAGTAAGGAACACCCTTACCTTCTAATACTTCTACCCTCTTTATTAAGGTCTGTGTAACCTCAATCAATACTGCCACCTGTTCCTGTTGAGCAGCACATAATTCAAGTAATTCATTTTCAAAATCTTGCTCCATAATTCATCTGTTTTTTACAATGTAACCTTTATAATTTTCTTAAATTTCTTTCAATCTTCCAATTACCTACAAAAGTAGGAACAGATCTACCAGCGATACTATCTGTTATCAACTGAGGGAATATGCCTGTTTGCTCTGCCGCATCCTTTATACTAGCATACACCACTCCATCCCTAGATACTTTTTTAGGCTTTACAGCTCCATGCCCTGTTTTTCCTAACTCATATATAGAATGTTTTATATTCTCAGACTGTGTTACCCACTCCAAGTTACTCACGTGGTTGTTCTTTTTATTTCCGTCCTTATGATTTACTTGTGGTTTGTTATTTGGGTTTGGAATATATTTAGTTGCCACCAAACGGTGAACCGAATATTGGGAAGGAACTCCATTCAAAGATAATCTTAATATGTAATACCCGTGATTATCTGACAGCTTCATATATTTATTCCTCTTCTTACTAAATATCGTGCCATCTCTGTTGATTATATACCCCTTCTCAATCTCTCCTAAATTAATCTTTTTACTGTTGTCTCTCATGCCTCTTTACTTTAAATGTAACAAAAAATAAATTGTTGTACGTACTTTATATATTATAGTTATATTCTAATACTAAACTAAAAAACTAAAGCAAAAAAGAAAACTACACGTTAACCTCTTCCTAATACAATACTATAAAAAATAAATTTAGTTACAAAACATTTGTATGAAGTTTAATAATAAAAAATAATTTTCAAAGACTTTGTAATGGGTGTAGTGAGAAAAAATTGTGTGTGGGGTCAAGTACAAATTCACCATTACAGATGACGCAGAATTAGAGTGTATCACCGTACTAGTACATGAATACAATCACTAGACAACATCCTACAATGCAGTGATAGCAATGGTTTTGTCAATATGGCAGCTCTATTTAACATAATATAAGTTATAGGACAAGTACTCTACAATGCAGTAATAGCAAGGATTACAGCTAAATGATATGTCAAGCTGGCGTGGTTTGTAAGAGTTTCATATTAACTTTTGTACGTGTTCAACAGGTCACCCCTTATAACTTTATCCTAGTAACCTAATTTATTACCTTATGAACTACCTATATAAACTAACACTTGTTAGTGTAACTTACTCTAATTGAGTGACTATCAATACTTTATATCAAATTAATACTTAACCTAATATCTTTGTAATTATAAATACTTCATTTAAGCCCTTTTAAGGCCTTTAAATTAACTCTCTTGATAGAATATATTACATGATAGGTAAAAACGTCTCTATGGGCTTAAAAACAGCCTTAAATCGAATTGTATTGCTTTAATAGGTACAAATAAAAAAGCCCTATCAAATTAATGATAGAGCCTTGCTGCTGTGTTGGTTGTTGTGTTGGAATCCTACAAATTGAAAATCCTTTCTAATAGCGTTCTATTCCTTTGCTTGTTATATGCTTTTAGTAATTTAACGTATTCTTCCTGCATATCGATTAATAGTTGTTCACTTGTAAAGTATTGGTTGCCCGTCCCGATTCTGTTTATGACAGTCTCTGGGATGGCTACAAAGTTGTTTTTTAAATCCTCTTTAATAATTGCTTTGTAAGTTTCGTTATCTTCTTTTAGCTGTATTATTTCCTTGTATCTATGTTCGAATATGTCAAAATCTTGTTTATGTGTTACTTCGTCCTTCATCTTATTATTTGTTTTCGTTTATTAATTGTGCTAAAGCCAACTCCAATATATCGCAGTACAAAGTATCATTTTTTAACTGCGCTTTTAGTGTCATTAAATCGTTTAGTGGGTATTGGCTCTGCTTTAATTCCTTGATAAATTCTATTATTTTATCGTCCATTATTTACTGTGTTTAGCGTT
>Ga0180433_10003024_pt1 | contig 25198 bp, 15 predicted proteins | sample SS_ome_8_FD_132980 | JGI IMG/M metagenome (GOLD analysis project Ga0180433, IMG submission 132980) | Hypersaline lake sediment archaeal communities from the Salton Sea, California, USA - SS_1_D_1 metaG | ecosystem: Environmental > Aquatic > Non-marine Saline and Alkaline > Hypersaline >... | reverse complement strand
TTTCTTCCATCTTTTATCCATCATCTTCCAACGTCTTTCCACGCTTTTCCCCTTTTCATCTTATCTTTTGCATTGTTTTCCCCTCATCTTCCATCTTCTGCCATCCAGCTTTCATCTGTTTTCTCTATGAAACTTTTCTTTGTAATCCGTGTAAACAATGGTTGCTTTCAAAGATGCGTTTTGAAAAAACAAACCCAATTTTCAAAACGAAAAATGTATATAACTTATTATTTCAAAAAGGATTATAAAATGAAAGACACTTAAATGACGGACAAAACAAACCCAAGCAAAGCCTTTTATTCAATACTTTTCAAGGCGCTGGGTGTATAAGCACTCAGGTGAATGTCGCCGTCGAGGGACTTTGTTTCAACGTGCTGTAAATCGAGTGAGTCCTTAAGCAGTTTCAGGCACTTGGTCAGGTCGGCACTGCCCGCACCGGCGAGGATTTTCGGCGCGATAAAGACATGAATTTCATCGGCAAGATTTTCCTGCAAAAATGAAGTGATAACTTTCGGCCCGCCTTCGACAAGCAGTTGATAAATATGGCGGCGGCCGAGTGCTCTCAGCAGGGACACCAGGTCGCATTTGCCGTCCTTCGAAGGCACAACCAGGATTTGAGCACCCCTTTGAGTGAGCTTGTGAATACGTTTGGATTTGTTTTTATATGTTTGCCGGGTAGTAATAATTAAAACCGGCGCCTGTTCGACCGTCTGCAGAAGCTGAGATGTTAAAGGGGTTCGTAAACGGCGGTCCAGCACGATGCGTGTCGGTGACTTTCCCCTCGCCGGCCTCGGTGTCAGAAGGGGATCATCGGCAAGCACGGTTTTGATACCGACAAGGACGGCCTGAGCCCGTCGTCGCAGATGGTGAGCCTGTTTTCGGCTCTTTTCGTTCGATATCCAGCGATTTGAGTCAGTGTCGGTATAAGCAAGCTTGCCGTCAAGGGTCTGTGCCCATTTTACGATGACCCACGGTTTTTTTGTTTTGATGAATTTTAAGAACGGGCCGTTCAAAAGTTTCGCCTTCTCTTCGCACAAGCCGGTGTAAACTTCGATACCGGCTTTCCGCAGCAGCTTAAGTCCCCTGCCGCTTGCTTTCGGTGAGGGGTCAATGCAGCCCACGTAGACGTTCGATATTCCGGCCTGTATTAAGGCCTCAGTGCAGGCAGGTGTCTTACCCTCGACACAGCACGGCTCCAGGCTGACATAAAGAGTTGCGCCTTTAGGGCTTCTCCGCTTTTTCCTGCAGTCTTCCAGAGCGTTGACTTCCGCGTGCGCAAAGCCAAATTTCTTATGATATCCTTTGCCGATGAGTTCACCGTTCTTAACAATGACCGCACCGACAGCCGGATTGGGCTCGACCGAGCCGATACCCTTTTTGGCAAGTTTCAGCGCTTTGAGCATAAATTGTTCGTTCGGGTCTTTTTCCATTGAATCTAATCCGTAAGAAGTTTTTTAGCGCATTTTTTGGCTTTTGCAATCGCCCTATCGGATAGTTTCTGGTCTTCCGTCACGGCGACTGTGCCGTAATAAATCTTTTTAACGACCTTGGCACCGATAGTCATCGCGGCCATCTTCATTACAGTCAAAGGATTTCTCATCAGTATACGTGCAAGGAAAACGGGACAGGCACTGGAGGTGATGATAACGGCCTTTTTCTTCGGCTTGTTTTTATTGTTTCTCATCTTCGGTGCAACAGAACCCCACGGCCAGTAACCATAAGGGATAAGTCGCTCAACAAACCGCTTCATCAGCGCCGTGACAGTAGAAAAATTCACCGGCGAGGCCAGCACCACAGCATCCGCAGCGTCTATTTTGGAAAGAATCTGCTCCATATCATCGTCGTGGACGCACTTTCCCCTGAGTGAAGGACTCTTCTGCTGCACGCACGTTCTGCAGTTGGTACAGAATTCAATATGCTGGTCAAGCAGATAGATTTTTTCCGTCTCTGCACCCAGCTCAGCCGCGGACTCAAGTAGCGCCGAGACCACTGATTCGGTGATGTGACCTTTCCTGTATGTTCCGACAATAGCTACGACCTTTTTACTCATATTAATTTCCAATCATCTCCCTGAATTGTTTTTCGTCAATGATGGTCACGCCGAGCTCCTTCGCCTTCTGAAGTTTGCTGCCCGGATTTTCGCCCGCCAGAACAAAGTCGGTGTTCTTACTGACACTGGACGATGCCTTGCCGCCCGCCTGCTTGATGGCCGCTTCGGCCTGCTGTCGGGAGAAGTTTTTCAATGTACCGGTGACGACGAAGGTTTTACCAGCCAGTTTGTCACTGCGAGCGGCCGTTTCATGCGTCGGCTTGATACCCGCCTCAAGTAAAGCATTGATAACGGTAAGATTTTTTCTATCCCGAAAATAATGGTAAACGCTCTCAGCCATTTTCGGGCCTATCTGGTCGATGCTTTCTAACTCCTGAAGGTCGGCCTTCATTAAAGCATCGAGCGAATCGAAATGGTCGGCAAGGATTTGGGCAGACTGCGCGCCGATGAGATTGATACCCAAGGCTGTAACCAGCCGCCATAAGGGTTGAGTCTTGCTTCTTTCTATTGCTTCGACGACTTTCGCAGCGCTTTTAGGGCCCATTCGTTCGAGGTTTTTCAGTTCGGATTTCTGCAGCTTGTAAAGGTCGGCGAAGCTGGTGACCATGCCGTTGTCAACAAGCTGTTCGATGAGGGCTATTCCAAGTGTTTCGATATCCATCTGTCCCCTGCCCGCAAAATACTTGAGACGTTCCTTCAGCCGTGCGACACAATCGGGGTTCATGCAGCGGATATAGACGCCCTCTTCATCCTTTTTGACATCCGAGCCGCAGTTCGGGCAAACCTCGGGAATTGGGAAAGGTTTTGCACCGGAAGGTCTTAGGTCTTTTTTTACTTCGACGACCTGCGGGATAATCTCGCCAGCTTTTTCAATCAGCACGGTGTCACCGCATTGGACATCGAGGCGCCTCAGTTCGTCGAAGTTATGCAGGCTCGCTCGTTTAACGGTGGTGCCGGCCAGCAGCACGGGCTCCAGATTCGCAACCGGTGTCAGGATGCCGCTTTTGCCGACCTGAACATCGATGGATTCGACAAGCGTTTGCGCTCGTTCTGCGGGAAACTTATAGGAGATGCACCAGCGGGGCGCCCTGCCGGTGGCACCGAGGATGTCACGCTGATCGAAGCGGTTGACCTTGATGACCATACCATCGATTCGATAGTCAAGGTCTTCCTTTTTATGTTCCCAGCTCAAACAGATATCCAGGGCCTGGTCAATATCTTTTGCGTGCGCTATGTGTGGATTAACAGGCAGGCCGATTTGTTTTAGATGCTGAAGGGTCTGCCAGTGATTATCGGCAAGGGCCTCGGAAAGCTCTCCCGTGGCATACGCGAAGAAGGACAGGTTCCTTTGGGCGGTGATTCTTGCATCAAGGAGCTTAAGCGAACCCGCGGCGGCATTTCTGGGATTGGCAAAGAGCGGCTCACCGTCCTGCTTTCGCTGCTGGTTTAACTTCAGAAAGGCCTTGTTCGGCATAAACACCTCGCCGCGGACCTCAAGCACGGCGGGAATTCTGTTTTCAATCAACATCAGGGGTATTGCTCTTATAGTGCGAATGTTCGAAGTTACATCATCGCCGACTTCACCATCGCCTCTGGTGGCGGCTGTAACGAGGCGGCTGTCTTCGTAACGAAGACTGACGGCAAGACCGTCGATTTTCAGTTCCACGACATAATCGTAGTCTTTGGTGCCGAGCCCTTTTGCCACCCGCTCATCAAAGGCTTTCAGCTCATCAGCGTTGTAAGTGTTATCGATGCTCATCATCGGTATGGAATGCCGGAAGCTTTCAAATCCTTCTAAGGGGCGCTCTGAAACACGCTGCGTAGGTGAGTCAGGAGTAATCAGCTCAGGATGTTCTTTTTCGAGTGCTTTAAGCTCAGAGAAAAGTTCATCGTACTTCTGGTCAGAGATTTGCGGCCGATTTTCGACATAATAGAGATAATCATGCCTGCAAATCTGGGCCCGCAACTGCTCTATCTTTTGTTTAACAGCCTCACTCATACGTCATAAGTGTATTGTGAAAAGGGTATTTTTGCAAGAATCAAAACAGACGACAAAGACCTAAAAGAATAGTGAATTACATGAGATTGTCTTTTTTTGTTTCTTTGAACAAATTTAAGCTTGAATGCTTCAAGCTAATAGTTCATAATATTTGAAGTTATATCTATATAACGTTGTCAATTCATAAGTAACAATACACATCCGTCATAAGGGTTTATAATTTGGTACCTCTTTTTGCGGAGTAAGGAGGGCAAATGATGAAAGTGAAGACTCTTATTACCGTCATTATAATACCCACAGTTGCTTTTTCCCTTATCACGTTTGGCTGGGAATCGCTTGTTGTAGAAGACGATCCCTTGCTGAGAATGCCATGGTACACAACCGAATCAGGGCGTTAGTCTGGAAGGACCTAATCGTTGTTTGAACTGCCATAGCGATACCAATCCTCCGGTGAACCTCGGTTTTGATTGGATGGGGTCCATGATGGCACAATCAGCTCGAGACCCGATTTTTTGGGCTTGCTTTACAGTGGCTCAGCAGGATTCCGTGTGGGCCTTAGGAAATGCAAATGCCGGTGATTTATGTGAGCGATGTCACTTTCCGGCGGGATGGTTAGGGGGAAGGTCCGACCCACCAAATGCAACGTTAATGAGCGGCGATGATTTCGATGGTATCTATTGTGACTTCTGCCATAGTATGTACGACCCGTTCTTTGAGACGACCTACAGTGGCAGTCGCGAAGGTAGCGACTGGGCCGGTTACTGGGACGAATTTGGCAATACCGGTCCGGGAAGCGGAACTTTATCACAAAACGAGGCAACAAACACATACCAAGAGGATGTTACCCTGTCAACGGGAATAAAGATGTTTTCAGGTCTTGATTTTTATACGAAGTTCAATGTTCCCCTTTATCCGAACTACACCGAAAATGGCAGTGGGCAATTCTTCTGTAGCGGCAACGGACAAAAACGAGCAAGTTTCTCAGATGCAGCAGCAACCCATCAGATGTTATATAGCAGATATCATAAATCAAAATATTTTTGTTCTACCTGTCACGATGTTTCCAATCCGGCTTTAGCTAATCTCGGTCTAGCGGGTCTGCCTGACCAATCGGGAGGAGCTGATCTCATCACTGAGCAGTACTCTGCCTTTCGATATTTTCATGTTGAAAGAACTTTTTCGGAATTTATGCTCTCGGAATACAGTCAACAAGGCGGTGCTTCGACCAATCCGGAATTCGCACAGCTCACAGGGGGCATCGACTGGGCTGCAAAATGCCAGGACTGTCATATGAGCGATCTTGTAGGTGTCGCTTGTAACAAAAAAAATGCGGTCCTCCGACCCGGCGAAAGCAGCGAACATCCAAATTCGGGACTTCCATTTCATGACATGACGGGAGGCAATGCGTGGATTTCCTATATCCTTGGCACTCTCGACACCAGCGTCCCTGAATATGATCCGTGTAATGTTCAGATCTTGGACCAAGGACCGCTGGCTTTAACTCTGGACCTAGGTCTTGGAGAAACTCCTGTAAACAATGGCTCCAGGTTAATCGAAGGATCCAATCGTGCAAAAGAACAGTTAAGTGTTGCCGCAACCATTAAGAATCTCACTTATGACCCTAACAGCGGCCATCTGTCCTTTCAGATTCAGAATAACACGGCTCATAAATTAATTTCAGGTTTTCCAGAAGGCCGTAGAATGTTCGTCAACATCGAAGCATACAACGACTATGGATGCGAAATCTATGCAGCCAATCCCTATGATTATGAAGTCGGCACGCTCAAGGGATTGCCGAACTCATTGAGTTTACCTGACCTTGAACCATGGCAGGAATATGTAGACGAGCTTGTTTATGAGGTTCATCCAAAAAGTGATTTGACCGGAGAAGAACAGACATTCCATTTTGTTCTGGCTACAGGCAGATCCAAAGATAACCGAATCCCGCCAAAGGGGTTCGATGTATCCAGCGCAGCTGAGCGTTTGAGTGAGCCTGTCTGGCACAACGAGAGCGACCCGAATTACTTTACAGCAGCAGAGTATGCCGGAGGATATGACCAGGTTGACATTAATATACCGCCGGATGCAGCTTATATTGAGGTTAAACTTTATTATCAAGGGACCTCAAGGGAATATATAGAATTCCTACGTGACGAAATTACCGGTGATGCGAACAGTCTTTACAGTCCTACGTTTTCCGGGGAACCTAACGCATATATAGTGCAAACCGACCCCTTCTTCAGCCAGCTAAGAGCCTGGGGAGATGCGATTTGGGATTTATGGTATCATAACCACGGCCTGGATGGTAGTGGTGTATCGGTTGAAGGAATCGTCCCCTTTGAGATGACCGAAGGCAGCTGGGGCATAGATGACCCGCAACCATTGACAACAGATTTTAGCAAGGATTGTAAAGTGAACTTTATTGACTATGGTTATTTCGTCCTGCGATGGGGCGATGTCTGCGATGAACTGAATAACTGGTGTGACGGCTGCGACTTGTACCCGATAGACAATCCTGATGGTACTGTTGATGGCAATGACCTCAATGTCTTTGTAGAAAGCTGGCTTTCGGGAATGTTGTAATAGACTTTATCTGTCGGTTTGAGTTTTCTTCGGGATAAAAGACAATCGCTGACAAATTAGGAATTTTCCACGGCAACATTTCGCACTTTTTTTTCGAGACTGACATTTCGCTATGACGTGATCGTTCTCTAAGAGTCCCCTTATTATAGGTCTTTTGACTACACAGCTTGACACTGACATAGTTATTTTGTTATAATAATCGAAAATGGGGTGGTTAATATAAAGTTGAAAGTATTTTTCTAAAAGGGGGAACAAAAGTGACTGCGTTAAAAGCAATCAAACATAACCGCAGTATTTATCTAAAGATATTTTTTACTATTCTGGTTTGTCTGCCGTTCTGTGCTTCTATCACAATAGCCGGCTCACACGGCAAAGGTAACGGCAAGGCCCACGGTCACCACAAAGGTTCGTACAACACGGTGAGTGCCGGCAATGTCATACCCGGATTAAGTAAAGGCAAGATATTTAAGCATATGAATAAACATGAGGGTGGTTTTACTCCATCCGCTTTTTCAGGTCAGCCTAAAGGTATTAAACCGAATATCATAACCAATGGTCAAAGCGACAATGGCTGCAATGCTGTAAAATCTAACGGTATGAAACCAGGTTTATCGGTTCCATCTAACGGAAATGGTATGAAAGGAGCCAGTGGAAATATATTCGTCAATCTAACGGGAAGCGACGTATTCGTAAAACCGCAAACGGCGATGGGTCATAGAGGAATAAACAAGTCTGTCAAATTAAAACCCGTCTTGTTCTGCGGCGATTCATTTTCTCAAGCGCTTGAAATACCGAATCCAATCGGAGCAAAGGGACCTAATCCCGTTCACGAAGGATTGCCTTCCCAAGAAAACGGGAATCCCGGTGGTGGTAACGGCAACGGTCACTGGGGCCAGGATAATCAAGGTAACGGTTTCGGTAATAACTGGACCGGCAACCAGGGACGCGGAAGAGGGGCAGGCATGGCCGCAGGTGCGAATTGTCCGACACCGGAGCCAGACCCGGACCCAAATCCAGAACCGGGAAGTGACGAAAGCATATTTTCACAAGCCGCTCCACTGCCAGATGAACTGTACCCGGAAATTGAGGGTTGTCCGCTTCTGGTTGAGGCCGCTGCAGAAGAGCTTGGAACAGACCGCGAGACCATACAGATTTCAATGGGTAACAGCTTAGCCAGCAATCCGAACATACAACCCTGCCGGGCCTGTCAGACGATGGTCAATAACGCGGCCGTCTTAAAAGCAATGGATAACGAAGCACTCGTCAACGCACTGATTGAAGTCTTCAATGAGCTGGCGCCGCCGGATGAACCTCTCTCCGAGGAGGCTTTGGCAAAAATTGCTATGAGGCTATCGGAAAGACCCGGTTATTTCGAAGCAAATCCGGAATACGCTTTAGTTGTGGAATACATCGACGCTTTTGTCGGATATATTGAGGTGCTTGAAAACGAGATGGGAGCACCGGTCGGCAATACCACAGAATTCGCCCTGGAAAAATATGGCGCACCTATATCCGAAGCAGGAACAGAAAATCCGAATGTTGCCGCTTACATTGCGATGCAGATAGAAGGTCTGGGCGACTAATAGGGTCTGAATAATTATTGTGAACTCTAATGATGGGGCATTGGTTTTATGCCCCATTTTTTATGCGCACACATCTTATTAATATTCCTTGCACGCCGGTATGAATTAGAATATATTTATCCTTAATCTGGTATCAAATGCTCTAACTTTTTTAGGAGAGAGATACGATGATATCAAGCATTGTCAAATTCTTATCAGAAGATATCTGGCGGATAAGCTTAAAGGAATACTCCCGCACCAAATCCTTTTTCATTCGCCAGTTGAGAATCATCGTGCTGGCGGTTCGGGGTTTTGATGAGGACAGGTGCAGTTTCAGGGCTTCGGGTCTGACGTTTTATATGCTGATTTCAATCGTCCCCATCATTGCCCTGATGTTCGGTGTCGCACAGGGTTTTGGCCTGCAGAAAAGACTCGAAGAAGAAATAAAAACCAGGCTGGTGGGTCAGGAGGAAATAGCCGATAAGCTTATCGAGTTCTCAAGTTCCTTATTAAAAAATGCTCCCGGCGGAATCATTGCCGGTATCGGCATCGTCTTTCTGTTATGGGCGGTGATAAAAGTACTGAGCAGCATCGAACATTCATTCAATGAAATATGGGGCGTCACGACACATCGAAGTTTCGGCAGAAAGTTCAGTGATTACCTTTCCGTGATGCTCGTCTGCCCGATTCTGCTTGTGATTGCGGGCAGTATTACAGCCGCTATCAGAGGTGGTATTTTGGAGATGAGAGAGAATTTCCAAGTTTTAGACTTTATCGGGCCGGCTCTTACATTAATCATAAGAGCACTTCCTTTATGTACTTTGTGGCTTGCCTTTACGTTTATCTTTATTTTCATGCCGAATACAAAAGTGAAGTTCACCTCAGGTTTGTTAGCCGGAATCGTTGCAGGTATTATCTTTCAACTTGTTCAATGGGTCTATTTCACTCTCCAAATTGGTGTGTCAAGATACAGTGGTATCTACGGTAGTTTTGCGGCCTTGCCGCTGTTCTTAATCTGGCTGAAAACCAGTTGGCTGGTTATTTTATTCGGCGGGGAACTGTCTTTTGCGCACCAAAACGTTGAGACCTATGAATTCGAACAGGATTCCCTGTCAGTCAGCTATTCACATAAAAGAAAATTATCCCTGTTGATTACTAAGCTTCTCGTGCAGAATTTTTGTAAAGGTGAAGAACCTTTAACCGCCACTGATGTTTCCCATAAACTGGAAATACCCATACGCCTTGTGCGGCAAATACTTTCTGAACTGGCCGATGCCAAATTGATTTCCGAAGTCAACCATAATCAGGGCAAGGGGGTGGCCTATCAGCCGGCCCGGGACGTGAATGATTTGACCATAAAATATGTGATGGACGCCCTGGAGAAAAGAGGCAGTGACAATGTGCCCGTGATTCAATCGGATGAACTGGAGAAAATCACAAACCGTTTGAAGAACTTCGGCAGCCTGATCGAAAATTCACCTGAAAACGTGTCCCTAAAGAATATTTAAGATAGACCGACATCACCGTTACAAAATCAATCTTCCAACAGACATTGAATCGCCTGGTATATCAGCTATTTCTCTTTCTTCTTGAACAATCCCTCGATCCCTTCAAGAATACCTTCACCCTGCTCCTTGCCGATGTCAAGTAATTCCTTCGAGCTTTTTAACACGTTCTCATAAGAGTCCTTCATTGAATCGAGCATTCCTTCAGGAAGCACACCGGCACCCTCCTGGGCAATTCCCTTGACGATCGCTAAAAGGATGATGCTCGACAGCTCAGCAATGTCCATTTTTTCTTCGGTCCCCAAATCAGTCATAGTAATCGGGGCAAGGTTTAACTTCACGGTGTCGGCTGTTCCGGGAGTCGGCAGCAGCTTGGCCTCAACAGAAATTTCATTCAACTGCAGTTTGGCGATATTAAGATTTTTCCCGGCTTCTTTCGGCTGTTCGGGTTCTTCGGAGGGTTCGGCCTTCGGCAGTGCCTTCAGAATGTCCTGGATATTGTTCCGGGTAAGACTTTTCTGTTCGAGAACAACGTTCATACCATCAAGTGTAAGTTCTTCGATTTGAATCGTGTCGGACATCAATGAGCCCACATCGACGTCGACCACACAATTCCTGAGCTGCAGCATTCGTTCGTGCTCATAGTCCGGGGGATTGTCGATGATTAGCCCACTAATATCAATACGACCTCGAAGCATGGAAAGATTCACGCTGTCCACATCGACATTGACGCCCAGTGCTTTCGTACCGGCAACCTGGATACCTTTTTTGATGGCGGTATTCGCAAATAACGTGATGGCTAAAACAATAACAATAATTAAAACTAATATTGCACCTACAACAATTGATACTATTTTCTTCATCTTCTTTTTCATTTCAGGACCCTTTCAATGATTATTCATTGGTCATGGCATTGATAAATTCATTTGCTTCGATAATGGATGCCTCCATGTCGCGAATCAGGGAAGCGATATCCGATTCTACGGCGTCAAGTTCGGTCTGCAGCGAAGCAACAGCCTGCGCATTCAGGTTGTGTTTAAGGAACAGAACATTATCCCTGAAGGCAACAAGAACGGGGTCAATTTTAGACTCAGCCCGTTTCATGGCATTTATAAGCTGTTGATACTTCTGTCGGGTGCGGTCTAATTGATTGCGGCTGGACATGCGAAGCTTCTCGCTGCTGTATTGTTCCAGTTCCGCTTCCCATTCATTGAAAAGTGCCTCGGCAACATCTTCGACACTTCTTATACGGCTGCTGACCGCTTTGGCTTTGGATTCGCTTTTATCCAGTTCTTTTTTAAGCTTATCGTATTTTTCCTCAAGGTCACCTCCCTTGAAGCCCGTCACTTCCGTGAACCTTTCAAGCGCAGTTTGGAACTGTTCCTTGGCCTGCTGCTGTGAATCCCGGGCATCCTCGACGCGGTCCACGAGAATTTCCCGTTTATCATAACCAAAGGTCTCCATGATTTTGTATTGGGCACTTTGACAGCCGGCCAGTAACAAGAACAAGAACATTCCAGCCTTAAACAACGATTGTTGGAGAACCTGTTTTGTCATATTTCTCTCTTTCCAGTAATTATCAAATATCTTTATCATCCGGAATTATACATACAGCAAAGTTTTAAAGCAAGAAATCTTAAAAATACTTGCGCGAAAAAAAGCCAACCTTTCCTCATCCTTTTGACGTTTAGCACTCAAAACTGTATAATAAAAGAAGTGTACATTTAACCTTTATTTAGTGTAATGAAACGCATCGACTTTATCATAATGAAAATTCTTAGCAACAACTCGAAATTAGAAACTAAGGGGTTAAGAGCAAAAAAAATCACAGTAGCGGTTGTTTTCCTTATGCTTATCAGCTTGGACTTTGTCTCAATACTCGGACAACCCTTTGATGTTCCCCGGCTGGACTGGCGAAATCAACGCTTGCCGCGTATTGAACTGCCGCCTGACCCTTCGAAAATAAGAATCGTCACAGAAAGGAACGGCTGGTCTCGCATCGTCGGCATTCGAGGAGCGGCAGGTGATCATAGAGCACGTATGGTGAGGATTGTTAATCTCAGCACCACCGACCGTGTTGCCGTACCAGTAAGGCGCGATGGGTCGTTCGAAGCGAAAATGTTTGCACCCTACGGTTCATCCCTTCAGATCAATACAACCATGCAGCGAATTGAGGAGTTGGGGCCGGAGCTTGAAGAGGCATTCCATCGAAAAGGTTACATTACGCCCTCGGATTTACCGCATCTTGAAATATTTGAATGGATGATTGGCGGACACTTGTCCTCTTCTCCCGGAATTATAATAGGCGTATATCCACAAAAGAAATCGGCTGTGAATAACGTTCATTTTGTAAAAAAGGTAGGTCGGGATTTATGGCTCTTCGGCAACGCCCGAGCTTCAATTACAAATGTTTCACCGGGCCAATTTATCGATTTGGATGTTATGCTGTCTGTTGCGTTTGGACCAAAAGCTGAAAATCGCAGGATATCCGGGGAACCTCCCGTTTATCATCCACAGCTTTACATCCTCTTCGATAAAAAAGGGGGGCAGCGTTCACCAATGCGACAGCCTGTCAGCAGCGTGCTTACACCTACCGGACTTCCTATTGAAACCCACGGTGAGATGATAGCCGAACAGCGCCCGGATGGAAGCAAAGAATGGGGTCTTGGCGGAAACGGACTGCCTGTGCCGTGGCGTTGGAACGAACCCGGACACTGGCAAAAAACAGATGGCCTAAATACCATAAGGCAGCGTCTAAGAATTGAGATTCCGCACCATACCCCGTTGGGGATTTATCAACTACGCTGCAATATCATGGGTATAGGACAGGAAGGATATGAAAGCGGAGAGCCAATAAGCGGGCCGCCGATTTTTAGCTATCTGAAAGTAGGTAATCCATCACCACCGGCGTTGAGCTGTTTATTGCTCGGCTCGGTCTCGACTGGCGGCTCGCGGGGTGTGGTTGCCCGCCAGGATCGTCAGCATTTCGCTGTTAATCCCAAAATCGTATTTATGCCTGAAAAACTCGTTATTCCTCGCGATGATGCTTATACAAAAAAACCCCGGACCTATCCACTTGACCCATACCTTCCCACTTTGAGTATGGCAAATCGGCCTCCGCCGGTCATTCCTCCACCCCTTATACCCTTTGACTTTAAGCGAAGTCGTTTGACTGTCACGGTCAAAACCCCAAAGGGGCATGTAAAAAAACTCGGCCCCGCTCGATTGTCAGCCGGACAAAACGATTTGAGCGTGTTACGTCCTGATTATGTCCGCCCGGACAGGATTATTGCCCCAGCGCCTCCTACTTATGGTAATCCCAGCCCCTCGGATATGTACCACCTCACCGGACGAGGGACATTTGATTACGCATTTAAAGAATATGGTCATCACACTGTTACGCTGACGGGAAATATCGACGACATCTTAGGGCGAACCTATAGTATCAACAGTACTTATGACATTTATGTAGCACGGCCTCTGGACATCGATATTTTTCCTGAGCCGGGAACGCCCTTGAAACCCGCTATGGCACTGAATCCGCAAGTTCGTATCCTGCCTGCGTTTGCCGCTGATGTGGAGATTCGTTTTCGTCATTATCCCTACTCCGACAAATCAAGAATGGTTGAACAAAAAATTACGGGCACGGCCAATCGATGGGGAGTGTTTGTACCAAGACTGAAAGAACCACACATTATTTTCGAAGAGCCGGGAGAGTATATCTGTGATGTAACTGCAAGGTACGTAGCACCCGATGGAACGTTATGGATGGCGTCACGGCGTGGAGCTTCGGTGGTTATAACTTCTGATTCAGAGGTTGTCGTTCACGGAGAACGAGGCAACAGAAGCCCTAATGCGAAATGGAGAGCCAGATGGTTTATGGCAGGTGACGGCAGATTTGTTGCACCGCCGCTATACGACGAGCATCCTGAACTGCCACCGAATGCCGATCCTGAACAGATTCTCAATCATATCGACCTTGGCCACACGTGTTTGCCTTACGAATCAGGAGATGTCGCATGGTTGGGTCATGGTATGAATTTTTCTTTGTTTCCGGGTATCACCTTTGAAGACCCTGAAGGCACCATTTCCGAGTTAATTGAAAACAGATGGCCCGGAGTTCGACAGGGAGCAGGTCGGGAAGGCTTGTATCCATATGAACTGAAACCGGAAGACCGCAGAGCAATCGGAGAGATGCCTTATGTATGTATGACCGAAAGTGGTATGCCCCCCAGCATTCGCCCGGATGACATAGACCAGTGGGGATATTTTTATACAACATCGTGGCGTCCCGGCGTTGCGGTACGTTCGCTTGTTGCCGAAGATTTGCAGCCGGTGGGTTATTGGTTTTTTGATGACCCTTATGCATACCAATTTGGCAACGGACCGGCGGGTGATTTACCGGGCGATGTGAAGATGAACTACGGCGGCGGAGTATTTCGAGATAAAAAAAGCGACGTGACACATTACGGAGGCTATGCCTCGATGCTTGTCTTGATTGACGGCCGTGACCCTTTAGGTGCTCGCGTTCTCCCGCCTTTTGACGGAATTGTTCCAGGTTCACCGCCCTGCGGTCCTTTACTTAGTATTGGTGGAGAGGAATATGATGTGTTCCTTACTTTCAGTGCAGTGGCTCCCGGATCGGTACTTGAAACCGGTGACAGACTCTCAATAGCGGGTGTTGTCTGGCCCCCTGTAAGCGGATTTGTACATGGAGAGGTGATAAGTCCTTCGGGCCAACACACCAAATATAAAGTAAAATCCGATGCGATGGGACTCTTTGAATATGACGGACCTGTAGCAACAGAAGCCGGCGTATGGACTGTTAGCTCAGAAGGAGTTTGCAACAGCGAGACAAGTGTCGGTATGATTTCTGAACTGGTCGCTGAGGACAAATGGCCTCGCGGAGGGGGGATAGGCCTTTCTGATACGACGTTTTCTGTGCCCGTTGTCAATAAAAATACTCAACCCATCGCTTTCGATATACCTGAGGATGCCAAGGCAAAACCCCCGAGGCCCTTGGTCATTCGCGGACACCTGCCGAAAACATTCCAGGTTGATGAAGTTCAAGCTGTAGTAAGTAGCCCCGGCCAGGTCATTGACCAGCAAAAATTACAGGTTAAAAACAATACTTTCGAATATATTTACGATCCCCAGAAAATCCGACAACTGTTTCCGAATATTGACACAATGGTAGGGATACCGACAGGCGGTTTCGAAGAAAATCCTGCATGGTATGATACGGTTACCTTTACATTTTGGGCTGAAAGTTCCGATGACATCACAGCGGGTATGGTACTGCTCCAAGGTGAGGAACTTTATGCTCAAGCAAGTACTAGAAAACAGCTTCCTATTGCTCCGAGATCAGGCTACAGTTCAATCAGGCATAAAGTAGAAAAAGACATATTACCGTCTTTCGGTCGAAAAACAACAATTAGAAAAGCAGGTGCTCATAGTTCTTTATTAGTGTTAGTACCCTCTAAAAATTTACTTTATGCCGCTCATCCCTGGTCGGGTGAAATAGTAAAAATAGTTGTTCAAAGCTCCGGCCTTGTTGTTAAGGAAAGATTCAACACCAATGGCCACCTGGCATCTATAGCCATTTCTCCAGACCACAAACTTATTTATGCAGCTCTCCCTGACAAATCCCGAGTAATGACTCTCGATTCTGCAACGCTTAAAGAGGTTGCAAGCTTTGAAGTACCAGGTGAGCCAAGGGCTGTTCTTCCTTCAGCGTATGGAAAGGGACTGTTTATAGCTGATTTCTACAAAGATCAGATACTTCGTCTGGAGCCGGAAAGCGGTAAAATAGTGGCTAAAAGCAGTTATATTAATCGTCCACGATGTCTCGCTTCGGGTCAAAATGGAAAGGAGATTTATACGGCCAGTTTCCGCACAGGCACGATTGTTGTTTTAAACGAACACTGCCAAATTCTTCGCACCCTTGAGGCACCGTCGCAACTAAACCAGTGCAATACGATTACACTGGCAAGCGACGGCTTGTTATACGCTCCTCAAATCCGCTCTGATACGGATGTTGGTGGAAGAATGTTTGACCGAACTGTCTTTCCGGCCATTGCGGTGGCAAATCCAAAAGGAGATACTGTTAAAATTGGCTATTTCCCGGACCTGCTCGTCGTTCCGCCCCACCGACCGGTTGAAGTTGCTGTTGATACGGACACGATATACCTGGCTTCCGCCGGCAGTGACGACGTACTGGCTATAGACAAAAATACAGGTTTTGCCAAATGGCACACGCAACAGATAGGGCTGGAACCCGGGGCGATTATATTAGACGAAAAAAAACGCCGATTATATGTGTTGACCATTACCGGTCAGGAAATCATCGTGCTCAATGCGAACACCGGTGATGTTATGCACCGGACTCGATTTACAAACGATCCTACTCCGTTTTTCATCGCCAGAGGTCGCTATCTGTTTGGAACTGCCACCGACAAACGTCTGACCAAGGACCAGTGGATATCCTGTGCTGTATGTCATCCCGACGGCGATGAGGACGGCAGACAGTGGGACCTTGGACATGGACCGCTTGATACGCATTCTCTTCGGGGATGTCTTGAAACCGCTCCTTTACACATCACCGGACACCTGGATGAAATTCAGGATACTTATCGTTTCACGCGTATGATTTCCGCAGGCCTATGGTTTGTCCCCCGGGACAGAATGCATGACTATTTCGGCAAATCAAACGCCGGCATTGATCCCGACCTGGACGCGTTGGCAGCCTATATCAATACTCTTAAACGAAAAAAACCTCCCCAACCGCCTTCGGAAATATCAGAAACAATTAAAAAAGGGAGAGATTTGTTCTTTAATAAGCAAACGGACTGTGCACGATGTCATCCGCCGCCCTATTACACCGACAGCGGCAGGCGTGATGCTCAAGGGAACTTTCTGAAACACGATGTTGGAACACGTCTACCAAGTGAAAGTATTAAACATCAGAAACTAGACACGCCAAGCCTCCTCGGACTCAGCAGGTCTGAGCCATATTTGCACGATGGAAGGGCAAAAACACTCAGTGAAGTCTTAGAAAAATACAACCCCCAAGACAGGCATGGCAAAACGTCTCATCTGGACGAAAAGCAAATCGAAGCGCTTGTAGAGTTTCTAAACTACCTCGAACCTCCCGAAAACGCTCGAACAACTATCTGTTCGGATACCTCAAACTAATCAGTTCGTGTTGCAGAAGAAATTGAAAACACTGAATGAATAATAAGGATTACGAATTAGCCTTACGCTCTTTGATGCTGCTATACAATACCGGCACTACAAGCATCGTCAGAACCTCGATGGTTATACCGCCAAAAACAGGGATTGCCATTGGAACCATAATATCAGAGCCTCTACCGGTCGAAGTCAAAACCGGAATCAGCGCGAGAATTGTCGTAGCGGTGGTCATAAGACAAGGTCGAACTCTGCGCTTTCCTGCGTCGATGACTTTTCTTCGAATATCAGATACATCACCTGTTTTCCAGTCTTCGAAGTTTTGCTCGAGGTAAGTGCACATCACTACGCCGTCATCCGAGGCAATCCCGAATAATGCCAAAAAGCCGACCCATATCGCAACGCTTAAATTAATCGGATGCATCTGAAACATCTGACGTAGGTTCACACCCAAAAAGTCGAAATTGAAAAACCATCCCTGTCCATACAACCATATCATCACAAAGCCGCCGGACCAGGCAACGATGATTCCGGAAAAAACAAGAAGGCTGGTGATGGTAGATTTAAACTGGAAATACAGAATCATAAAAATAATAAATAGCGCCAGCGGTACCACAAGCATCAGAGTTTTCTGTGCACGTACCTGATTTTCATAAGTTCCGGCAAAAGAGAAACTGACGCCCGGCGGTATGTTCAACTCGCCGGAAGCTATTTTCTCATCCAAAAATCTCTGACACTGCTCCACTACATCAACTTCTGCGAAGCCTTCCTTTTTATCGAAAAGCACATACCCGACAAGAAAAGTATCTTCACTTTTTATTGCCTGGGGACCTGCTCTATATACCTCATCGAGATTCTTTAGATTTGTCAGTTGTACCAACGGAATTTGTGAACCATCCGCAGCAGGAACTAAAATGTTTCCCAACGACTCAATATCGTCTCTCAATTCCCGCAGATACCGAACACGTACAGGATAGCGTTCTCGGCCTTCAACCGTCGTTGTAATTCGCCTGCCACCGATAGCGACCTCGATTACATCTTGAATTCTTCTAATGCTGATGCCGTACCGCGCGATAGCATCGCGGTCGATTTCAATCTCAAGATAGGGCTTGCCTACAATTCTGTCGGCTATTACCGCAGACGTTTCAACACTTGGAACCTGTTTTAAATACCGTTCAAATTCAAGACCAACCTTTTCAATAGTCTTTAAATCGGATCCCTTGATTTTAATTCCCATGGGAGCCCGCATTCCACTTTGAAGCATAACCAAACGGGCTGCAATAGGCTGAAGCTTTGGTGCACCAGTCGTGCCGGGAATTTTTCCTGCTTTTGCGATTTCATCCCATATATCATCCGGACTTTTAATATGGTCTCGCCACTGTCTGTAAGGCCTGCCGTTTTCATCCGGTATAGGATTCCCCTCTGAGTCATACACAAAATCTTTCTTATCTTTGTCGTATTTGAACCTTAGTCGATGACCATCTTCGTCAGTGATGTACTCAGATTTATAATTAATAACCGTTTCAACCATCGATATGGGTGCAGGGTCCAGCGCACTTTCTACCCTTCCTATTTTCCCTACAACCGATTCGATTTCCGGGATAGACTGAAAGGCAATGTCCTGCTTTTGAAGCACATCCAACGCCTCACCGATTGAAGCATGAGGCATTGTTGTCGGCATATACAAAAATGAACCCTCATCCAGAGGCGGCATAAATTCCTTGCCAAGCCCCGACCAGCTATTAGCAATGGTCCATCGCAATTTTACTAAAAATGACTTTTCTGATATCCAATCAGGTTCTTCCCACGTTTTCCCCTGAAGTTCTGCAAGTTTATATTTGAAACGGTCAAGTGTAGGAAGATTTCTAATATCTTCGCTAGATAATTCCTGCAAATAGTATTCCTGCGGTATCGAGCCAAATAAGGTGTCGGGACCAAACCATACACCTGAACCAGCAAGTATCAATAATATTGGAATTGCAAGAAATATTAACTTATGATTTAAGCACCATGACAAGATTGTTGTATAAAACCTTTGAAAAACATAGAAAAACAGCAGCAATCCGCCAATCATTATTGCTATAAAAATAAAATTCAGAATCACACCTTTTTCAGGTCCTAACGGAAGCCAGTGTTTTGTTAAAATCAAACCCACAAAAAGAATAATCACTACATTTAAAAACGTAGACCATCTTATGTTGAAACGATGAACTGGATTATTTTTCTTACGCCTGCGCAATATCATATAAGCCGCAGGAGGGATAATAGTAAGTGCAATGATAATCGATGCAACCAATGCAAAGGTTTTCGTAAAGGCCAGCGGCCGGAATAGCTTTCCTTCCGCGCCAACCATAGTAAACACAGGCAGAAAACCAACAATCGTCGTTGCAACCGCTGTAAGCACCGCTCCGCCAACCTCGCGCGAAGCCCGATATACAATTTCAAGCCTGTTCTCATCATCTCCGGCTTCCTGAATGTGGTTTAGTATATTTTCACAAAGGATAATCCCCATATCAACGATAGTGCCAATCGCTATAGCGATACCGGAAAGCGCAACGATATTAGCATCAACCCCAAAAACTTTCATCGCGATAAAACAGACCAGCACCGCAAGCGGAAGCATTAAACTGATAAGCACCGAACTCCGCAAATTCATCACTAAGACGATTACCACAATAATGGTTACAAGTATTTCCTCTGTCAGCGCAGTCTCAAGAGTGCCCAACGTCTCATAGATCAAACCAGTCCTGTCATAAAAAGGAACTACTGTAACTTGAGAAACTGTCCCGTCCGTCAGAGTTTTCTTCGGTAGGCCCGGCGCAATCTCTTTTATCTTTTCCTTAACGTTTTTGATGGCCTGCAGCGGATTATACCCGTAACGGACAACAACCACCCCCCCTACCGCTTCAGCGCCGCCTTTATCAAGGGCGCCTCGCCTCAAGGCAGGGCCGGTTGTCACATGAGCTACGTCTTTGATACGAACAGGGACATTGTCATACACCTTAATAACTGTTTTTTTCATGTCATCAAGATTTTTAATGAAGCCCAAACCGCGAATAACATACTCGACCCTGTTGACCTCGATGGTCCGGGCTCCAACATCGACATTAGAACGCTGAACGGCCAGAAAAATCTCATCCAGTCCTACTCCGAATGCCCGCATCGCATCAGGGTCAACATCGACCTGATACTCTTTGACAAATCCCCCGACTGACGCCACTTCACTGATCCCTTCGACACTCATTAAGGAATACCGTACATACCAGTCCTGAATGCTTCTCAATTCATCCAAGTCCCAGCCTCCGGCGGGATTAACGTTCTTATCTCTGCCTTCAAGTGTATACCAGAATATCTGGCCCAGTGCGGTCGCATCGGGACCTAGGGCCGGCTGAACACCTTCAGGTAAAGTGCCGGTCGGAAGAGAATTCAGTTTTTCCAGAATTCGGCTGCGAGACCAGTAAAAATCTGCCTTTTCATTAAATATGATATAAATACTGGAAAATCCGAACATCGATTGACTTCGGATGGTTTTGACTTCTGGTATTCCCAACAGGGAAACCGTTAAAGGGTACGTTATCTGGTCATCCACATCCTGGGGAGACCTTCCGGGCCATTCGGTAAACACAATCTGCTGATTCTCACCGATATCCGGAATCGCATCTACCGGTACAGGATTTCTCGGCAGTCCGCCCAGTTCCCAGTCAAACGGGGCTGCCAAAAGACCCCAGCCGATAAATACAACAAGAAGCAAAAAAACAACCAACTTGTTTTTCAGACAGAAAAGAATTATCTTGTCAATTAGAGATTGTTTTGACTCACTATTCTCATTCATCTTAAACCAAGCATATTAAGCACTGATATCAAATCAAGATTTTATTCATCAAATTGCGGCAGCTTCGCAATATACTGCTCCGGATTCTGCATAAACTTCTCTTTACAACCCGGACAGCAAAAATACACTTTCTTTCCCTGATATTCGATATATAGCTCCTTATTGATAGGAGCCTCCATAACGGGACATAGGGTTTGTTCTGTCGCTGATACCGTTTTAGCCTTTTTGATGTCGGTTTCAACAGCTTTGGTAAAGGTTTCCTCTTGAGCCGCTGGTTCGGATTTTTTCTTGCACCCAATCATCACCAACATGCTCAAAGACATTAACATTGAAATCAAAATTAACATACCATAATTTTTTGTTATCGTGCGCATTTCTAATTCCTTTCATTATTGTTGAAATTGTGGTAGTTTGCTTAAATACATTTCCGGATTCTTTAGAAAAACTTCTTCGCATCCCGGGCAGCAGAAATAAACTTTTTTGCCTTGATAAATTGTAAAATATTGTTCATTGATCTCGCCTCCCATAACCGGGCAGGTTTTTTGTTTGATGGATGGCTCCGTTTTTTGCTCGGTAGTTGTCATTTGCTGCATGTCATCATGCTGATGGATCATTTTTGCGGACCCGCCTTCCGGGTTCATCATACTCGGCTTGGCTTGTATCTGAAGCGCCGAATCGATTTTGAAGTTTCCATTGGTGACAACACTCTCGCCTTCAACCAGACCTTTTTCTACCAAATAATAGTCTCCGGCTCTGGGACCGAGAACAACCTGCCGTCCCTCGAACGTTGGCTTATCCATATCTGGTACCTGGACATAAACCACCGCTCGTTTACCCGTTATTAACGGGGCTGTCGCCGGTATCACCAGGGGAGGGTCTTCGGCTGCTGCCTTAGAATAACCAAGTGATTCTGTTGTCACCAAATCCATCCCACAGATATCACACGTACCGACATTTTCCTTCAAGATAGACGGGTGCATAGGACAAATCCATTTTCCAGCCATATCATCATCCATCACCATTCCGCCAGCAGCCACATTTGAATGAATGACAGCCGTTACAAACATCTCAGGCTTCAGCTTGCCGTCAGGATTGGGAACATTGAAGCGCAGCTTGACAGTTCTGGTTTTCGCGTCCAGCGTCGGAGATATAAAAGTTATTTTTCCTTTAAAAATCTCCCCCGGATAAGCTTCCGTAGTAAACTCAACTTCCTGGCCGTAGCGAACCCACATCATGTCCGCTTCATATGCATCCAGTTTCACCCATACCTGTGAAAGATCAGCCACCGTATAAATTCTGCTTCCGGTCTGAACATACATCCCTTCCGTGGCATGTTTTTCAATAACGATACCGCCCATTGGAGCATTAATTGTAATATGGTCAGTGGGTTCACCGCTGATAGCAATGTCTTCTATTTGTTCTTTCTTTAAACCTAAAAGCTCCAGTTTTTCCCTTGCGGCTTCGAGTGTGTCTCGGTTTGAACGCCGAATTAACTCTGAACTATCAGCGTTCATATTATTGACGGCATTCAAAGCCTGTAAGAACTCCGCTTGAGCACTAATTAAATCCGGGCTGTAGAGATACACCATATGGTCACCGGCAATAACCCGTGTCCCCGTAAAATCCACGTACAACCGGTCAATCCGTCCCGGAACCCAGGCTGTAATGTGTTTGAGTCTTGTCTCGTCATAATCGACCTTGCCGACCATCCGGATTTCGGCTTCCACAAATCTTCGCTCTGCAGGTGACGTTTGAACGTCCATCAGTTTCAGCGCTTCCGGCGAAAATGAAATTTGTCTTGGACCGGCTTGTTCAACCTTATCGCTTTCGACAGGAATTAAATCCATAAAACAGATGGGGCATTTGCCTGGCTTGGGCTGGCGAATCTGTGGATGCATAGAGCAAGTCCACCATTGCTCTGCGGCTTGGGACTTGGTTTCTGTAAACTGCTGTCCTTCAACAACAACTGACTTTGTTCCTCGTGCCATATAACCCAGTACGAAAGCGGCTGTAACAACAATGATTAATAAAATCAGCTTAACCGCAAAATGTTTGATTTTTTGCTTTTTTTCTATGTTTATCATGCGAAGACATCCTGATTTATCTATCTTATAAATCCATACTGTAATAGTAGAGTTATGTTTTGCACAAATTTCTTTAGGTTAAAAGCAAATTTTTGATTCCTCTTTTATTTTTAATTCAATTCCGTTCCGACTACAGCCTCAAGTTCGGCTACTTTCTGATGATAATTCGTCTTTGCCCGCTGATAGTCAAGATTATAGTTCAGCAGCATGCGCTGTGCATCGATTAAAGAAAGAAAATCTAAGTTTCCTGCTTTATAAGCGGTTTCTGAAGTTTGGACTAGTTCTTGAGCCTTGGCAATCAAAATATTACCATAAAGCTGCAGCTTCCTTTCACTATCCTCTATGTCATAAACCACGTCAAAAACCTTGGCTATTAATTCGTTCTCAGTGTCGATTTTTTGTTCTTGTGTTTTGAGCACATTCGCCTGCGCTTGCCTCTCACCCGCCTTATAGCTTTCCGACCACAGAGGTATATTCATCGAAAACATTAATACCACCGGGTCCTTGCCGCTGTCTCGAACACCCGGCGTAATTGCATCGTCAGTTTGTATCCAGTCAACTCCCACTCCAATATTGGGATAAAATTTCTTCTTTGCCAGTTCCACCTCACTTCTTGCCGCTTCAATCTGCCAATCCAGCCCGGCCAATTCGGGATTATTCTTTATCAGCATATCAATAACCTGTTGACGATTAATAGTCATTGTTTGTAATTCGATTTGCTGTGGCCACGGTAAATCAGCACCGGCAGGACGATTAAGCACGGCGTTCAAGCCGGCAATGGTAGGTTCTTTTAATGCTTCCAAGCTTTTGAGAATATCCTCAAGTTTCGCCAGCTCTATTTGGGCCCGAATAATATCAGGATGGCCGGCCGTTGCTGTACGGTATTTGCTCCGAGCAACCTCTTCAAACTGCTCAAGCAGTTCCAAGTTATCTTTCGCTATTTCAACCGCAGTACCAAGATAGGCATATTCATAAAAGCCTCTTTTTACATCTCTAAACAACTCCAGCTTGGCAGCATCATAGTGTTTCTGAGCAGCCTTCGCTTTAGCGCTTGCAGCATCCGTCCGCGCCTCGATAGTTCCGAACCACGGAAATACCTGCATAATTCCGAATCTGTTTTTCTGAGGCCCGACCCGTGTCTCAACTTCTTCTATAAAATAACCATAAGTAAACTTGGGGTCCTCCAAAGCTTTTGCTTGCGGCACTTCTTCCAGCGCAGCTTTCCATTGTTGGAATTTTGACTTAAGATGGGCGTTATTCAACGCCGCATAACTGAGATAATCCGAAAGTGTTACAAGTTGAACCTGTTGGCCTTGCTGATTCGAAGCCCATACGGGTAATACTGCAAAAATCAAAATCAAACTAACGGCTCGAAAGTCCTGGCTTTTCATTTTCAACCTCGCTATAAGTTCTGAAATCATAAAATATTAAAAAAACTATTTTTTGGCTATAAATTTATCATCATCGACGAACCTGCCGTATCAGTTTTAGTATCTCATCCAGCTTCTGCTGTTTTTCCTTTTCGGAAGTTCCCGTCACGGCATCAGTGACGCAGAGTCGGAAGTGCTTTTCCAAAATCTTTTCTTCCACCCGGCCAAGAGCTCCTTTTATCGCATGTATCTGGTTCAATATGTCGATACAATATTCTCCGTTTTGAACCATACCTTGAACGCCGCGAACCTGACCTTCGATTCGCCTTAATGCAACCAAATTAGCTTTGTGATCCGGATTTTTCTTCATCTCTTTACCTTTTCATGACTTTATCTATAATATACCCCTAGAGGGTATATTTGTTCAAGAGATTTATAAATGTTGAATATGTGCCTTTATTTATCGCTCATCACGCCTCTTTTTTATAAGGATAACATCAGGGTCTTATCAAGGTAAATATATAACACTCATACTTTACATGTTAGGCTCTAACCCTTAAACAGCCGGAAAAAAGATTAAGATTACAAACACAAACGAAATAGTTATTTGATTTTTCAATAATTTTTTAAAAACTTGAATAATAAGAAAGGGAAAATCCGATGCCTTATCCTGTAATTTATTAATCATAGCGACTAAAAAGATACTCTCCCGGTTAAATAGTGTGATCTTTTGTATGAAATTGATAACATCTTCCTGATTATCTGTTTTTGTAAACAGACAAATTCCTTATCAGGTTTCCAGAAATTATAAAATCGTTCAAATTACACCTTCTTTAAACTTGAAACTTTCGTTGGATAAAAAGAAGCGTGGCGGGGGGTGTGCCCGCCACGCTTTGTTCATTCACACGGTGTTTTTAATCTATGGTTCATTCCGTTTTCTTCGTCCAAGACTCCAGAAGCCCAGACACAGAAGCGACGGTATCAACGGAAGCAGCGCATGGGTGCAGGAACCGGCGGCACTGACA
>Ga0180433_10003023_pt1 | contig 25203 bp, 20 predicted proteins | sample SS_ome_8_FD_132980 | JGI IMG/M metagenome (GOLD analysis project Ga0180433, IMG submission 132980) | Hypersaline lake sediment archaeal communities from the Salton Sea, California, USA - SS_1_D_1 metaG | ecosystem: Environmental > Aquatic > Non-marine Saline and Alkaline > Hypersaline >... | reverse complement strand
GGGTGTTCTTCATACTGGCGAGAGATAGAGCGAATTCCGTAGGGACTGAGGAACTCTTTTTCATCCAATAGACGAGAAAGGACACGGCGCAATTTCTCATCATTAAGCAGCGCCAGCAGGAATCGACCTCCAGCACCAGGCTGACCTGGTCGATGAATATTGCTGAGCAGTTCCGGGTGAGCCTGGGTGAACCATCTTGCCCGGGCAGCAAAGTTCGGTAGTTTCTCGAGTGTATCGGCAGGAAAAACGGCACATGCGCACAGTGCCAATAGGCCCACCATCGACCGTAGTTTGAGCCGTATTGCTCTTCCATCCGGGAAACGGAGCAGATCGTAGAAGAAGCCATCTTCCTCGTCCCACATCTCGTCGTTATTGTTACCCATGCGGTCCATTGCATAGGCAATCCACAGGAAATGCTCAAAGAACTTGACGGCCATCTCCTCGTATGCAGGATTGGTCAAGGCGAGTTCGATCGCGATTTCCAGCATGTTTTGACAGTACATCGCCATCCAGGCAGTGCCATCTGCCTGTTCTAGGTACCCACCACCCGGCAAAGTAGCGTTGCGATCGAACACCCCGATGTTGTCAAGCCCGAGGAACCCCCCCTCAAATGCGTTGAAACCGTCCCTGTCTTTCCTGTTTACCCACCAGGTAAAGTTCAGCAGCAGCTTCTGAAACGCTTGCTCGAGGAAACGCCGATCACCCTCGCCATACATCTCCTTTTCCAGACGATAGTTAAACATCACTGCCCAGGCATGTACCGGCGGATTGACGTCCCCAAAATTCCATTCATAGGCAGGTATCTGTCCATTCGGATGCAGATAGCGCTCGCGCAGCATAAGGTCAAGTTGCTGCTTGGCAAAATCCTGGTCCACGATGTTTAAGGCTATGGTATGGAATGCAAGGTCCCAGGCAGCGTACCAGGGATACTCCCATTTATCAGGCATAGAAATAATGTCATCGTTTATCATGTGAAACCACTGTTTGTTACGTACTCGGCTACCCCCTCCGTACTCTGCTAAATCAGATCTACGTTCGATGAGCCAAGTCTTTACGTCATAGATATAATATTGTTTCGTCCAGAGCATTCCGGCCAGTGCCTGTCTCATAACATTTCTTTCGTCCTTCGTTAGAAATTCCGGTGAAATTGACTGGTAGAATTCATCGGTTTCTGTCTTCCGCTGATCGAATATTTCATTAAAATACGCGAAGGCATCCCAGGCAACCTCCGGCGCTCTGTTTGTCAACCGGAGATGCAGCTCTTTTGATGCATTGCATCCAATCGTAAAAACATAATGCGCCGCAGCCTTGGTACCAGTGGCTGATAGATTAACAGCATCCACATCGCCATTAACAATGTAATTATTAATGCCATCCTTGACGTAGGGGACTTCATTAGGAAAACCAAACAATCTGTATGTATTGGTTTCATTCTCTGTGAATAGCAGGGGTATATCACCATCACAGTACAGGTATCGACTGCCCAGGATAGTATGTTCCGCCTCGACAATTGCTATATTCGGGTCTTTGTTCACTGCTCTTAAAAACGGGTGTGGTTCATTCGGGTAACGGAACCATGTATTCCGAAACCAAAGCGTAGGTAGTACATGAAGCTCCGCATCGGCATCACCACGATTATGTATGGTTATCCGTATTAATATATCTTCCGGTGATTCCTTGGCATACTCGACGAATACATCGAAGTACCGGTCATCATCGAAGACTCCGGTATCAATTAGTTCATATTCGAAGTCCAACCGGCCGCGTGAGCGGTTGGTCGATACTAGGTCGTTATATGGAAATGCCGCCTGTGGGTACTTATAAAGATATTTCATATAAGAATGTGTTGGTGTACTGTCCAGATAAAAATAATACTCCTTGCAATCCTCGCCGTGATTCCCCTCACCATTGGTAAGACCGAAAATCCTTTCCTTTAGAATCGGATCATTCCCGTTCCATAGGGCCAGGGCGAAGCAGAGAATCTGGTGGTCGTCCGAGATACCCGCCAGCCCATCTTCACCCCATCTGTATGCCCGTGAGCGGGCCTGCTCGTGTGAGAAGTAGTTCCATGCGTCACCAGAATCACTGTAGTCCTCCCTCACAGTGCCCCACTGTCGTTCACTTAAATATGGCCCCCATTTCTTCCAAACCGCGCCTTCAGCCAGGCGCGCATCTTCTTTCGTAGAATATTTTGTTTCCATATCACACCTCCGCAGAAACTTTATTTGGTACGCTTGACTATCCTATATGGGCACGTACGTCCCCTCTCATTCGCTATGATGGCAATTTGCGACGGCAAAATCTTCTACCAAAATGGTGTAAAAAAGTATGTTAAGGATGATAGTATCGATGGTATACATGAAAAATTAATACTTTCTGCACCATTCTAGTTGTATGGCCCAAGTATTACTTGGTTTATCTTCGATGTGAGACTACAATAAGGAGGAACAAATGAGCACTCCAATATCTGAAAATACTGCTAAACAGACTAATGTACCTCTTACTACCCATCCATTAATATTTGAGATTAATACCTGGGTATGGCTTAACGAGCTGAGCCAGAAGCATGGACGGCAAATCGACCTTGGAACAGTACCCCAAGAAGAATGGGATTCTCTGGCAATTCCGGGGATAGATGCAGTCTGGCTCATGGGCGTCTGGGAACGGTCTCTGGCCGGTATCGAGGTCGCTGACCGGGATGAATCTCTACAGCGCGATTTTCGGCAGGCGCTGCCGGACTATAAGACAGAAGATAATGTAGGGTCTCCATATTGCATACACCGCTACCGCGTTGATGAACATTTGGGAGGGCCGAAGAAACTCTCAGCGGCAAGGGCTGAATTGGCTTCACGAGGGTTGAGTCTGGTGCTGGATTTCGTACCCAACCACGTGGCACTGGACAATCCCTGGATAATAGAACACCCGGATTATTTTATACAGGGAACTGTGGCGAATCTTTCGATAGTCCCGCAGGAGTTCTTTGATGCAGGCGAGTATATCATAGCTAATGGAAAGGATCCTTATTTCCCGGCCTGGCCTGACGTTGCGCAACTAAATCCCTTCAATCCCGCCTTACGAGTGGCTGCCGCAGAAATACTAGAAGATATAGCCGGAAGATGCGATGCAGTCCGTTGCGATATGGCTATGCTGATGCTTAACGACATTGTGCAGCGGACATGGGGAGAAAGCGCTGGCCATCGCCCCGATACAGAATACTGGAGTGATGTAATTTCCACAGTGCGCGCAGACTATCCCGACTTCAAATTCATCGCAGAGGCTTATTGGGATATGGAGTGGAATCTGCAACAGCTGGGATTTGACTATTGCTATGACAAGCGCCTGTACGACCGGCTGGTGAATGAAAACGCTGAAAGTATACGGCTCCATTTGCTTGCTGATATTAGCTATCAGGATAAGCTGATGCGGTTTATCGAAAACCACGACGAACCGCGTGCTGCTGCTGTATTCGATACCGCTAAGGAGCGTGCTGCCGCTATGATCTGCTGCACTCTTCCCGGTGCATTGCTGTTGCACCAAGGGCAGTTCAATGGGCGGCAAATACGGCTGCCGGTTTTCCTGTGCAGGCGCCCTGAGGAGCCTGTTGACAATGGCCTCCGTAGTTTTTATACCCGGCTTCTGGAAATTATCAAGAGCACTGGTTTGAAACGGGGGAAATGGCAGTTGTGCGATAGGAGTGGATGGCCCGATAATAGTACCTATCTGAACATCGTGGCATGGTCCTGGGAGTATCACGACAACCGGATAATAATCGCCGTAAATTATTCCGGTCAAAAAGCTCAGGCGCTTGTACAGATACCGTGGTTGAATCCCGGTATTTCTTCATGGAAACTGACGGACCTCATAAGTCACGCAGTGTATGAGCGCTTCCATACAGATATGATCCAGGGACTCTATATTGACCTTCTGCCCTGGAACTATCATGTCCTTGATTTTACACCCCTAGAAGTAGCTTCTTACGCTGGGACGGCGTAGCTACCGCGCTCTATGGCATATTGTGCGCAGGAACTGGTGCCTATTCGAGATGCAGTCCTATGCTATGGCAGGTTTTAATGTGTAATTGGAGTCTGAAATAAATATTACCCTCATGAATACAGATGACTTGCTGATAGTCTGTTATATTGTAAAGATCCCCAGCCTGGAAGCCTTGTCCACCGCTTCCCGGCGGCTACTCACATTAAGCTTCTGGTAAATATGGATTGTGTGGCTTTTTACAGTGGAAGTAGTAACATAAAGCTCGTTCGCTATCTCTTTGTTGCTAAAACGTCTCTTGAGAAAACCAAGGACTCGCAGCTCCTGCTCTGTGAGATTTTCAACCAATATTTTCGATGTTCCATCTGGTAGATATGGCATCTCTTGTTCAAAAGCTTCTATAAGTTCCCCGGCCAGCCCGCACTGCGGAAGCTCACTTCGCCGAATGAGGCTGGCCATAGGCGTTCCCAGGTCGAGAAAAACCCGCAGACAGCGACTATGTTCAGCAATACTAATCGCCGATTCGAGTCGTTCTTGGGCTTTATTCAGGTCTCCTTCAGCCACAAATACAAGGGCATTTAGTGCCATTACTCTAATGCGCAGCAAGTCGTTGCACGTCGAAATAGCAGTTTCATCCAACTGTGTCAGAATAGATATGGCCTCCTGCAGGTGCACAGTCTGGCCGCTATAAATGAGATGCCTGCAATAGGTGAGTTCCGGATGATACAATATATCTGCAAAGAGCAACTGCCTTCCCACCATTATATCCACACCGTTATGTATATTTTTCCCTTGACGAAGCATCAACTCCATATTGAACAGTTCTACATAAGGCAATAAATCAAGGCTATGAATAGCAATAAGGTACGATCTAACGCCCTCCAAAGCCGCCCAAGCACCATGTCGGTGCCCCAAAGCCTGCTCGGTTGCCGCTAGGCCGAAATAACTGGTGATGGCGCCATCGGCATCCATGTGTTCTACCAACTCGATGGCAATCCGGAAATGATCGTCGGCAAGCTTGAGTTCGTTCCTGTGATATGCCACCGCCCCCAGATATACATTGGCCAAACCAATATACTTCAGACTTCTGCGTTCCCTGGAGATGCTAAGCATTAAATTTGCGGTCTTTTCGGCCTCAGCCAGGCGTGAAGATATTATATTCAGGGTGCACATCGACGTTAACAAACGTAGTGACAATCGATAATTATTGGTTGTACTACTGAACATCAGGTATTCACGCAGAAGTCCAGCCCATTTAGCGGTATCACCTGTTGATCGATAAGCGCTGGCCTTGACCTCTACAATGGCTGCCTTTACAAACGAGTTTGTGTCGGAAAAATTTTCCTCAGCCTGATTAGCCCACTCAATGGCTTGTCCAATCTCTCCCATTCGCATTAAATATGTTGCCTGCAGTGTTTTAAATTCTCCCCATCGTTTTAACTCAGACTCCGTTCCATTTCGGGAAAGCATTACAGCAATCTTTTCCAGGAGCAGCGCGGTCTCCGGTAAACGCAAATTTATTAGCATCAACCAGGCCTTGGATAGCAACAAATCAGCATTGGATTCAATAAGGGCTGCCGAAAACAGCCCTAGCCATTGCTCTAGCAACTTCCAATTATCATCTTCCATTAATTGCTGTCTAATCAGAATAAATAAATCTAAAGCTGCCTTGGAACGTACTTTTTCGGCATGATATAGCACACCCTCCAAGCATCCATGGTTCCCTAACCAGTACGCTGCTTCTGAATGCAAATTCTCGATTTCTTCCTGGTCATGATGTTCTTCCAGCTTAGCCTGTAATACACTTCTGAAAACTGGATGTAGGGTATACCAACCAAGTTTATTCATAACAGGAGCTATAAACAAATTCTCGCGTACCAGACGTTTTAAAAATGTAATACCGCCTGTCGATGGAGCGGCCTCAGCCACGTTCTGGAACAACGTATCGCAAAGCCCGGCACATAACTCGTTTGGAATCGACGCTTTATAGAGCAAGCCCCGAGAAATCGGACTTATTCTTGAAAGTACTTCAGATGTCAGATAGTCCATGATGTATCGCTGATTATCTATTGAAGAAGCCACGCATTCCCGTTTCTCAAGTGCTTGTATCGGGGAAGCAACTGATAATGTAATACCAGCGACCCAGCCTTCCATTTTCCGGTAAATGCTGTCTACCATGGATTCATCGAGTTTCCCACGTTTAACTGTGTTGAAGAGAGTTTTTGTCTCCTCAAATGTAAATCGCAAATCATGCGTGTTAATTTCACCTAGAAGGGAGCTGGCACGCAGGCTGGCAATTGGCAGGGGTGGCTCATGGCGAGTTGATAATATCATATGAAGGCCTGGTATGGGATGTCTCAAAACGATAGACATTAAATTGTGTATCTGACGATTCTGGATAACCTCATAGTTGTCCAACACGAGAACAAATTCCTTATTTACACAGCCCAACTCGTTAACCACACTCCTCGCAAGAATCTCAAATGGCGGAGATATAATGCCTTCATTAAGGAGGGTCGTTTCCTGGAGCGCTCCAGGATGAATAGTTTTTACTGCCATAGAAAGGTAACCAAGAAATACCTGTAATTCGTTATCATCCTCATCCAGAGATAACCACGCCACAGGCAAATCAGCCTTTTCTTCCCAATTACTAAGCAATGTGGTTCTACCGTAACCGGCTGGTGCTGATACCATGAACAGAGGATAACGAACACTACTATCAAGCAGTCTGATCAGCCTAGGCCGGTTAATAATCTGTCCTCTAACCACGGGCCGACGATACTTGGAATGGAAAAATATGTGATCTCCAGAATTCATTTAATCCTCTGACTTTATTCCGATATTATCCAAGTACCATCGCTTCATCAACCTGTGTTGTTATCTATTTATAGGCACAGAAATACCAAGGACATGAATTCGCTTCCATAAATACATAATTCGGTAATGCTGAAAGGTATTTATGTGATTACATATACACACAACTATAAAGAGGTAACAACAGGCGATAACGATAAGAGGTAGCTATTAACAAAGATTAATTCTTATTAGCAAGCAGCGACGGCTGTTGCCGTCGCTGTTCGTCTGGTATGAACTATTATTACAGATTTAGTCTACTAGCACCTTTTCTTGCTCCGCGCTAAAGGCCTCCCTCAGGCGTTCTTCCTTCTCTTTGGAAAGGGACGTCTGGATTATCCGACCATTGAATTTCGCCAGTTCCGGCACGACCCTGTCCGCTACTGCCTGACGCACAAGCAAGAAAATAGCGGAATTTCCCGGAGCTATCCCATTGCCGACCTCCTTGATAAACTTGTCATCAACACCTATATCCGTGAATTTACCAGCAAGACTTCCCGTAATAGACCCGATAGCGAGTCCCAACCATGGAGCAAAGAACAGCAGCCCAATAAGCATACCCCAGAAGGCCCCTCCGAGCGCCCCGGCGCCAACCAGGCTGGTGGCCTGTTTGACCTTGACCTTACCATCCATTTTCCTGATGACAACTGCAGCATCGTCAAGTTTTATTAATTCTCGTTTCTGCATATCACCTAGCGCGTCGCGCATGTGTTCAGCACCATACTCATTGTCGAATGCTATGACGATCATATTACTCATTTTTTACCTCCCCGACATTCATTTCTCCATAATACTATGCTGAATATTTCAATATCTTTTCATACGCAATTCATCCTCCCCTATACTATAGCCACTTTAAAGGCCCACACTGTAAATATGTCATACGTGTAATAATGAGACAATCACCAAAAAGGTGGAAAAATGGTGAATCGCTGCGAACTAGAAGCCGTCTTCAGGTAGCATCGAATAACGACGCATCTTTGAAGTATAGTAACGTATGGTAGCTAAAGTATTTTTACGGGATTGAATACTAAGATCTGGTAGGCAGTTCTAGGTCAGGCCTCTTTGGTGGAGCTGGGGGGATTCGAACCCCCTTCCTCTTGAATGCCATTCAAGCGCTCTCCCAAGTGAGCTACAGCCCCCGGCCATTTATCTTACAACAAAAGTAAAAGCCGATCAACAAAATAGTCCTTTTATACTTTATATTATTTTAGCAAGAGATGATACATCGTTTTCCCTATGCCATACTCGATCCAAAACAACCCACTGCTCCGGACACATAGAAACGAATCTCTCCATTATTTGTGTAATTTTTGCCTGATTTTCCTTGATGACGCTTTTACCGCCCTGTACGATTTCAAGTTCCGGTTCAAAATAAACATCATAACGACCGTCGTCCCGTCGGAGATTGAACACAGGTACGATAGCAGCTCCTGTTCGTTCGGCAATGCGTACAGCGCCTGATGGCAGTGTTGTCTCCTCGTTAAATAAAACGGTCCGTGGTCCCTCTTTACCGATATCCCGATCACAGGCCAGCAGTACTACCTCGCCTCGTTTTAAGGCTTCCATAATACTTTTCAGAATTCCCAACTGCACAGGCACACACGTTAGGCCGTTCCTTTCCCGCAAACCGGTAACATGTTTAAACAGTGCCGGTGGATCAAGAGCTTCTACAAGAACAGTGGTTTTTATTGAATACGTAGCCAGTAATTGCAGGGCGATATCAAAACTGCCTAGATGTGCGGTAACGAGAATAACGCCTTTTCCCCTCTCCACAGCCGCTTTCAGATTGTGTAGTCCCACAACATTCATCCTGCGTTCAATTTCACTGAGCTCCAGATGAGCCATACTTATGAGGTCAAAGTAGTTTTTGGCCGCGTTTCTTAATACACAACGCACCGCGGCTGTTAGTTTCTCTGTATCGGTTTGGGGCCCAAGCACATGTTCCATATTGTCCCTGACTGCATCACGTGTTCTGGGGAAAAATATATATACCCAATCTGCAATAATGCGCGCGATAATATAGCCGATAGACCTGGGTAGTCTTCCTATAGTAGATTCCGCTACTATGAAGGCATACAATTGCCACACGAATTTGTAGTCCTGACCAAATTTTTCACAACGATTATAAAACTTTACAACGATAAAAGTGAAATTCCCCCCACGATTATAAACTTACATATCGTACAGTTCCACTGTATCCACATCCAGTTGCACCTTAAATGAATATAAAGTAGAATTATTGTTCGATAGTAAAACCGGGGAGGGGTCATGGACACCTACAATACTGAGCAAATTCGGAATATTGTTTTGATTTCGCATACTGGTGCCGGTAAAACTCTGCTCAGTGAGGCCATGCTCTTTCAGACAAAGACCGTCAGTAGAATGGGCAAGATCGAGGACGGTAGTACTACATCCGATTTCGATCCCGATGAAATAAAACGCAAGAGCAGCGTCAATACTTCGCTGCTTCCCTTCGTATCCGATAAATACCTCATCAATCTGCTCGACACGCCCGGATATCCTGACTTCATCGGGGAAGTCAAAGCGGCGCTGAGCGTTGTCGAGGGCTCAATAATTCTGGTCTGCGCTGCCTCGGGAGTCGAGGTCGGCACAGAACTTGTATGGAAATATGCTGAACAACATAATCTTTCTTCTATTTTTTTCATAAATAAAATGGACAGAGAGAATGCGGATTTCTATAAAACTGTCGAGCAAATAGAGTCGAAATTCGGCCGGAAATGCATTCCGATACAGGTACCAATAGGTGCAGAGAGCAGTTTTCAAGGAGTTGTCGATGTCCTTAGTCCCGAAAATGCGCCGTCCGACCTTCAGGACAAGATCAGTGCATACAGGGAAAAGTTAATCGAAGCAGCGGCTGAGTCAGACGATAACCTCACAGCGAAATATCTTGAGGGTGAGGAGTTAAGTGAAGAGGAAATTCGTACAGGTCTCAAAGCAAGTGTTGCTTCAGGTAATATAGTTCCGATAATGGTGGGTTCAGTCCTTCAGGGCAAAGGTATTACCGAACTGATACATGCTATAAACAACTATATCCCATCACCGAAAAGCAAAGGGGGTATTACGTCCCAAAACCCTCAAACGCATAAGGAGGAAACCCTCGAACCAGATGCTACTGCACCTCTGTCTACGCTCGTATTCAAGACAACGGCAGACCCCTATGTAGGACGATTGACGTATCTCAGGGTGTATAGCGGCACACTGAACAGCGATTCCAATATATGGAACGCGAATAAGAACAAGGCAGAACGTATAGGTCAGCTTTTCCGTGTACGCGGTAAAAGTCAAGAGCCTGTAGAGAAACTCGTCGCCGGCGATATGGGCGCTGTGGCTAAACTCGCTGTTACCGACACTAACGACACGCTGTGTAATAAAGAACACTCTGTAGTCATCAAAGGTACGGATTTTCCCAAACCTACGATGAGCATTGCTGTGTATCCTAAGACAAAAGGCGATTCCGACAAAATGGGACCGGCACTTGCCAGACTTGTGGAAGAAGATTTAACGCTGGAGACCTACAAGGACTCAATAACTGCGGAAACAATTCTTTCGGGGATGGGCGAAGCTCATTTTGAGGTCGCTGTTGATAAGATGAAGCGTAAATTCGGTGTCGAATTACGTACTGAAACACCCAAAATACCCTACAAAGAAACACTGACAAAAAAGGTAAATTCGGAATACAAGCACAAGAAACAGACGGGTGGACATGGCCAGTACGGACACGTCTTACTTGAAATTGAGCCAATGCCCCGGGGTAATGGATTTGAATTTACTCAAAGGGTCGTTGGCGGGTCTGTACCTAAAAATTATATCCCTGCTGTCGAAAAAGGTGTCCTCGAGGCACTTTCCGATGGTGTAATAGCCGGATATCCGGTAACAGACCTTCGGGTGACACTCTATGACGGCAGTTCTCATCCAGTGGACTCTTCAGACATGTCATTTAAAATAGCCGCTCTTCATGCAGTAAAGAAAGGCGTCAATGACGGAATTCCCGTACTCCTTGAACCTATTATGAATCTTCAAGTAACAGTCCCTGATACGTATACTGGAGACGTCATGAGCGATCTCAATGGGAAACGTGCCCGAGTACAGGGCATGAATCCAACCGATGGTTCTAATGTCATTGAAGCGCAGGCGCCACTTGCTGAAATCCAGAAATACGCCATTGACTTACGATCTATTACACAGGGACGAGGCAATTATACGATGGAATTCAGTCACTACGAAGAGGTTCCCGCACATCTGGCGCAAAAAATAATAGAGGAATCCAAGAAAGAATCGGATAAATCGTAGTCATCTCAGGAACTGCGAATTCGTACAAATCGCCGTTTCCCCAGTTGCAAAACGCAACCATCAGTTGGGCGTATCATAGCTAAATCTTGCGCCAGTTTTTTTCCGTCCATCTTGACTGCACCGGCAATGAGACTTCGCTTCGCCTCTCCACGGCTCGTAGCCAGCCCGGTGTCAACCAGAAGGTCAATAATATCTACCTCAGGCCTGGATATTACGTATTCGGGCAGATCATCCGGAACCTCTTTCCGCTGAACGACTCGCTCGAATTGATCGGCAGCCATTCGTGCAGCGTCTGCTCCGTGGAACTGGCTCACAATATCGCCGGCAAGGCGCTTTTTCAAGAGCATAGGATTTACCGCTCCAAGAGAGACCTGCTGCCGCAGTTCATTCAACTCATCATCGGGAATATCGGTAAGCAGCTCGAAATAGCTGATCATAACGCCGTCAGGAATGGACATCAACTTCCCATACATATCGTTTGGCGGTTCTTCAACTGCAATATAATTGTCCAGACTCTTGCTCATTTTTTGTCTTCCTTCGGTGCCAACCAATATTGGCATTAGGAAGACATGCTGCGGTTCCTGACCTACCATCTGCTGCAACTCTCTACCCATGAGGCAGTTGAACTTCTGGTCGCTTCCGCCAAATTCAACATTGGATTCAACGACGACCGAATCATACGCCTGAAGAAGGGGATAGAGAAGTTCGGTTACCGCAATAGGACGCCCCGAAGTATATCGAGTACTGAAGTCATCTCGTGCTAGTAACTGCGCAACAGTAAATTTGCTGGTTAGCCGTACCACATCGGCCAGATCAAAATTGCCAAACCACTCCGTTTGCCAGCGAAGTTCCGTTTTATCCTTATCGACTATTTTGAAGAATTGCTGCATGTACGTCTCGGCATTACTTTTAACTTCTTCTGCCGAAAGCATAGGCCGTGTCTGGGAGGCACCGCTGGGATCCCCGATTTGAGCTGTCCAGTCACCAACTATTAACACCACCTGATGGCCCAGTTCCTGAAACTGTCGAAGCTTCCTTATTCCCACAACATGCCCTAAATGGATATCAGGTCGACTGGGATCAAATCCCATCTTCAACCTGAGCCTCTTTCCGCTCTGTAGCAACCGTATCAGCTCTTCTTCGATGATTATCTCTGTTACACCGCGTTTCAAAATGTACTCTAGTTTCTTATCCATGAAGCAACACCATGTACGTTACTTGAGCAAGGCCATAGCCTGCTCTACATCTTTTGTTATTTGGGCCGACAATTCCCTGGGTCCCCCAAATTTCACCTCACCCCGCAGACGGTGAATTATATCAATTGATAATTCCTGACCATATATGTCGTCTGAAAAATCTATGATAAATACCTCGACTGTCCTCCCCGCCTCATCAAACGTAGGCCTTACTCCTATATTAGTAACCGATTTATAGGTTTTATCACCGATATGACTCAAAGTCGCGTAAACGCCTTCAACGGGTAACGCCTGATCCCCGTCAACCGCGATATTAGCCGTAGGAAACCCAAGTACCTGCCCTCTTTCTTTTCCGGATTCGACTATACCAGTCAATCTGAAAGGACGACCGAGAAACTTTGTGGTGCTCTCCATATCCCCTTTTGCCAGACTGTTACGTATGGCCGTACTGCTCACGACAACACCGTCGATTACTAATGGATCAACGGTATCAACGGTGAAATCCAGGTCCTGCCCCAACTCCCGTAGTCTTTCGATATTTCCTTCTCGTCCTTTACCAAGGGCAAAATCTGGACCCACGAGCAAACCCTTCATACGTAAATGTTCAATGAGTAAGAGGACGAATTCGCGGGCGGATAACTGCGCAAAGTTCTGGGTAAACGTCAGGGGTACGATCATGTTCACGCCCAGTTGCTTTAGAAGTGTTGAGCGCTCTTCCAGTGAAATCAATCGGGCCAGCATTGATTGATGCGCCAGCACTCTCTTGGGATGTCGATGAAAGGTCACGACAGCGCTGTCGAGGTCCTGCGCCTTCGCCAGTTCTATTAACCTTCGGATAAGTTTTTGATGTCCGAGATGTACCCCATCAAAGACACCGATAGTTATCAGAGTATCATGTTCAGGAGCGAATTGTGCTAACTCGGTTATTGCACGCACTTTATGTTAAATATCCTACCTCTCACGAGGTATTGTAGGATAACAGATAACCTACGTCAAGGAATCGAATTGGCGCACGTGCATCTGCACTTATGTCGTCATTGTCGATCAAACGTGCGGATCAACAATCCGCAGAATCTTCGAAGCTATTGCTTGACAGGTCAATTCGCCGTTGCTAAACTTGAAATTAATGGAGTGTCAGATTATCCATCTCAATTAACTCAAAAAACGTCTCAAGACGACTCCCAAGAACTGATGGTTTTTACAAGTATAATTTGCGCATAGAGGCAAGCCGACCTTAGTTTATCCCCCAAAATGGCTTTGCCTCTCTTCTTGGTAAGCTTAGATAAGGAGGAGCAACGACTAGTGGGCGCAATCGAGGAATTCCAGAACGTTTTAGCCAATCGACACCAATACGCAAAGGACTGGAAGGAGCGGACAGGCGGGAAGGCAATAGGCGGGCTTTGCACCTACGTTCCCAACGAGATCATATATGCTGCAGGTATGCTACCAGTTCGAATATTGGGATCACATGAGGTTCAGGATATCACCGACCGTTATCTCTTCCCAACCGTATGTCCATTTTGTCGAGATACACTGGCTCAGGGCTTGAAAGGAAGGTATGACTTTCTCGATGGCATAGTCATGGGCCGCACGTGTATGCATATTCAGGGCACCTATGATAATTGGCGAAACTATATTCCAACACCATTCAAGAAATATATTTGGATGCCGGGTCATGTCTGGAGTTCAAGTGCAAAATCGTGTCTGGCAGGCGAATATAAGGATTTCGTAAAGGATCTCGAAGAATTTTTCGGCATTAAAATCACCAATGAGGCTCTTGACGAAGCAATTGACCTCTATAATACACAAAGGCAGTTACAGCGAGAGGTATATGAGTACAGGAAACAGGAAGAGCCTCCTATTACCGGTGCAGAAGCCATGGAGATGGTAATCGCCGGTCAATTGATGGATGTAAAAGAGCATATTAAGTTTCTCAAACAACTTCTAGAGGAACTGCCCGATAGGCAACTCGATCGTGAAGTCGGTATACGTTTGATGATGGTTGGCAGCGAAATGACCGATGTTGAGTTCGTCAGAAAGGTCGAGGAGCTTAATTGTACGTTTGTGATTGATGAGCATTGCAGCGGAAGCAGGGTTTTCTGGGATGATGTCGTTCCCCAGGACGACAGAGTAGCAGCCATAGCGGATCGATATATAGATCGCTGGCCTTGTCCTGCGATAGGTGGTGCGCCGGGTGTGCGTTTTAAACGCATTCTCGAATTTGCAAAGCAGTGGGATGTACAAGGTGTTCTTCTTTATCAGCAGAAATGGTGCGATCCTCACGAATTCGATATCCCACCATTGACTCAGATGTTCAAAGAACATGATATCCCGACACTTACACTTGAGTTCGATGTAACTGTTCCATTCGGTCAGTTCCGTACGCGTATTGAGGCCTTCATTGAGATGGCCGAACTGGAAGTATTATAGATAAAACGCCCTAGATAACAATTATGGAGGCATACTACGAATGACCACGAGTGCAAAATACAAAACTAAGCCCTTGGATTGCTGGCAGTGGGGAAAAGAACTAAGGCTGGAAGCTTACCAGGAAATGGTGACAGGACATGAACAGGGCAAATCACTGATATTAGGATGCGCTGCAACCCCCTATGGGATGCTTGCGGGGCTGGGCGACTTCGTATTCCTGGCCGGTGAGCCGTACGGAGCTAGCGTAGCGGCCGATCCACCGTTTTCTATCCCGTGTATGGAGGAATTCGAGTCTAAAGGATATTCTCGTGATATGTGCGGATACATGCGCAATTTCCTGGGCTCAATGTATTTGGATAAATATTACTTTACTGGAGGCTCCTTCCCCAAATTTGATTTTGCGTGGAGTGTGAGGCATTGTCCAGCGGGCCATCCCAAATGGCATCAGATCGTCTCTGAATTTCAGAACATCCCTATGAACTATATAGATGACGAGTCCATGCTTGCAGAGGGCGGTGACGACGAGCACCGGATAGACTATATCGCTCAACAGTATATGGAAAGCCTGGAATGGATGGAAAAGGTCACCGGGCGGAAGTACGATGATGAAAAAGGTATCGAAGCAATGCGCAATTACTTCCGCAATGAAGCACTGTGGGGAGAAATCTGTCTGCTCAATGGTGCAATACCCGCACCGCTGGATATTAAGAGCATGTTCGCACTTATGCCAATCTCTATGCTAAGACGACATGAAGAAGTTGCCACTAGATTTCTAACAGCGCTTAGGGATGAATTAAAGGACCGTATCGCCAATCAAATAGCAGCCGTTCCTAACGAAAGATATCGTATGTGTATGTTAACACCGCCACCTTGGAGCTTTTTGAAGATTTTCCGCTACCTGGAGAACTTCGGCGTTGTCTTCGTCGGCACCTATGTCTATCTCATTAATTCCGGCGAAGTAAAATTCCGCTACGACAAAAATGACGTTATTCCGGCCACAGTTCCGGAGGAGAGACCAGGCTGGCCTCAAATGAAAACAAGGGAAGACCTCTGCCGAACAGTCGCCCGTTGGCGATATGAGCACCCCTTCCAGTCACACCTGGATAAAAGAAAGCAAGAATATATTATTATTTATAACCACTGGCAGGCTAACGCGTATCTGCTGCTTCTTAATCGAGGCTGCGTTCCTATGACCACGAGTATGTACGACTTCCAGCGTCATATGCAGCAGCATGGCATACCCGTATCGATGTTTGAAGGTAATTTTGCAGATTGCCGCGATATCGATGAAACCGGGGTTCTGGATAGACTGGAAGCATTTCTTGAAGGTCAGGGCATAGGTAAGATAACGGAGCCTATTTAAAGGATCCCTGATTTTGGCAAAAAAGCAATTGCAGTGAGGTGAGATAAACATGATTACCGCTGGCATTGATATGGGAGCCCAGGCAATTAAGGTAGTCCTTATCGATGGCGATAAAGTCCTGGCTCGCACGATGGAATGGACCGGTTTTGAACCCGTAGAAACAGCCCAGAAAGCCTTGAACAAGGCTATTGAAGAAGCCGGGATAAAACGTGACGATGTTAAGAAAATCGTCGCAACTGGTGCCGGAAGAAAATCTGTACCATTCGCCGATACAACTGTTACAGAGGTAACAGCTGACGCCAAGGGCACCATTTTCCTGATGCCCTCTGTACGAACCGTAATAGATATTGGGGCAGAAGAAGCTCGTGGTATCTCCTGTGATGATACTGGCAGGGTATTGGACTTCGCAAAGAACGATAAATGTGCTGCTGGATCAGGCGCCTTCGTCGAAAGTATGGCCAGAGCGCTCGAGATAAAGGTTCCTCAAATGATCGAGCTCTCGCTTCAATCCACTCAAGACGCCCCAATCAATGCAACCTGCGCTGTTTTCGCTGAATCAGAGGTAGTTTCATTAATACATTCGGGAATTGCCAAAGCCGATATTGCACACGCCGTGCACGATGCGATCGGCTCCAGAGTCTCCTCAATGGTACGCCGATTACAGATAGATCAGGATATAGCACTAATCGGCGGTGTGGCCAACAATGCGGCACTGCTCGATATTATGAAGAAACACCTTGGTTCGGATATCAAGGTCCCGGAGAACCCTCAATTCATTAGTGCTCTGGGGGCTGCCCTCTCGGCAGCATCTAAGTGAAGAAAGGGAGCAAGATGACAACTGAGTATTATAGATGGACAGAATACACGTGGGTCAACCCTGATGTTGACTGGAGGAAGGCCGACACTGTTACCTGTGGGATTGACGTCGGTTCCGTAAGTTCACAAGCGGTTGTTCTCGCTAATAGTGATATATTTTGTTACAGTAACACTCGTACCGGTTCCAATAGCCCGGATAGTGCCCACAATGCGCTGAACCTCGCATTAAAGGACACTGATCTTAAGCAGGAAGATATTCAGTTTATCGTTGGAACAGGATACGGCAGGGTAAATATCCCCATGGCTAAAAAAGCAATAACAGAAATCGCTTGCCACGCCAGGGGTGCAAATTACATGGGCGGCCCTTCCATAAAAACTATCCTGGATATGGGTGGTCAAGACTTAAAAGGTATTCATTGCGACGAGCGAGGTAAGGTCACTCAGTTCCTTATGAACGATAAGTGCGCCGCCGGTACTGGACGCGGAATGGAAGTTATGGCGGAACTTCTGCAGGTACCTATCGTCGATGTGGGACAAATGTCGCTCGACGTAGCGGAGGAACCACCTCCTGTAAGCAGCACATGCGTTATATTCGCAAAATCGGAAGCAATAGGACTTCTACGCAGCGGGTGGACTAAGAATATGGTGCTTGCGGCATACTGTGCGGCCATGGCTCATAGGGTAGTTGGACTGCTAGAGCGCATAGGTATAGAAAAGGATTTTACCATCACCGGTGGCATATCAAAAAATATTGGTGTCACCAGTAGAATTCTAAAAGAACTGGGAATCGATGATCCTGTACCACTGAAGCCGGACGCTCAGATTGCAGGGGCATTGGGCGCTTCGGTATTTGCCAGAGATTTGTTGCTTAAATCTCGTAAATAGCATGATCAGGTGATAGTTATGTTTAGCTTGATTCTCAGAAGATTGATTGTTACGACGAGCTATATAGCAAACTATGGGTATACAGACGGTTCTGGAGACTTCTATATAATTATCGACACCGATAAATGTGATGGCTGTGGAAAATGTGTCGAAGCCTGTCCTGAAGGAGTCTTGGAAATCATCACCGATGACTATGATGATGAGGTTCCTGTCGTCAAAGAAGAACATAGTAAAAACCTTAAATATGTATGTGCACCCTGTAAACCAGTAAGCGGTCAACGAGACCTCAAATGCCAGGATGCTTGCCCCAGCGGTGCAATTTCACATTCCTGGTAAATCTTTGGCTCCTGCATAGGTAGAACTGTTATAGGTAAAGCGGTCTTACGATTGTTTTACCTATTTGTTCTTTTACATTGGTGAAGACAATAATGCCGTGTTGACAGGTAGAAAACCCTGGGGTACACTGATATCGTTATATAAATTCGGTTTCATTCCAATACGTCGCGTCTACAGGGCCACAGTAGAGATTATGTGGCCTTTTTCTTGAGAGGTACAAATAAGTAGCAATGACTTCACTAAGAGACGTCGATCCCGATGTTGCAGATATTATAGAGCAAGAAAAAATACGTCAGAATACACACCTCGATCTTATTGGTTCCGAGAATTATGCCTCTGAAGCTGTCCTGGAAGCTCAAGGTTCCTTACTCACCAACAAATACGCGGAAGGATATCCTCATCGTCGTTATTACGGCGGCTGCCAGTACATCGATAAAGCCGAAGAACTCGCAATAGATAGAGCTAAAAAGCTCTTCAATGCCGAACATGCCAATGTCCAGCTTCACAGTGGTACCCAAGCAAATATGGCAGTATATTTCGCATTCCTCTCACCAGGTGACACCGTCATGGCAATGAGCCTGGCGCATGGTGGTCATCTCAGCCACGGCGGTGGTTTCAATTTCTCCGGCAAACTGTACAACTTTATCAGCTACGGCGTTGATCGAGAGTCGGAAGTCATTAACTATGATCATGTTGAAAATATAGCATCGAAACACAAACCTAAACTTATTATAGCCGGAGCAAGTTCGTATACCAGGATAATTGATTTTAAACGATTTAGCGAGATAGCCCGTAGCGTCGGTGCAAAGCTAATGGTAGACCAAGCACATATCGCCGGTCTGGTAGCTGCCGGTGTACACCCATCCCCGGTGCCCTGGGCTGACGTTGTCACCTCTACTACACACAAAACCCTTCGTGGTCCAAGAGGTGGGTTTATCTTATGTAAAGCTGAATATGCTACAGCTATAGACAGTGTGGTATTTCCCGGTATGCAGGGCGGACCGCTTATGCACACTATCGCTGCAAAGGCAGTCGCCTTCCATGAAGCTATGCAACCAGATTTCGTTGACTACCAAAAAGCTGTTGTGCAAAATGCCAGGATATTAGCTGATGAACTGGAAAAGCTTGGTTTGAGGGTGGTTTCCGGCGGAACAGAAAATCATCTGGTGCTGGTTGATTTATCTCGAACGGGCATAACAGGTAAAGAGGCGGAGGAGGCTTTTGATACTGTAGGAATAACAGTTAACAAAAATGTCATTCCATTTGATCCTCGTCCACCACGTATCACCAGCGGATTACGTTTGGGAACACCCGCAATTACAACAAGGGGCTTGGGTACTGAAGAGGTAACACTACTGGCACAGGCCATTGGACGGATCATTAACGATTTCGGGAATAAAAAAATATACGAACAAGTTCGATTAAAAGTAAAAGAGCTAACGGAAAAGTTCCCTGCACCGGGAATCGTATACTGACAAAGCTAACGCTTGCTGTCATCGATATAGCATGTTATAATTAGCCGACTTGTGATAACTTAAATTAAGTTAATAAGGGAGTGGATAGTTGCGTAACTACGAAATGCTTGTGATATTCAATCCGGAAATCACTGATGAAGATTTGCCGGGGATTATCGACAAGGTAAATCAGCAGATTATCTCTAAGGGCGGCAATGTCGTGAACACCGATAACTGGGGTAAGAGAAGACTGGCCTATCCGATTAAAAGGTTCAGAGAAGGCAAATATATTCTGACAAACCTCGTCATAAACCCGGACATAATTCCTGAATTAGAGGCTAATCTGCGAATTTCGGAGGATGTTATACGCCATATGTTGGTAAGACTGGACGATTAAGTGATAGAGGAAAGGAGTCATTGGCAATGGCTGGATTAAACAAGGTGATGATTATTGGTAATGTGGGTACAGATCCTGAAATGCGCTTTACTCCTAATGGCAATCCGGTTACCTCCTTCCGTCTCGCTACGAGCAGATCATACACAACAGTGGAAGGTGAACGAAAACAGGAAACAGAGTGGTTTGATGTGGTGACATGGAACAGGTTAGCAGAGAACTGTAATCAGTTCCTGACCAAAGGACAGCGGGCATTCGTCGAAGGCAGGTTGCGTACAAGGTCATGGGATGGGCAGGATGGCCAGAGACACTCCCGTATTGAAATTATCGCCAATAGAGTACTCTTCCTCGATAGGAAATCCGGAAGTAGTTCGGGAGATGGATTACCAGAAGTAGGGGTCGATGACGAAATCGACGCGGGAGATATTCCCTTCTAATAAATACAAATAATCATTGTGAGTAGTAAAAAAATGGCAAAGATGGATAGTAGAGGCCCAGGTACCAGGAAGCGATCGAGTAGAGGGCGTTTCGTCCCAAAAAGAAAGGTCTGTCTGTTTTGTACAGACAGGACACAGACAATCGATTACAAAAAAATATCGATGCTGCGTGAATTTATTACAGATCGCGGTAAGATTCAGGCAAGGCGCAGAACAGGGCTCTGTCCCAAGCATCAACGTAAGATTAGTGCCGCTATTAAACGTGCACGTTATATAGCTCTGCTTCCATATACGGCAGAGCATATTCGCCAAAGCGGAGGCATAGCAAGTTAAATCCAGATATTTGGTACAACCTTGCTGCTGCAATGCTCCAATCTTTATGACCCCTTAATGAGGAATATGTTTTGACCAAGAAATTAAAACCAAAACCAAAGGTATACGATAGTAGAAGTGACACAGCAAAATGGCAGCGCGATAGAAGAATAGCCCGTTTTTTAACAATTACAATACCCCTCGTAATCCTCGTTGTCGTCGTATTAATCGCTTTTTGGGGCTATAACAACTACGTGGCCTCATGGAACCAGTCGGTTACACAAATTGGCAATACCACAATCGATATGGATCACTATGTTAAGATGCTGCGTTATTACGACAAGACACAGACTTTTGAAATCGATAACGAACCATCAAGCTTCGATGTTCTAAATACGATAAAAGAACGCGAACTGGTTCAGCAAGCAGCAGAGAGAGAGGGAATACAGGTATCTGAGGCTAATATCACGAATACCATAGAGAACGTGATAACCGCTGAACTTCAAAACCAGGGTAATGTGACACAAGAAGAAAGAGAAGAATATTACCAGAGAAGACTTGAATGGTTAAAACTTTCGGAAAAGGAATACCGCACGATAATTGAAAAAGATTTGTATTATAGTAAGTTCAGAGATCATATTAAGGAGCAACAGGTTCCCGAAGAAGCAAAACACGTAGACCTGTATATCGTTGAATTCAATACAGCAGACCAGGCAAATGAAACACTGGGTCGATTTCTTGGAGGCAACAGTACCCTGGTTAACGCCGGTAATGTAACAGTGACCACGGATAATGAAACAGAGATATTCGATGTCCAGCACATCGGATGGATTCCCGAAGGGCTATATCCCGAATATGATGTAGCCTTTACACTTTATGTGGGCAATGTTACCACCGTTGAGTCAACATTAATCGAGATCGCGGATATCGACGAAACAATGACGATGAGTTCTAGCCACAGAGCAACCCTAGCAGCGGAAGCCTACGATGCCTGGCATACTCAGGAAGAAGGCAGGTTAAACTCTCTGGGTCAGTATAAGGACTTCGTAAATACAGAAGATATTGTCTGGGCTGTTGATAAGGCAAAACAGTAGACCGGGGGATAAGTGACCGCTCGTAAAGCCGTTACTATAGGTCTTATTGGATTAGGAGTTATCGGAAGTGGTGTTGCTAAGATATTCAAGGAAAAACATCAGCGACTGAATAGTCAGGCGAACATTCCTATAATACTCAAACGGGTAGCAGACCTCGATTCCAACAAGAAAGACTCCCCCTTCATCGATCCCGCTATTTTTACCATAGACGCAAACGCCATTCTGGAAGATCCCGAAATAGATATTGTCGTCGAGCTTATCGGCGGAGAAAATCCGGCTAAAGAGTTTATAATCAAAGCTTTGTCGCGAGGCAAGCACGTCGTCACCGCCAATAAAGAGGTTCTGTCTAAATATGGTCCTGAACTTCTCACTCTTGCACAGGAACATAATGTCAGTCTCTTGTATGAAGCAAGCGTGGGCGGCGGCATTCCTCTCATCGCTCCCCTAAAACGTAATCTACAAATAAACGATATCTCGGCTATATATACCATAATAAATGGAACCACGAACTATATTCTCACGAAAATGGAAAACGAGGGCCTTGAATTTCCTGCAGCATTACAAGAAGCGCAGGACCTGGGATATGCAGAGGCTAATCCCTATAGCGACATAGAGGGACTTGACGCAGCTTACAAGATATCCATCCTTGCCACTATAGCCTTCCATACGGATATTCGTTTTCAAGATGTCTACCATGAAGGCATATCGCGAACAGCGCCGCAAGATTTTCGCTACGCCAGAGAATTAGGGTATGCTATAAAACTGCTCGCTATTGCTAAAAAAGCTGGCGATTCAGTCGATGTCCGTGTACATCCAGCATTAATCCCGGAAGATACATTATTAGCCAAGGTGGATGGCGTTTTCAATGCTGTTCAAGTAGAGGGTGATTTGTCCGATAAGGTGATATTCTATGGGAGGGGGGCCGGATCTGCGCCCACAGCCAATGTCGTGGTCGCAGATATAGTCCATATAGCAAGAAATATCAGTACAGGTACCGTTGAGGTATCGGAGATACCCAGTAGTAAAACCACCGCTATCAAACCAATTGACCAATTAGAAAGCAGATACTATATCAGAATGACTATTTCCGATCAGGCAGGAGTATTGGCCCAGATCACCAGAGTTTTAGGAGAACACTCCATAAGTATCTCGGCAGCAATTCAAAAAGAAGCCTATATTAAAGAAAAAGCAGCCGAGATCGTTATAACGACACACCCCGCAGTCGAATCCTCAGTACAGGAAGCCATACAAGAGATCGAGGCATTAGCGATTGTTAAGCAAATAGGTAATCTCATTAGAGTTGAGGATTTGAACCGTTAAAGAATAGATATCAGGTTTTACGTGCTTGACCCCATTAATGTAAATTGTGACTGATATGATTGATCAAGATGCGATAAAAAAATTGGTAGTCTCCATGATCGAAGCCATCGGGGAAGACCCATCTCGGCAGGGTCTGGTAGGTACCCCTCGACGTATTGCAGAAATGTATGAGGAAATATTCTCCGGCATTTCTATCGATCCCAGAGAATTCCTGCAAGTAGGCTTCGATGAAGATCATCACGAGATGGTCATCTTTAAAAATATCCCATTTTACTCCATGTGTGAGCATCATTTTCTACCGTTTCACGGACTCGCCCATGTCGGTTATATACCAAATGGCCGCATAGTAGGAGCGAGTAAGATAGGAAGGGTTGTTGACATCTTAGCTAAAAGACCTCAACTTCAAGAACGTCTTACGAGTCAGATAGCCGATATTATCGTCGAAGTACTACAGCCGCAGGGTGTCGCAGTTGTAATACAAGCAGAGCACCTATGTATGACCATGCGAGGCATAAAAAAGCCAGGCAGCACCATCGTCACTTCTGCTACAAGAGGACTTTTTAGAAAACAGCCTGCAACACGTGCCGAATTTATGTCGTTAGTTATAGATAAATAGTCCCTCCTTGTTTACTAAGGGGGGACCCCAAGAAACATAAAAAATAGCGATAGTAAAATGCCTGAGTCTATACTATTAATATGATAGTTATTTATAGAGAAATAAAGGGGTATTAGTTCCACGTGGCTCAATTTCCTCAAGCACGAATGAGACGTCTTCGACGCACCGAAACACTGCGTCGTATGATCAGAGAGACCACAGTGAGGCTTGATGATTTAGTTTACCCGCTTTTTGTTGTTCCAGGGCTGAAAAAAAAACAGGCAATCGAATCCATGCCCGGTATTCACAGATTGTCTGCAGACCTTTTAGCTAAAGAAGCAGAAGAGATTTTTAGTCTTGGAATTCCTGCCGTCATACTGTTCGGTTTACCCGAAAAGAAAGATGAAATCGGCTCTCAAGCCTATACCTCAGATAGTATAATCCAGAAGGCTATTGTATCAATAAAAAAAGCAGTTCCTGATCTGCTCGTAATCACAGACATTTGCCTCTGTCAATATACCACCCACGGTCATTGCGGAGTCATAGAAAATAGTCAGATTGTCAACGACAAATCGCTTGAGTCGATCTCTAGAATGGCCCTTTCTCACGCCGAAGCAGGAGCTGATATTGTTGCTCCCTCAGATATGATGGACGGCCGTGTTGCTGCTATCCGAACAATCCTCGATACAAATGGCTTTCAAGATATCATAATCATGTCATATGCAGTAAAATATGCATCCGCCTTCTATGGTCCTTTCCGGGACGCTGCTGATTCTTCACCTCAGTTCGGTGACCGTCGATCCTATCAGATGGACCCTGCTAATGCACAGGAAGCCCTGCGAGAAATCGAGCTAGATATCAACGAGGGTGCTGATATCGTTATGGTAAAACCGGCGCTGGCATACCTGGACGTAATAAGAAATGTTCGTAACAAGTACAATATACCCTTAGCTGCATTTAATGTCAGCGGAGAGTATTCAATGATAAAGGCTGCGGTGACCAAAGGCTGGCTCGATGAGCAACAAACTGTGCTTGAAATACTAACCTCAATAAAACGGGCAGGTGCCAGTCTAATTCTTACGTACCACGCAAAAGAGGCGGCTCGTTGGTTACAGTATACATAATTAGCCACTGTATCATTGGCATAATTCAAGTTTATAGTGTAAAATTACTAGATACCAGCTATACTTTTAATAGCCATAGGTCAACGAATTTTGCAAGTTGAAGTAGAGCCTAACAGAAGGTTATCCCAAGGCATATAGATAATTATGAGGTTATTTCTAGAGTCGTGTACCTTGATATTCTGAAGCAGAAACAAGAACAGGCTAAACAGCAAAAAGAACAAGAAACCAGTACTGTACAACCCACCGAAACAGATCCTCATAAGGGTGTATGGTTTTTTGTCGAACACAGG
>Ga0180433_10003021_pt1 | contig 25212 bp, 45 predicted proteins | sample SS_ome_8_FD_132980 | JGI IMG/M metagenome (GOLD analysis project Ga0180433, IMG submission 132980) | Hypersaline lake sediment archaeal communities from the Salton Sea, California, USA - SS_1_D_1 metaG | ecosystem: Environmental > Aquatic > Non-marine Saline and Alkaline > Hypersaline >... | reverse complement strand
TATGATATGGCGTATCATGATAGGTCGCTCGGAATAAACAAGGTGGCTCTAGATAAGAAACATGGTTTGGATGTGACTAGGCAGTATATTGCTGCTAACCTGTTTATGCCACCTTACCACAAGAGAATCATTTTAACAAGGGACCAATTCGGACCCACATTCATTGCTAGGAGAAACTAATGTACGACCCTGATTATGATACGAGTGCGGCCCAAGTATGTGCTGATGAGTTGGATGAGCGTGGATGGCCTGGACCGGCTAATGACCTGCGTGAGCTTCCTTCTAAGGATTGCATCGGTGAGTTTATGTCATTCTTCTGTGGTGTGCTTGTTTACACCGGGAAGGTCGTCGCGACGACTAAGCACGGAGTGCAACTGAAACCCGCCAAGGTCGTTTTCGAGACAGGCTCACTTACCGAACAGGACTGGCAAGATGCTCAGCCACTTCCAACGGAGAAGTATCCCTGGACAGTGAAGTGGGATGCAATGGAGAGCTATGGTGAGGCTAAGCCCGAGTCGGTTAACTCGTTCTGAGGGGTGTCTTAGCTAACCTAGGTCGGTGGAAAACGCCGCAGTCAGGCAATTTTGGGAGACATATAACTATGTGGTGTGAATACTGTCAGAACTATTGTTGTGGTGGTAAGCAGTATGACTGTTGCCCTACTTGTGGCACTGCCTGGGAGGATGTATACGATGGATGAAAATAACGACTTTGCTATGTTTGCCCGTGAAGAGTCGGACTTTGATACTGGAACTGAGGTTCGCTTTATCCGTCATAGTAGTGATGAACACTTCGTAGCTGTTGGTCAGGTTAATGGTCAACCAGAAACCAGAGAGTTTACGATGTGGGAAGAAATGGACTTCGTCAAAGTCGTGTTTGCGGTATTGTTCTGCAACTTCGGTGACCAAGGAGCATCCTTTGAGGGGGTGTTTTCTACTAAGCAAAAGGCTGAGGCATATGTAGCTGAGAGAGAACCAGATGAACATGAACGACAATGGTGGGATGTTGTCCCTGTTGCCGTTGATGAACCAGAAAGGGAACTAGAATGAAGTATCTGATTGTGTTTACGTCGATTGCACTTGCACTGTGCATCTATTTCACCGCATTGGACTTAGCTTTCCAGCGAAGTTACCAACAAGGTGTGGATAATGGCTATGAATTGGCCATTGCTGAGGCTGAGGTCACGAAAGAGCGTGATTTTGAAGAGGCATGTAGTCGGGCCAAGTTCCGTGGCTATGAAAAGGGCTATGCTGATGCGGCAAACAAGGAAAATAACCTGCGTGAGGCAGAAATTACCGAATTAAAGGCGAAAATCGCGACTCTCTTTGCTGCTAAGCCGAAAGAGTGCGAAAAATGCGAGAAAATCGAGCAAGACTTCAAGTATAAGCTCGATTGCATCTCTCAAGACCGTGATTTGAGGGTAAAAGAGGCGGAAAATCGCGAAAATGAGCTTTCTGAGCGATTACAGCTTGAGGTTAAGGAATCTCGGTCACTGGGTTATGATGAAGGGGTGGCAGATACCGAAGATGCACTCAAAGGGAAGCTGTTAATCGAGTATAACCGTGGATTTGCGGATTCTCGTCAACTTCACAACTTCATGCCTGTTCCTATGGAGTGGGTGCGTAACCAAAAGCGGAAATTGGGCGAAATGAAGGTTGTCGGGTACGTAACTGAGAACCCAGTGGGGCCAGGAGTGATTGGTTGGGTGCCCATGAAGGCTATTGACCGTCCTCACGTACTTCGACATGTTGGATATGCTGTTGACGGTGTGGGTGAGGGTAATCATGACCGCCCATTCTACTATTTGGCAGTTTGGAACCTGGGAAACGTAGATATCAAGGAGATTAAGGGTGAAAATTCGCAGCGGCTTTGTAAGTAACAGTAGCTCATCCTCATTTGCTATCTTTGGAATATGCACTGATGATGAGACTCTTATTAAGGGGCTTCAACTGGTAGAACAGGGTGCGACGATAGAGGATGGCTGTAATCACAGTTTTGACCGCACCAAAGCTAAGTTCTGTTCAGAATGTGGTTCCCCTGCATACATCGAAATACCGCCTGAGGATATTGACTTATATACTTACTTTGACAATACCAAATTCACCTTTTTCCACGATAATTACCATACCTACGTTGGGGTAGACCTTGATATGACATGGGAAAAGGGTAAAGAGCGTTGTCAGGATTTTTATGATTGGGCATTGAAGACTTTTGGAATCAAAGCATCATTTATGAGTGGAGAATATGCATGTTGATAACACTCACTGGGTGTGGTAGTACAGGAGGAAGATAATGAAGACAGTTAAGAGAACTAAAGCTGAGATGGAAGCCTTTCTTAAGGAAGTCGCGGCTGATACTAATGATACCAAAATATCCGACAAAATATCGGAATTTCTTGGACTAACTGGACCGTGTCGGTGAAGTACAAGGGTAAAGTTATTGATGTCGACAGTATTGGCATTAATGATTGGGAGGAAAATTGATGAAGGTTAGAAGTGGCTTTGTGAGTAATTCTTCCAGTAGCAGCTTTATCGTTGCGTTTCCAAGGATTCCAGTCGATGCTAATGACTTGAGGGAAATGCTGCTAGGAGATGCTATTGGCTATAGCGGTCACTATACAAGCGAGGTTTGGTCTGCTATGGAAGTGGCTGACTTTGCTTGGAATTCCATGAACGGGGAATTGGACGAAGAACAGGTTTGTGCTGAGTTTGAGTCGGGGCATATTAATGGTGACCCTGAATACCCTGTTGACATGTATGATGAGGGCGTTTCTCAAGAGGAGCGTCGAAAACGCTATCAGGAGTGGCAAGACAAGCTAATCGCCCATCGTCACGAGAAAGCAAAGAAGTTTATGGAACAAACGCCCGATACACATTACTACCAGCTTGAGTTTGGTGATGAGTGTGGTGGTCTAGAGGCGGCAATGGAACATGGAGACTTATTCCAAAAGCTGCCACACTATGTTATAAGTAATCATTAAGGAGTAGAGAGAATGAAGGTACGAAGTGGATTCGTGAGTAATAGTAGCTCATCTAGCTTCCTCATAGCATATACTGAGGATAAGTGTGAGCATTGTGGTCGTTCCGACCTGGATATTGCTGAACTGGTGCGGCAAAGTACAAACTATGCCGAAGATGACCGTGTAGAGTGGGATGACCCCGAAGAACAACTTCGCCTGATGGCCGAGGGTATTGCAAAGCGTGAGGCTGAGTTGAAGGAACTTGAGGGGCGTGATAGTGATGAGGTTTTCAAGACTTACTCATGGGGTGGTAAGCAGACCGTTGGTGGCGAGCGGGAATCTCTAAATGATGAGATTCGTGAACTGCAAGAAGATAGTGAGATGATTAGTGAGGCTTTGAGTGGCGGTCAAAAGGTCATTCGTGTCAGTATCGGCTATCACAGCGGCTTGAACTCGGCAGTTCAGCAGATGGCAACAGTATTGAAGGAAGGATGGGGTGTCGAACCATGAAAATTCGTCAAGGTTTCGTATCGAACAGTAGCAGTAGTTCCTTCTGTATCTATGGGGTGCAGGTAGGGCTGAATGACATGGCTACGGCTCTTGACATTGATATTCCCGAGGAAAATCGGGAGTACTCTGATAGTTGGGAGCGTATGAGTTGGGAGGATATGAACACACTAGATAGTCTGGTTAATAAGGAACTTAGGAAACTTAAAGTCGGACTGGCCACTTACATTGAGGTTGAAAACCCTGATTATTCGTATATTGGGTTTCCCCTTGATGGTGTCAAATTGACAAAGGCCAATATGCAGAAGCTTGAAGAGGCGGAGAAGGTGTTAAAGAACCTTTTCGGTAAAGACGCAACATTCCAAGGTGGAGAAATAAGCACATGAAAATTCGACAAGGATTCGTAAGCAACTCGTCAAGCAGTAGTTTCACCTGTGATGTTTGTGGTCACGAAACCGGTGGCTTCGACGTTGGTCTGAGAGATTGCGATATGTGTCGCTGTGAAGAGGGACACGAAATGTGCAATGACCACGTAGACCGTGACAAGGAAGATGAGATTAAAGAGCGACTTGAGCGGGAGTGGAATCCCGATGAACATGATGGATGCACATTCCATTATGATGGCATCTATTATCTTCCGATAGAGTTGTGTCCCATTTGTGAGGGTAGTGTGATTATGGAGAACACCATCTCAGCCCTTGCTATTGCCAAGACTGGACAAACTCGCGAAGAGTTGAAGGCTGAGTTGAAAGCATGTGGCAACTTGGCAGCACAAGAAGCTAAGATTGAGGAAGTTCGCAGTGAAAATTAAGCAGATTATTGGAATAGCGGTTTGGACTATAGCGTTGTTGGGCTTCTTGATATGGGGTATCGGGATAGCTGCGATGTATGGTTACCTATTCGACATATTACTTATACTCGGACTTAGTGCTTTTGCACTATTCCTTGTTCAATGCCTGTTTTGGGCAGTCGATATAGACTGGAACGATGGGTACGACCCATTTGACTTCTAGGAGGTTAAAAATGAAGGTTCGTAGAGGCTTTGTCAGTAACAGTTCGTCCTCTAGCTTCACATGCCAAGTATGCGGTGAGGTTAATAGTGGATGGGATGCAGATATTGAGGATATGGGGATGGTCCAGTGTATTAATGGACACACCATGTGTACAGGACATGTCCTTGATAAGGATGACTTTAAGGAGTGGCTGGAAAAACGAGAGGAATTGAACGACGAAGAGAGTGATAAGTATGATGAGGATGGATATTACGAATACTTCTATGAGATGCCCCCTAAGCTTTGTCCCGTGTGTGGGCTTACCACATTTGGTGACAATGATGTTCTGAGATACTGTCTTGTGCATCTCAATACCACCCGTGGACAAATTGAAGAAGACCTGCGTGGTCAGTTCGATTCTCTGGGTGAGCTACGAGAGTGGCTTAAGGAGCGTGAATAATGCCACGTGTGAGGGCAAGGTCATTCCGGCATTTTAGGTGGGCTACACGATTTGGCAGTCACAAACACCGTGCAACTCGCTATTGGACGGTGTGGATGGGGTACCAAGCAATGCAAACCAAGTCCAATATCCAAGGAATATTCGGGGTCAAGACAGGAAGCTTTCAGGAGACTCGATATGCCAAGAGGCAGTAAGGCTTGCTCTAAATGCGGTAATGTAACTGGCCCACGTACAAAGGTTTGTCCTGAGTGTGGGGCCAAGTTTGCGTTTAAGCCTAGGGCTATGCGTCCAATTCGTGGGCGTGAGGTTAATTGGCGACATTTGAATCATGGCGACGTTATTAAAGTCACACAGGGAAGTGGGCCATATTGGGAAGATAGTGAGACTGGGGAAAGAGTTGGGTTAGGGGAGCATGGCATATTCACCGTCAAACACGTTACCAAAGACGGTATCCATGCATTTCCTAAAAACGGTCATTCCCACAGTTTCATTTATATGGGTGATAAGTATTACACCGAATATGGCTATGTCGGGGTGGCTCACAAAATCTCACTCATAAAGAAGAAGGTGCTACATGACGAAACAAATCATGCATCCAAGACGTAAGGGAATGCTGGCATATAAGAGTCACCAAACACAAGCACACAATCCCTATCATCCATTAACTAAAGCCCATACTCTTTGGCTTCGCGGATTCTGGGAACAAAAACGCTTGCAAAACCCCGAGTTATATGATAGGGTGGAGACAGAGAAATGACCGCATTTTCGAGTGAGGAACTGAAACAACTTCAAACGAGGCTCAGCAAAGCTAAGGCTAAGTTAAAGTCTAAGCGTGATGAGCTACATGAGGTTCAAAGAGAAGTCAATGAAAGACTCGCGGTGGTTGACGAATTGAAGCAGGAGATTCACCTGTTGCAAATGAAGCAAGCAACACCAACTGTCACTGAACATGCTATTCTTCGTTATATCTCAAGAGTCCTGGGTATAGACCTTGACGAGATAAGGGATAGAATACTGACTGAAAGTGTTGTCAAGCAAATACAAACTCTTGGAAATGGGACTTATCCTGTTGAATCTAAAGACGAAAAGGGTAATCGCAGATATCCATTTAAGGTTAAGGTGAAGAACAATACAATTGTGAGTGTCTGGACGTAACGACCACTTTTAGAAAAGGTTCCCAAAAAAAATTTCATGAATGGTGTTTTATTGGTAATCGTAGCTGTTGTGATTTGGAAATTATGGCCGAGTCCCGAGGTCCAGGTCAGTGACCATGATGATATTGAGGACGTAATGGGATTTTTGTACCATGATTAGAAGAAAGGCTGGCAGAGTATGAGTCGCAATAGACTTAAACTATCGAAAACCTATCTCATGGGGAATATGGACCATGCCCCTGATGGCGGTGCGGAGTGGCGAGAGTGGCTTACTCCCTGGCTATGGGAGCGAGGTATTATCGTACTCAATCCGTGTGACAAACCAATTCGTCCAGGTGAGCCTGGACATGAAACTGACGATATGCGTGAGCAACGCAGTCGGTTTATGGCTTCTGGTGACTATGATGCGGTCACAAGTATGATGAAGCCGGTTCGACGCATTGACCTGCGGATGGTGGATGAGATGGGGTTTGGCATATGCAGTCTCGACCTCTCTCAGCGTCCGTGTGGCAGCTATGAAGAGGCATTCACTGGGAATCGGCAGCGGAAGCCGGTTATCTTCCGGTGTGTCCAGGGTAAGGCAGCAATGCCTCCATGGATGTTCTCTGCCTTTCCTCATCAGTTCTTCCATGATACATGGGACCAAGTCAAGGAATATATCGACCAGATTAACGATGGCGACCATATCAATGACTTTGGACGATGGCACTTCTTCGACATTGAGCCCCAGGTGCGAAAGATTATGGGTGTCGACCGACTTGAGCGTAAGATTAAACGCTTAGAGAAGGAGAGGGCACACTTACTGGCTAACCAGATGAAGAAGGAAGATTAAATATGAGTCGTTCTATTCTATATGTCACCACCTTTAATCGTAAGCTCTGGGATGCTAGCGGTAGGGCTATGGTGCAATCGTTCTTTGATACGAATACCTGGGGCGACCTGATGATTGGGTGGGAGGGCGACCGTTCTCTCTATGATGAGGTTAGTGAGCTAATCAACCTAATGCAGGTCAAGTACACCCAACGAACCACTCAGGAAACATTCCTAGTGAACGTGGGAGCCTCTCAATTACTGAAAGAGTGGACAGAGACTAACAAGGATATTATTCCACCGGAATATGGGGGCGAGTGTACAACCTGGGGTAATGAGTGCAAGGAGAAGTGGGGTACTAACTTTAACCGGCAAGCCGCCAGATGGTTTCGTAAGTTTGTCGTTCTTGACAGTGCCCGTGAACATATAGAATACAACATGATTGTGTTCGTGGATTGTGACACTATCTTTGTCAAGGAACTTCCCGATGACCTTATCGAGGATGCTCTAGAAGATATGGACATGTTCTATCATTGCGGGGATAATCGTCGCCGCCGTGATACAGGCATGGAATCAGGTTTCATGGGGTGGAAGCGTGACGACCTGACACTAACATACCATGTGTTAGATGCTGCGATTGACATGTACATGGATGGCTCATACCGTGACCTCAAAAGATGGGACGACAGTTATGTCCTACGCCATCTCTGTGAAACCGGCCTGTATCGCACCCGCGACGTAGTCAAGCCACATATAGAACAGGCAGGGGCTCATGTTATCATTCATGGTCCGTTCGCCCCGTATGTACAACATGATAAGGGCAAGCATCAAAGGGCAGGGCTGGTGGTGAAGAATCAATAGGCCACTTTTAACAAGGGAGCCATAAAAAAAATTGGAGTGAGGCATGAAACAAAAACCCAAGGTTGGTATATTTGCAAACATAGATGATGGGACGACACACTGGAACGAAGTTATCAAGGCACTAGGGTGCGGATTCAGGCGGCACGGTATATCTCCGCACCCAATCTTAAATGTCTTCACCGAAGAGGAATATGATGTTGTCTTTGCCTGCCAGAGTCCAAGGTTTGAGGAATTCCTATCAAGCCAACGGGAATTAAACAGGGGAAAAACTAAGCATGTTATTCTCACTCCAAGTCGTGTAAGTAAGCAGGGTATTTGCCCCCACCGTTTCTTTGACGGAGCATGGGAGAATGGCCGACTCCATCTTTCAAGTCGCTGTGTTGACCTGCAAACCGGTAAGCTACTGTTGCCTGACAATCCACCAGACCACCGAAAAATGCTGTTCGATATGGAATGGTACATGGATGACTGGAAGAGTAATGGCCCCTGGATTAGTATCATTGATGAGCCGAACAATCCATACTTCCCTGACTGGTGTGATGAAACGACAACTGCGATACAGCAAATCACAAACGCCCCTATCCAAACGGTGGACCGTGATAATCTAGATTGGTCTGAGACTCAGGTAGCAGTTGCCATGCAGACAGACACTAGTATGGTAACGATACTTAAGGGCATCCCGACTCATGTGTCTAGCCCTGCTGTTCTTGCCGCACCAATGTCAACCGACCTTGAACGTATCCTTGCTCCGTATACACCAGACCGTTCTCAGTGGCTATGCCATCTTGCTAACTCACACTGGGACAACGAAGACATTAGACACGGTCGGTATTGGAACTACTTAAAGAAGGTGATATGATGATGGAGTTTTCGCATACGTGTTTACCAGTCTGCCCACACTGTACCGCTAATGATGGAAGTGCTGTCCTGTTAGATTGTACTCAGCGTAATTTCGGTGGGTACGGGGTAGACGTTGGTGACTGCCCTGAGTGTGGGAAGAGATTCTACGTTAGCTATGAAGTCTTAAATGTTGAGGAGATACAATGAGTTGGAAAGGCAACATCGTTAGATTACTGTGGGGTTCTAGTGCTACTCCAGCCAAGCCAGAAGTTCAGGAAGAGAAAGAGAAGCCTAGCCATGAAGGAATGGTCCCAGTAGACACGTGGCAGGTTAAGTGGACTCGTCGCTATGGGTCATACAGTCACGAGACTGAGCCTACAGTTGCTGCATTCACTAGTCTCTCTGCTGCTGAATCATTCGCTGAGAAGCTATCGGAGGCATTTACCCTGATTAGGTACAAGGGACATGCTATCACACGTATCGAAATTAAGAAGGGCGATAGTGATGGAGACTGGGCAACATATGCAGAGAATGGGAAGAAGCACCACTATTACTCCCCAGAGAAGGTTGGTTAATGAGAGTAGCAATATGTCATACTAAGAATGCACCTAACGCTAATAGATGCTTGGAGGCAGCTTACAATGGTGTCGGTGAGTGTGGGGATACTCCCGTCAAAATCACCCAGGCCAATGCACATAAGATATATGGCTGTGAAGCTATGATTCAGATGTGCGAATATAACAAGGTGGCTGGTAAGGACTTCCGCTGGTGGCTTAAGCGAGTCAGTAATAAGAAGCTTATTCCCCGTCTAATCATGGACACTGGGTATATTAGGAACGGTAGACTGAAAGGGTCGCCTGACTTCCATGACAGATACATGGCGTGTAGCTGGCAGAGCATCAAGGGTTTGGGTGTTAGTCTGAACAAGAACAGTCCACCCGACCGTTGGGATAAGCTTGGAGTTAGCTTAAAGCCGTGGAGAAAACCTAAAGGTTCAAGCCAACGCATCCTGGTCCTTGGTCAGCATGAGACTGGTACCAGTACTCAGCATATTAATGTCATTGACTGGTTTCAAGAGGTCATTGCTGAGTTACCTAGGTATACTCGTAGGCCCATAGTCATGCGTAAGCACCCCAACCAAACCGAGTTTCCAGAGGGGGACTATCGTATTCTCAAAGATGGATTCACCATTGAGGAGGACTTGCGTGACACGTGGTGCGTGATTGCCAGAACCACAAATGGTGCTGTTGATGCTATCATGAATGGTATCCCGGTGATTACTCCAGATGATATGAGCATGGCTTATCCAGTGTCTGCCCATGACCTATGTGAGGTTGAAGACCCGTACATGCCTGACCGTACTCAATGGGGCTATGATATAGCGTATGCTCAGTGGAAGATTACCGAGATTGGATACGGTACTATGTGGCAGCACATGGGAAAAGGGGTGATGCGGTGAAGAAATGGGCGGTAGGCATCTATGCCAACTACAGGGACGACCAACTGGCTTCGCTTAAGGCAGTGAGTGCGTTGTATGATGGGTTGGTGAAGCATGGGATTACGCCCGAGTTTATAGTCAACTCCAGTAGCAGCGTCCACTACGATGTGGTCTTCATCTTCATCAGTGACAAGGCTAAGACAGTCTACAAGCGTCGTCACAAGATGAACAAGACGCGACCTACCCGCGTTGTGTTGATGGACCGTAGCTGCTTCAACATGGGGGGCACTCAGGAGTTTCAATCCAGGGAATCGGAGTGGGACAAGGGCAATCTGTATGTGGCCTGTCGGTTGCTCGACAGGAAGATGAACTCTATCCAACTGGACAATGACCCTGGTGATAGGTTTCAGTTACTGCATAAGCATAGCTGGCGAACTGAGGGAGAGTATATACTTATCCCAGAACAGGTGAAGCCAGAGGGATTCTGTAGTGACATTGAGCCTAGACCAAAGATGTGGTGGGAGTGGGCGAAGAGAACTGTCGAGGAGATAAGGCGATATACCGACAAGCCTATCAAGGTGAGACTCCATCCCCGTAGATATGAGATAGCTAAGTCTGGGCTTATACCACAGAGACTGGGCGTCCCTGGGGTGTGTCGGTATGTCAATTCAGAAATGGTGTCATTGAAGGAAGACCTTGAGGACACCCACTGTGTAGTCACACTGAGTTCTAAGGTTGCTATCGAAGCTCTCTTGATGGGTGTGCCTATTCATATTGCAGACAGACACTCGCTGGCATATCCTATGAGTACGGAGCTAGAGTATATCTCTACTCCTATGAGACTCCAAAGAACCAAGTGGATAAAACAGTTAGCCCATGCCCACTGGACTGTGTCACAGTTGAAGAGTGGTAAGTACTGGCATTACCTGAGGGGGCAGTTGTGAACATCGCTATCTATTCTAGACCTCGGAGCCTGAACATGGTTGGTAAGGCACTGATGAGGGCATTCAAGCGTGGACTCCACAAGCATGATGTGAAGTTCACAGACATTCACGTGATTCGCCCAAAGTCGGGGTATGACTTTGCCGTGTCTATGTCTGGGAAGAATAGCGAAAAGCTGTATGATGTACAGAGGAGTATCGGTCGTCCCTTTATGACAGTGAAGTTGGGGATGTTTAGCAAGGCACAGGGGTTAGTTGATTATCACCAGAGAGAGGCGGCATCGTGGAATAATATCAACTCCCTATATGCCCACTGCGACTTGTTAGACAGTACATTCCAGCAAGCAGCCTACATAAGAGGTCAGGACAATACACGCTTAAGGCAGTGCCCAGGTTTAAACCGTATCAAATTGACCCCATGGAAGACTAGCGAGAAGGGATACGTTCTACTAATCGAACAGGTTATCCCACGAGGATATGGGCATGACATTGAACCAAATCCTCTAGCATGGCAAGCATGGGCACAACGTCAGGTTCTGAAAATCAAAGATAGGATGCAGCGTGATGGCCTTGAAGTGCCAGTTAAGATACGCCTACATCCAAGACGTACACTAGACCGTATGTGGAAGCCTAAGGTTCCCTTCCTACCAAACGTGGGCAGGTTATCGCCATGGTCTTCGCTAGAGGAATGCCTAGACGGTGCTGTGAAGGTAGTCACGCTTAGCTCACAGTCAGCCATAGACGCTGTGATTCATGGGGTACCAATTTACGTAGCAGACAAGTCATCCCTGGCTAAGCAAGTATCTGAGCCCCATTACAGCCTACAACCATTAACTAGACCGGACAGGCAGCAGTGGCTCAGGGATATCGCCTACGTTTACTGGTCGCTGAATGAGTTACGCACGGGTAAGTACTGGGACTATGTGAAGCAAGTGATTCTACCTAGTTGGGAGATATAATGACAATCCTCTATGTCACATCATTCAATGAGAAGTTTTTCGAGTGCACCGGTAAGGCTATGGTGGAATCGTTCACTGACCAGCAGGTTAATGGCGACCTGCTGATTACACGTGATGGTCTAGAGACTAAAGACTATCAGATGTGGTTGGAGGGTATACGCAGTAAGAGGCGTGGGGCTCTAGAAATCGGTCATAACGTCTATGACTATTGTCTAGACTATGACCCAATGCTACATGTGTGGGTAGAAGATAACGCCAGCATTATCCCAAAGGTACACGGTGGGTTATACACTCAAAAGAACTGCGATGACAAAGGTTGCCCTGGTAAGATAGGTGAGTGGAAGGGACACTTTAAGAACTGCCCTGGCGGTGGGTGGAATTACCGTGCCGCTGGTTGGTTTCGTAAGATAGTGTCACTTAACCACGCACTCCATCTGGGACAGCAATACAGAGCTATCATCTTTGTGGATTCAGATACTCTTTTCACAAGGACGTTGGCCCCATCTTATGTGTATAATGTATTCGGTGGATATGATATGTTCTATCACCGTGGTCCAGTAAGAACCGCTAAGAAAACAAGTATTGAGTCAGGGTTTATCGGATGGCACGAAGGTTGCGGCTATGATTTGTTGCAAAGGGTCATCAATGAGTTTACTAGTGGGGAGTTTCGTCAGTACCCTCGCTGGGACGATGGCTATGTTTTCTGGCGAGTAGTCGATAAGTATCAAGGTGCGTACAAGGTAAAGGATATTGCTGGCAAGGAGGCAACACTTGATACACTTGAACATGGACCATTCGCAGAGTACGTGACACACAACAAGGGTACACACATGAGAGAGGGATTAACATGAGACTAGGTATCTTTGTACCTTACAAGAATCAAGAACATTACGAAACGCTCATGGCGTTTTCAAATGGTATCCGTATTCATGGAGATACATTCTTCACCAACGATATTCTGGCTGGCTATAAGCAGTGTGATGTGGCAGTCACCTTCGGGATTCCGAAGCATGCTACCTCGCGTGGCCAGTTGGTCGAGCGTATCTGGAAGAGTCATGGTGATAAGCCACGACTGGTGATAGAGAAGGGGTTCGTCAAACGTAACGAATACTACATGGTAGGGTTTGGTGGCCTGAATGGTCGTGCGTCCTACAATAATGAAGGGTCACCAGCAGACAGGTGGAAGCAACTAGGTGTAGAGTTACAGCCATGGAAAGAAGGTGGAGAGTACATCCTAGTGTGTGGTCAGGTTCCGTGGGATGCATCCGTCCAGCATACAGACTACAAGCGTTGGGTGATTAAGACGCTCATCCGTCTACCAAAATTCACCGACATCCCTATTGTGTTCAGACCGCACCCACTTCAAAAGACTGCCATCGACGTAAGGCATCTTAAGCATGTGAAGATAGACTGTGAAGGTACATTGCAAGAGGCGGTGCAAAAAGCTGCAACTGTAGTCACGTTCAACTCTAACTCTGGTGTTGAGGCAGTGATTGAAGGTGTTCCGGTAGTCACATGCGACAAGGGGTCTATGGTATATGAAATAGCCAACAACGACATTGAGAGAGTTGACAATCCGCTGACACCAGCTAGACGAGCATGGGCATACAATCTTGCCTACACTCAGTGGACCCGTGATGAAATGAAGAAAGGTCTGCCATGGGGGCACTTGCGTGATGCTAATCTCGGATAAGAATAAGTTTATCTTTGTTCATGTACCTAAGACTGGCGGAACAAGTGTAACGGTAGCTCTTGAGCCTCACTGTCACAATAAATGTAAAGACTATAAGACACGCCCAACATACCTACGGAGTCGCGGGCTGTCTACACATATGCAGTCGAGAAGAATTCCAAAACAGATTATAACTAAGAACTATTTTATCTTTGGTTTCGTTCGGAATCCCTGGACATGGCATGTATCCTACTATGAGTATATCAAACGTCGAAGGGAACATAACCGCCACAATATAGTCAAGAGACAAACCTTTGCACAGTACATAGCTGCCAAGAAGAAAGCGAAGTTTACTCAGATGTTTCACTGGGTGAGCAAGTGTGACTTTGTCGGTCGCACTGAGACTCTTCAAGAAGATTTCAACCACGTAATGATGGAGCTTGGACTGCCCCTCATTGAATTACAACAGTATAAGAATAGTAACATAGTCGATTACGCCGCCTATTATGATGACACTACGAGAGACTTGGTAGCCCAGTTGCACCGAGGAGATATTGAACGGTATGGCTATGAGTTTCCAGCGATAGGATAGAGCAATGCAATGTGTTATCTGCCACTCAACCTCTTTGACCGCAACACATAATCATATTAGGTGGGATGTACCTGTTCACACCTGTCAGAGTTGTGGGCATGCTTATGTGTACGACAGACCAGATGAGGATGATACCACCAAGAAGTACCATTCCAACAAGCGTCGTGCTGTGTGGTACGCAAACTGCCTGAGAGTGAGGCCGATACAATCAGTATTAGACATTGGCCCTAGTCCCGACTTTGCGATGCTACAGTTGTTACAACAGCAGAGGCCAGAAGTTAAGAAGTACTACTATGATATAAGGAAGTTGAAGGCACCGGGATTTATCAAGAAGCATAACCTTGAGGCCCCACGTGTGTCGGTGCTGACCGCACTACATGTACTGGAACACTTTGCCAATCCGCACGACCTCATTGATTTGATTACTAAGCTAGCAGACTACTTTATGATTGAGGTACCCAACTGCGATGAAGAGAAGTTCCGCTTGTCATCCAGTATCACCACACACTACAGTTTCTTTACATCTAGTAGTCTCAAGAGATTGATGAATATGCATGGTATCAAATGTAAGTTTGGACTCAGTAAGTATCCACACAAGCCGACTGATAGGGCTCAGTTGATGGCGTGGACATTGCCACCCAAGAAGAAGTGAGAAGATTGTGCAAACATTAGACGCGATACAAACACGTAGGTCTACAAGGCTGTTCACTGACCAGCAGATTACTGACCAGGACATGGAAAAAATCCTTATGGCTGGTGTGCATGCTCCTACTGGAAGCAACAGCCAGAATGTTAGGTTTCTGCTCGTTCGAGATAAGGAAGAGATAGAACGTATAGGTAAGATACGATTCATCTGGTCCTATAAGGATATCAAACCGCGACCTGAGTATGGTATCGTTGGTGGTGCGAACGCTATCATCTTTGTGTTCGCTGACCATAACAAGGGCAGCATGAGTGCCATGTGGCAGTTCCTTAACGGTCAGAATGCATGTGCAGCCATCCAGAATATGCTGTTAGCTGCAACGGACTTGAAGATTGGTTCGTGTTGGATATCGTTACACAACGACCTTAATCATACCAAGCAGCTTCGCGGCACAGCATGGAGAAGTATGCTTAAAGACTATAATGTGCCACTCTCTTGTGTCCCATATGGTATGGTGATACTGGGATACCCACAGGAAGTAGATGAGGACGGGTATCCTCTTGGAGATAAGATGCATTACAATCGTCCAGTCGAAAGGAAAGACCTTGGCTCATACCTTATTAGACCGCGATAAGTATTTCTCTCATGTCTTCGCACATCTGAGTGGTCAACGTGTTGGTATCGTATTGACATCTGACAACCTTGGTGGACAACTACATATCCAGGGTATGATACAGATGCTGGAATACTTCGGGGTGAGTTATTACCTCGTAGACACTAACCCACCAGCATTCAAGAAGCATAACCAGAAGACTCAAGCCTATGCTATTTCTGGTGGTGGTGTTATGGGCAGAGCATACACTTATCAGCCACAGATTAGCTCTAAGATGCCCAAGGTATGTCCTAAGAAAGGCTGGAATAAGAGCTTTGAGCGTCGTATGCAGGTTTTAAAGACTAACAGACCTGTCACAGTACTACCTCAAAGTTTTAAAGCGAAAGAGCCTCTGAACTATCACAAGGTATTCGTGCGTGAGCATATCTCTCAGTCATTTTATCCAGGTGCTATCCTTGCCCCAGATATGTCGCTAGGTTTGGAATGGAAAGGTAGTGTGCCTGACCCGATACATTCTCTGGGGATATGGTTAAAGAGTCAAGACCCAGAGGGTATCATTCAACATCCAGATAATCTTGGTGACCCTATTGCACAGTTCCCTAAGAACCACAAGAAGTTCAAGGACTACATCAGACTAGCTGCACTCTACCGACATATCGTTACAGACCGTACTCACTTTGCGGTAGCTGCCATGATGGCTAACCTTAACTCGGATACCCAACGCACCATTACCTTGATGCCATGTGCATACCATAAGAACCTTGGTATCTGGGAATCGTGGCTGAAAGACCTAGGTGTGTACTATGAGGAGGGTTTCTAGTGGAGAACAAGAAGCTAATCATAGCTGCTATCCCACGAACAGGCTCAACCTTTATGGCCCGTACCCTGTCTAAGGTGCTGTTTGACAGTACCAAGTGGAGATATGCACGATTCGCCTACGGCCCCAAAAAGCTAGAGTATTCACCTGTTACATTCATCTCGTACTTTCCAACAAGAAGTCTGTATAGTGAGGGTAAGCGATTTTACAAGGGGCACATGTGGGCTTCACCACTACTGATGGAAAGTTTGGGTCGTCATCCGTGGGCTAAGGTAGTGTTCATGGTTAGGAATATCAGGGATATTATACCATCACTTGTGACTCATCATGACTACCTGTCTGAGGGCAATCTTAGAAGACACTGGCCACACTGGATTAGGATGACTATCGCGGAGAAGTACGATGCCCTAATCGACATAATGATTCCCAACTTCGTGGCCATGTATGCTGGATGGGAGCGACTGTATGCCACTGGACTTATCCCGGTGTGCAAGATGCACTATGAACAATGGTGTGGTGATAATCGTAGTGGGTTGCAGACTATCCTAGATTTCATAGGTGAAGACTGTGAAATATCCGACGAACATTTTACCAGTAAGAAGAATGAGCATCGCCCCTATCCCCCGGTAACCAAAGAGCAGTACGAAAGAATCTATCGACTGACACAACACTTTCCAGGCGTAAGCTTTGAGGGGTTTATTGATGAGCCGTAAATTCAAGAGGGCTATGGAGCAGGAGTTCAAGATTCCTGGCAAGCCCAAGAAAACAGACATTAAGTTAAGGGCTATCTGTAACAAGCCGCATGGTGGCACATGGTATCTCCATGATGATATCAAGTTTTTCCCACAGAAGCAGGATGAGTTCCTAAGTCAAGACATCCCAGGCATACTTAAGGATATCTACTGTGATGATGAGCCGCAGGAGCCTATCTTCAAGAAGAATAGTGTGGTGTTGAATTTCGGGTCGTGCTTTGCTGATAGATGTAGTCGGTTGTTCGCAGATACATTTCGTAGTCAGTTCCTAGAGATACCTTCTGGACTGCATAATACCTACGCTGTCAAGGAGTTTCTGAACTGGGTTCTGCATGGTCAGGCATCAACAGGGGCATATCTGTATAAGCAAGCAGGTAAATGGACTCCTAAGGATGAAGGTGATGCGGCAAAGAAGGTAATAGATGGGGCGAGCGGCTTCATTATCTCAGTAGGACTAGCCGAGGTGTGGTGTGAGACTGAGACTGGTCAGGTGTTTTGGCGTGGTGTTCCAAAGGAGATATTCAGTAGGGAGGCACACCACTATGAGATTACGACGCCAGCAGACAATGCTAACAACATGCTCCAAATACAGCGGATGTTGTCTCCCGATGGTAGTCGGCCAGTTTTATGGGTATTATGCCCTGTCCCACTGAACGCTACGTGGAAAGACTCTGCATTTGTGTCTGACTGTCTCAGCAAGTCCATTATGAGGGTGGCGATTGACAAGTTTATGAGCTATTGTATGCCGGGGGCTTATTACTGGCCAGCGTTTGAACAGATAAAGTGGTTGGGGGCACACCTTGATAATTCTACATACGGAGCGGATAACTCTACTCGCCATCCTGATAATTGGATGTTGAAGTATGTGACTGATGAATTCAAGAGGAGATATGTTAGATAGACCAATATTCCAGATAGGACACGCTCGCGGTGGCTCCACGGTATTGCACCAGCTTATGGTTGCTCACCCAGACATTGGCCCTAAGTACTTTCAGCGGTACTACGGTCCAGGGAACGTACAGCTAATGGCCAGTAGTGTGCTTGAGACTGTGGGCCACGCCCGTATCTCTGGCCCCGTAGAGAGGAAAGAACTATGGGACCGCTACTTCCCAACTGAGGATACGCTGACCGACATGGGTAAGGAGTTGATTGTCGAGTCGCACACCCTCTCTTCTGACCGCATCACTGAGTTTGAAGCTGAGTTGACACAGGGATTCACCGAGAAAAGGTTCTACACCAAGTCACCTTCCCTATCCTTTAGGGTCAAGCTCATTCGCCAACTCTTCCCAAACGCCCAGTTCATCGTATTGTACCGGGATGGAGAGCAGGTCTTGTCTTCATGGGGTACGAAAGGTAAGCACAAACCGTTCAGCTTCCACCATATGGGGTGGAGCCATGGACTAGAAGTACTAGCAAGTAAGTGGTATGAGGTACTGGATTACATTGAGGCTTGTCGTGGTGAGGGCATCCCGATGCTCTGTTTATCCTACGACCAGCTTGTGAAGAATACTTTTTTGACTTTACGCAAAGTTTTTTCATATATTGATGTGCCTTGTCCCAAGTATGTCAGTAAAATAGATTTAGCAGACAGTACGCGACGGTGGCAGAAGAGAATTCCCGCACCGTACCACGCCAAGCTGTTAGGTCTAGTCAAAGAAGGTAATGCTCGAATAAGGAAGGCGTGTGATGGGACATAGTACATTGTGTGGAGCAACCCAAAGTAAATTCTGGGGGCAAACCCGCTGCCTATTTGTTGGGCACAGTTCCGAAGTGCACATTTTAGTGGCAAAGAAGGGTGGCTTTTGCTCAAGACATAAGCATGAAAACAAATGGAACAGGTTCTATGTAGTCGATGGTGAGATGGAAGTGGTTATCTTCCGAGAAGCTGGTGAGGATGTAACGGTGTTAACTCCTGGTCAGTTTTCCGATGTCCCTCCTGGGGTAGACCACATGTTCCGCTGTCCTAATGAGGATTGTCAGTGTCTCGAAATATACTGGACAGATGGCTTGGACCCTGGTGATATCATTAGAAAAGATACTGGTGGAATTAAAGAATGAAAAGATACATAGTTATCCCGGCTCGTCTTGAAAGTGAGAGACTTCCTGGGAAGATGCTATTGGATGAGACTGGCACCCCACTGATAATCCATACGTACCTCAATGCTGCACGACAAGCTGATAACAATTGGCATATAGTAATTGCCACAGATAGTGTAGCTATTGAGGAAGAAGCTAAGAAGCGAAAGATACCTGTGGTGATGACAGGTCCAGCAACATGTGGGACTCACCGCATGTACCTTGCTTCGCAGCACCTGGGTGATGGTGTCTATGTCAATGTACAGGGAGATACACCGCTAGCTGACCTTAGTAAGCTGGAGACTATAGGTAAGCTTGCGATGGGGTCAACAATCATCTGTACTCACTACCCCAAAAACCCAACCATGATAGACTACAGCGAGACTAAGGTTGTCTTCGCTGCCAATGGTGGTCGGACCTTATTGCGTCCGATGTACTACAGTCGTGAGCCTATTCCTCATGGTGCGGCAAAATGGTATATCAATAGTGGGTTGTACGCGATGAGCCGAGACACCCTACAGATGATATACAATGGTAGTCAGGCCATCTTCAACGCCAGCGAAAAATTGGAACAACTGCTGTGGTTGGAACAAGGATATAAGGTTCGCTCCATGGAGGTTGCGGAGTCCTTTAATATTGACACGAGGGGCGATTATGAACGATTCAAAAATCATATTGGTGGGTAACGGACCCTCTGTACTTCTCCACGATGCTGGTGAGGTCATTGATGGGTTTGACGAGGTTGTGCGATTCAATAACTTTGAGATTCAGGGGTACCAAATGCATGTTGGTACTCGTACTGATATCCTTTGTCGTCGGGCGTGTGATGATGTGAAGATGTGGCCTGGGGATATGTTTAAGCGTATCCTTTGCTTCGTCACATACTGTCAGCACACAGCGGGTATGACTATCGTTGCCCAGGACATGAAGCGTAGGTACGGGAATAAATTAGAGATTGTTCCCCCGAACATTACACAGGCCACCGGGGCGTTGATTGGCCTTCGCCAGCCGGATATTGAGTGGGCAAGCTGCGGGGTGTTAGCGATTGATTACTTCGCTCGTCGCTACAAGCACGTAGTTATTCACGGGTTCGACGGTCTTAATCTCAATGGTGAAGAGAACGTCGCCCACTACTATCCGTTGAAGCCTAAGGATTCCAAGTTCCATAGTGGGGCAAAGGAAACTGCGTTTATCCAAGAACTTATTGAGCAAGGAAAGGTGTCGAGATTGGTATGAGTGAAAGAGCATTCCCTAATGATGGTCGCACAGGCATGACCCTCCGTGAGTGGTACATAGGACAGGCACTGGCGGGAATTGTTGCTGGTAACGAGTGGAATTTTGACCATAACGCAGCAGCACCCCGTATAGCAGAGTATGCTATAGAAATCGCAGACAAGATAATGGAGATGAAAGAGAAAGTAAACGATGAGCATTAAAGAACGTATCGACAACATCACACAAATCAGTACCGCATACAGTTCGGTTACACCCCCTATCCCCGAGAGCGTCAAGATTGAGTTGACTGCTCGGTGCAACCATAAGTGTAAGTACTGTGCTACACGTATGAACCTCCGCGATAAGGCTGAGATGGACATTGAGTTCTACAAGCGTATCGTTATGGAGATGCGTGAGGCTGGCGTCCAAGAGTTAGGTGTCTTCTATCTCGGGGAAAGCTTCCTCTGCCCCTGGTTGGCTGAGGCTATCCGCTATGCTAAGGAAGACTGTGGTTATCCGTATGTATTTCTCACAGCTAATGGTACAGCATGTAACGAAGAGAAGCTTCGGGCTGTGATGGAAGCTGGACTTGATTCGCTCAAGTGGTCGTTCAACTATGCCGATGAGGAACAGTTTGAAGATATCACTCAGATTCCTGGGAAGAACTTCAATAAGTTCATAGAGAACATTGCTGCGGCCTACTGGATTCGTGAAGAAGGTGGGTATCCGTGTAAACTCTACGCATCTAGTATTAAATATGCTGACCAGCAATTCGATAAGATGAAAGCTGCGGTGGAGCGTATTCTTCCCTTCGTGGACGAACACTACTGGCTTCCCCTTTATGGTCAGGCTGGCTTGGTCACGAAAGACCTTGATGGCAAGCCCATGCCTGGGAACCCTGGTCGACTGGGTGCTTTACGCAAGCCGCTGCCATGTTGGGCGGCATTCACGGAGGGTCACATCACATACGACGGTATCCTTGCCGCGTGCTGTTTCTCTCACGAGGAACGGTTTCATATGGCTGACCTCAACGAGGTAAGCTTTGTGGATGGATGGAACTCACTGAAATTCCAAGAATTGAGAGAGGCTAACCTGAAATGCGACGTTTCTGGAACTGCTTGCGAGGACTGCGTTATTCTGTAATCATCACGCTTGGGTTGTTCATAGCATTCGTAGCAATGCATCCGGGCTGGTCGATATTGTTTCTTGCTGTAGCCATATATTGGATATGGAGAAAGGGAGTTTAACATGATTGTAGGTATTCTGATTACACTGTGGGTCTTACTGGCGTGGGTATTAGGTCTTGCGTTTGTGTTTGTAGGTATTGCCACCGGCAAGCTGAATAGGGTCACCATGGGTTGGGACGACCCCGACTTCCATGGTTACTGTCTGCTTGTGATAGCTGCACCTATTATTATTCCTATTGCTGCACCTGTAGTTGGGTTCTTGGCAGGAATGTTTAAGTTATGCTCGCTGGCAGAGGATGCTCGCGTCTTGCTTCAAAAACCCAAGGATGAGGAATGATTACCCGCAGAGATTTCACACGGAGGGTGGTGGCTGGTGTAGCCGCCTATATGACTGGGAAGCCCAGAGAGGCATCAAAACATGCCCACTGGGAACATTTCAGTACTAGTGTGAACTCTCGACAGATGGCAGAAGGTGTGTTCGTAGCATGGCTGAGGGCTATGCAAGACCTCGCTACACAGTTAGACCATTCCAAGAAGGGAAGGACTCTGGATGGCCCTCAGTTCATGCGAAAACAGGAAGAGATGGGTGGAGAGATGGACCTGCATGGTGAGTCTCTGGGTACACTAGTGGCACCATTCATGAAGAATATCTACAAGAAGCTAGGGCACCCCGATAGAGTAGTCATCGAAGTGTTTGTGCGAATCCCCAGTGAAGAACAACTTGTTATAATACGTGGTGAGAATGACCAGTGAAAGCACTATTGGCTATCGTCACACTGGTAATTTATGTCGCTTGCGTCATATATGTGCTACAGAAAGATGGTATAGACAAACCAGCTAGCGGTTACCTAGGAGAATTACTGAACCCTGCATTGAAGTGGCTTATCATTGGGTGTATAATGTACATGGGTTGGACCCTTATCATGTTAGTTGTACACTGTCTTATCTAGGAGAATCCAATGGGGAATAAATACCGAGAGCAGGGGCGAAAAGACTACATCGGAGGCTTCTGGCGAATCCACAATCCATATGCCAAGTGGTGGCAAATCCTACCTTGTCTGCGTGATGTGAAAGCTAATCAGTGGTTGGAGGGCTGGTTTAGTGAACATCGCACCATGCTAGCTGTCGATAGAAACAAAGGAAGGTCATTCTCAAAATGAAATGGGCATACTTAAAGCCAGGGACTGAGCTATACAGGCCAACGATTCAACTTGAGCCTGGGGATATCTTCCTGACCCGCAACGCTGGTGACAATGAGGAAGAAGATAACGCTACTCCCGGTTACTGGAACCACGCCGCTATGTATGTTGGTAATGACTATGTGGTCGAGGCACAGGCCGAACCGGATGCTGTCATCTATGCTGACCTCGATGAGTTTTGGACACGCTATCCGCTCATCAAGGTACTGCGTTATCCAGCACCGAGAGAAACAAGAGTTAACATGGCTCGCCATGCTATCGCACTCATCGGAGTATCGTATGCAAAGCTAGCCAGTATCTTCTTCAAGAAACGTAAGTTTCGTACACGAAGGGGAGAGAATTGTGTAAGCACAGTACGGAAAGCTGTGATGATGGCAACAGGGCGTGACCCACGATGGCATACGCCCGATGGAATAGCCGAAGATAAAAGTTTGACTGAGATTGTGGAACGCAACGAGTTGGTAACTGACAAAGCGAACATCATGATTCATAGGGAATAAAATGGAATGGATAGGATTCGCGGTGTGGATGGGTATTGTCCTTGCGGTGATTATTGCTGTCCACTTTGCGTTTCGGATACGAGTACAACCTATTACTAATCTTTCATGGGAGTTGAACATGAAACAAGCTACTATCAAATTGACATGGACCCCTTCGGTATCCCCAGACGTTGATGAGCAACTGCTGTACATCAAGTCGACACCTGGGGATGAACTGGTTGACAACCCTGGTGCTATCGAGTTGGAAGATGTTCTGACTCCTGGCGTGTCGGAGTACGAATTCAGTGCTATCGAAGGTGATGTGGTACACGTTGAGTTGATGGCTAACGATGGAGTCAATGACTCTGAGGTAGCTGTCCTTGACTTCACGGTACCTGACCTCTCGGCTCCTGCACCCCCGACTAATCTTGCATTTGAGATTATCTCGGTTGTAGACATTGAGCCTGAACCGGAACCCGAACCGGAACCCCCGGTTGCTGAACTGCCCCCTGACCCTGAGGGTTAAGAAAAGTGGCCTAGAAATCAGAGGGGTGTAATATATATATCGGTAGAGAGTGGCTTTTTTCGTAGTCCGTAGTCATTCTTTATCTGGTTTCCTGGGTGAAGCTTACCTCTCTCTTACTGTGACAGTCCTGGGGGTAAGCTTCATCTTTTTGTGTTTGTGGAGATGAGGAGATAAGAGATGAGCGAAGTGCGAACAAGCTTGAAGCAGATTGAGGAGAGCGGAAGAAGCCAATCTTGGATTAAGAGGGCTAAGTACGTGTTCATGAAGACATACCATGAGACTAACGACATTGATAAAGCACGTAACGCCGCACTTCACGTTCAGGAGCTAAAGACACAGAGTAACAACATCAAGGAGTGGGCGATTGCTATAGGTGTTGTTCTCGTTCTTTGTGTTTGTGGTGCTATACTTCCCGAAAGTAGTGAAGTAGAGGCAGGGGAACAACCCCCGGTCTATAACAGTGCTTGGGACGGGTCAGTAAGCCAAGCTAAGAGCCTATTACAAGATATTCTTCGTGACCCTGACTCAGTGCAATACATCAAGTGGTTTCCTGTTCGGCAATATGAGAGCGGTAACTACTTCGTAGCCGTAACCTTTCGGGCAAAGAACGGGTTTGGTGGTTATAACCGAACCTCAATCTTAAACATGACGCTAGACAAAGATGGCAACCTTATTGAGTATTCGTTAGATGAGTAGCGACCTTGCGTCAGATGGCATCATATGAAACTTTTTTGGAAAGCAGTGATGCGTACTAGAAATTCACTATGGGCTCGTATCGTTAGAGGAACAGACTTTCCCTATTCACGCAGCTATAAGAAGTTTACCTTCGGAGCCGCAGTTTTTGACCACCTGTATCTGTATCAACATCCTCGTACTTTCTATGGGACATGTGATATTGCGGGGCTAAGCGAACTAGGTCATGTATCTACGTATATAGGACCAGGACAAAGGGAACCGGTAATAGGACACTTTTAACATGCCAATAATTGAAGTACTAGTCGGACCAATCGCCTCGGGTAAGTCCACCTACTGTAAGCATGTGGCTAAACGAGGCAAGATAATCATCAACGATGATGATATTGTGCTAGCCCTACATGCTGGTCACTACCTGGAGTATCGGGAGGAGTTGAAACCCCTGTACAAATCTATTGAGTCGCACATCCTCCATGGTGCTATCATGTGTGGCAAGAGTGTGGTGGTGGACCGAGGGCTAAGTATGAGCCGCAAGGCAAGAGCGAGATGGATAGCTCTAGCCCAGACACTAGACACACCTATCCATGCTCGACTCTTCACTATAGATACACCTGAGGTACATGCCACTCGTCGCATGAAAGCAGATAGTCGCGGTTACACCTATCACCAGTGGCTAGATGCAGCCGAAAGGCATTTTAAGAACTATGAGAAACCAACACTTGAAGAGGGTTTCGACCATGTCCACTTTCATAGGTGGGAGCATGAGGGAGGCTACTACAAAATAGGAGATGAGGATGCCTAAGATTTTTGCACCGGGCAAAATGTAT
>Ga0180433_10003020_pt1 | contig 25213 bp, 22 predicted proteins | sample SS_ome_8_FD_132980 | JGI IMG/M metagenome (GOLD analysis project Ga0180433, IMG submission 132980) | Hypersaline lake sediment archaeal communities from the Salton Sea, California, USA - SS_1_D_1 metaG | ecosystem: Environmental > Aquatic > Non-marine Saline and Alkaline > Hypersaline >... | reverse complement strand
CTCGTGCTCTTGCCGCCTGCTAAGATTACAGCTTTCATTTCGATCCTCTATACGTTGTATACGTGTGCTTTGTAGCGGCGCGAGTGACTACGGACATATTCAATCGTTTCGACCAATCCATCGTGGAGCGAGTAGCGGGGTTCCCAGCCGGTAAGCCGATGGATCTTCTCGGCCGAACATACAAGCTTCATGACTTCACTACGGGTGGGGCGCACGCGAGCCTGTTCACACACAAGCTCGGCCTCTGTGCCTGTGAGCTCAATGATCAATTTAGCCAGCTCGCCGATTGAAACTCCTTGGCCCGTTCCGACGTTGGTGACCTGGCCCACACTCTCAGTATTCTGCGCAAGCAGTACAAAGGCTTCGGCGGTATCCCGTACAAAGGTCAAGTCTCGTACGGGTTCAAGAGAGCCGAGCTTCACGCGGGCCGCGCCGCTCGTCAGTTGACCTATGATGGTGGGTATCACAGCCCGTGCCGACTGACGGGGTCCGAAGGTGTTGAAGGGACGGAGCGTCGCCACAGGGGTCTCAAAAGACAAGTAGAAGCTCTCGGCGAGTTTGTCGGCCCCTATTTTGCTGGCTGCATACGGTGACTGTCCCTGCAAAGGATGATTCTCGTCGATGGGGGTGTATTGAGCGGTGCCGTAGGCCTCGCTGGTGGACGTATGGATGATTCTGTCTACGTTGCATTCTCTGGCAGCCTGCAGAATATTCATCGTCCCAACGATATTGGTGGACACAAATTCAGCCGGTGCGATGTACGAGTAGGGGATGGCGACCTGAGCTGCGAGATGGAAGACGATAGACCGGCCCTTCACCGCCTCGCGACAAAAGTATGCATCACGAATGTCCCCGCGTATGACTTCTATCGAGTCTGTGACACGCTCGTCCAATAGCTCGATATTGCCCCAGTCGTTTCGACTGTTGTAGTGGACCATGGCGCGCACCTGCGCCCCCAGCTCGACAAGCCGTTCGGTAAGGTGGCTGCCGATGAATCCACCTGCCCCGGTTACCAGGACCGGGCGCTGCATCCAGAAATTCAGTGCCGGCTCCATTTTACAGAAAGAATCACTCTAAAAGGTTCATACATAACGCTCGGCTCATCTATGTGAGTCTGCGTGCACTTTGTTTGTTAGGATGTTTTAGGCGCGGCGCGATCCAACGTTTTCTGTGCCGAATGATGCATCGGCGGTAACAGGCTTCGGGGCCTTATGGGTGCGGCGTGTGTGCTGGGAGGCCCTGACAGTCTCGATGCGCGGCTTCAGGCCGCCGGCGGGGGCGGATGCGGATGTGGCTTGCCGTGCGGCGACCCGCTTCTGCTGCTGCAGGTATACGTCCCACCAACTCGTCAGGTCAAACCGGCAGTATTTGTTCATCAATTGCTCAACTTCGTGCACCGAGAATGTCTCGATAAGACGGAATCCCAGCAAGACGGTGTACAGCAGTATAAGAAAATCCAGTCTCAGCGAATACGACTCAAGGCAGGCTCTGCAATACTTTATCTCCAGGCTGAGCCTTTCGTCATCCGGTAGATTGTCGCGCCCGACTAACTGCACGGGGCCGGTCATCCCGCTCTTCGTTAGAAACCTGCTGTCCGCATACGGATACTTTGCTCGAAGCTTCGCCACTATATTCTCCGGTAGCGGCCGGTTCCCGATGAGGGACATCTGCCCCATCAGGACATGTAGAAACTGAGGTAGTTCGGTTAAACAAAGTCGTTCAAAGAGCCGGCCCAAACGCGTGTACAAAGGTGAATCGATGGGCAAGTTCAGGAAGATGGTGTCGGCAACGGGTATAGTGTCGCGGTTAGCGATCTTATCCGCATTGCGCACCATGGCCCTGAACTTGGTAATGCGTGCCAGCCTCTGATAGTGGACTCTTCGTTCGGAGACATAGAATACAGGCAGGCCGTTAATTATCAGGTTCAGCAGTGTACATACGATGAGGACGGGTCCCCATATCCAAATAGTCATGACACACAAAGCGATATCGAAGATTCTTTTTACCGTTGCTACACCCATTTTCCTGCACCTCCTACAGACCAAAAATCATTTGAAAACGGCGTTGCTGATACACCCCAAGGTTCTCAGCAACAGTAACATTCGTGCGTCCAGCCCGACTATCTTGCTGTGTGTTTGCGAGGATTGAGCTATGCGTATGAGCCTTCGGGACAGCCGGCTGTAGCTTGTATGAAGAAAGGACAGTGGCCTTCGCAAAGTCTTCTGATTCACCAAGCGTCCCGGGTAAAGAACAGACAGGCGTGCTCTTTCCTGCGTCGAGACGGCATTTCTGACCAGCGCCTCCGCCAGGCATTTCCAGCCGGTGTAGTACGCCCGCTCGGGCGTTAATGCCCATGCGCATATTGATGAGACGAGCACCACGTTGATTGTTTGTTGCTGGAATCTTTGGACTACGCGGGTAAGCACCTCGGCGTCCCTGGTCATTGTTTGGCAGTGTGAGGCCCAGACCGGCGCGACCGGGTGTATGATGCCGAACCCGCACAGAAGAACGGTAACCCGGCGGCAGGCAGCAGGCCACGTCCACTGGTCTTGAGGAAGCCAACATGCCAAAACTGCAGCGCGCGGAAGGAAGTTGTGCGCCCACTTTGCTTCTTCTTGATTTCTTGCCACGATCATTAGATTCTTCTGTTCGGCCCACCGGCTGGATAGTACTTGCCGCGCCAAAGCGGTCCGTGGGCCGAAGACGACCACGAGGTCTTCTGTCGCATTGGATTGCGCTTTATATTGGTCACCCATCGTTACGGGCCTTCACTTTTCGACACGCTTCTCAAGGCTTGTTGTGGGACCGCGAGTTGGCTCTCGGTGTGGCTACTACTTTGAGAGCGTTGCCCCATCCGGCAAGGCCAAACGGCTTTGTTAGCACAGAGAACATGAGCATACTGACCAGATGGGTGTTTCGCGCGAATGGAACAACTTCTGTGCCGTATAGACGCGCCAGAACAAGCCTGCATGACTCGACCAGCAGGTCGGGACGCGTGTACGACTGCGTGCTTGTGACACGGTATCCTGCAGTGACAAGCATTCTGCGAAGAGATTTCTCCGTGAAGAAGTAGGTATGGTAAGGCAGATGCCAGCCTGACCAGCTTTCTCCGAAGATATAGCGAGATAGGCAATTGAAGTTATGCGTGAAGACGAATAGTCTTCCTGTATCGGCCAGGACGTGACGTGCGAACCTAAGTGCCTTTAACGGTTCTTCCGTGTGCTCAAGGGCAAACGAGAATAGAACCGTGTCGAAGACGACACCAAGATTTTCGAGAGACTCGACCTTGTCGCATACGACCTGGACGCCGTGGCGTTTTGCCGCCTCTGCCGAATCCGGATGCGGCTCCACTCCAAACACTTCGGCGCCCTTGGCCTTCAGTCGTCGCAGTATCTCGCCGGAACCACATCCTACCTCCAGTATTCTGCCGCTCGGGGGTATTTGTGATGCGATAAACGCGGGATGGTTTAGGTTGAGCTTCCTTACCATCCTCGTTATTTTCAGTCTGTCCAGGAATTGATACGTCGAGCGTGCTTTCGCGGCGCGCTGCGTGTTTTCGGATACCTGCAGGGCCTTTGAATAGTGTTCCTTGTACCAGCGTGACAGTTCGGCCGGCAATTGCCTTGTTCGGATTAACCCGCAGTTTTCACAAGCGACCACGTCGAATGTGTTAGGTCTGTCCAGATATGGGTCTCCGGTCCGCATGATGATGCGACCATTCCGTTCATCGCAGTATGCACAGCGCGTATCCGTTAGCTTCTCCGATAGCGACATCCTATAGCTCCAACAGTATTGGCTCGGATGTGTACTTTCTATATGCATCTCTTGGCGGATGAGTAGGTTGACGATAGCGGTCAAAGTCGGTCGAGAGGCACACAATCTAAGTCGTGAGTTGTTTGCGTTGGTGCCTGCTTAGTGTTATTACCTGAGCGACCGTGCCAGCCAAAGGTATTTCGAGCCGGCGCTAAGCATTTTGTCGATGGACTTCTTTAGTGTGTGGTAATTGCAAATTGCCACATCGGCGATTTCTTTACGTGCTCTATTTGCCACGTTGATGCTGCGTGGCGCGCCGTTGCCATTTTTGCTGCCACGAATGAGGTATTTCATCATCGGCCGGGCTTTGAATTCGAGGCACCCGAGCACTCTGGGCACAAGCCTCGTGCCGAACACGGTGATCCAGATTCTGTCCTCCTCGCTATTCTTGAGTTTAGTTTTGTAGTCCTCCCGCCCTCTTCCGAATATGATTTGCTGCATTTGGTGAGAAAACGCTTCTTGGATGATCCTCAATTGCAGGTAGAATCCAGGCGAGTAATACCTGAAGTCGGGATCCATAGCTGTATTATGCAGGCACAGTTGATTGTTGTACCAGAACGCATACTGGTAGCAGACGATTCGCCCATCTGACTCAAGGGTATACAGTACAAACCTCTGTCGTCGTGCGAGCAACTCGGCAAGTTCACGATGGAATTGCCCGGCGTTCTTTTGGGAAAAAGCACCGACGCCACAGTTACCCTGCCAACTTTTCTGTTCCAGATCGATCACTGCGGGCATAATGCCGGCAACCTCCGTCGGAGTTACATATTTGCCGAGGACGAGCCGGGGCAGTTTGTTTACTCGTTTGTACGTGCGGGATATATTTTTACGCCAGTTTCTCTTTCGGGTCTTTCTGTAGGTTTCGAAATCCGTTTCCAGTGATACGATCGCTACTTTGGCTGCCACATCGTTGAAAAGGCAGTCCGTACAGCCGAACGTACTTTTCAGAAGCCCGATGCTGCTGGTACTGCTGTGAAGCTCGCGCAAATCCAGGATGTCCCAGCGCCCTCTTTGCCGTTTCAGGTACTCCAACGTTGCTCTTAAGCTTTCAAGGTCCTCAGCTCTGTAGAGGAAGTCAAGAATGTCGGACCATCCATATCTTTTATCGATAGAGAATAGCTTATCCAGTACATTCCTCTTGGTTGTCCCGGTGGGGTCGGAGCCGATGAACCGCACCCGGGTGTACGGCATGCCCAAGAATCGCTCTCGGGTAAGCATGAGCGGGGCTATACACCGCACCTGCCCATTTGATTCGGCAACCAGTACAAACAATTTTCCCCGCGCAAAATACCGCCACCACGTGTAGATCCACTCAAAGGACATATACACGCTTCTGCTGGGACTGTGTTTTAGGAGGTTGTCCCAGTCTTCTCTCAGGTCTAAGAGTTGCGTTTCGTTAACGATCTCGCGGATTCGCATCGGCAAAAAACCACCTTGTCAAGATATCATTAGCCAATCTCTAAAGGGTAGCATCTCATCTTGGGGAACGAATTTTGGATTTTTTTCATTGCCGCTTCGCGGTCGCCGGCACTTCGCGCCACGAACTGAGCCGTACCATCGCCTTGGCTACCGACCCCCTTGCCACCGTAGACATGTTCGGCAATATCTCTGAACCGGAGTAGTCTGTGAAGAAGCGGACTGCGCAATTCCTCTGCGCTGTGTGGGGCGACCAGCGCATCAAAGTTCTGCTGAGCTTCAGTCATCAGTCTGCCAAAGACTTCGTCGTCACCCTCGCCGAGTGCCTGGTACGCGGCACGCACGATTGCCTCATTTCTCTCTCCCAGTGCCAGTTGCAGGTCGTCACTGTTTGGGTAACTGCGCTGAAGGTCGCTCAGGATTCTTACGGTGTCTTTTGTTCCTGCCAGGTCGACGAAGAACATGTGGATCCTTCGTTTGGGAAACACCGGCTCTATTCGGACGGGGCAGGATTTTCGGAACTGCAGCAAGACCGGCGTTTTTCCATACACGCATACTTGATCCATTCTGCCGCACCGGCTGCCCGTCAGTCTCTCTCCGATGTAGGCAAGCTCCATCAGTTCCTTGTTGTATAGCCCAAGTCCGTAGACCTTATCAAATGCCCTGGCGACGAGTACACAGACGGCTGCTGAGCTGGAGACCCCTTTCTTCACCGGAAGGTCCATAGAGGTGATCTTGATACTGACGCCACCCGTGACCTTCGGGTGGGCGAACACGTGGTACGCCACACCCGTCGTGTATCGGAAAAATTCAGTCTCGTCCGTCGCCGCCGACAGAAGTGCTTCCGCATCCCAGCGGCAGGTTATCTTGCGCGTCCTTGTGCTGCACTGTCCGTTGTGGTTGGGTACAGGTGTACTGACAATGAACTCGTCCGCACGCTGGACGGCGGCCACGATTCCTTGGTCCGTGCCCACAACGAGACAGTGGCCCTGGTGAATACCGTGTTCGGCCGCCCAGTCACTGTGCTCCCCAAACAAGCATAGTCGACCGCAGACATGAAGGTTGAATCTGTCGGATGCCGGTGGACGCGGTTCGCGGCCGTGCCAGGCCCGTACCGTGTCTGGGTGCCTGAGCGAGTGAGTCTTTTCTGAAACGAACTGGATATTCTCGGAACACATTCTAAAGCCCTTGTCTGTTGCAGGGTTTCTTATTCGGAAAGTCTTTCATGCGGCCTTCTCTGCAGAATGGATTTGAGAGCTTACTACTGGACTATGCAACCCGGCTATATGGAAATGACGCCACACTCTGCCAAAGATTCGCTATAGATAGAAAAGCTGTTGGGCTGAAATGCCCGTTGGGCACGGAGATACCCGGCTGGACATCCGGTATCGTATACCCTCCCAGATACCCGCACCAAATAGTAATCGTGCGCTTGCTGTTCCAACAGCATTGCCTGGGCTGCGGCAAGCTCAACTTCTTCGTTTGCGGAACGGTTGGAACGCATAAGACACCGCAGACATTCAAAAATATCGCACGTGAAGATGTATATGCCACAATGCGCAAGAAACTCATCTGGTTGCAACCCGTCTGTGACCAAGTACCGGCGGGCCGTGTCCACGCTTGGTTTCTCCACGAACTCGGTACAGCGGTATATGCTCTTATCTACGTGCTCACCAGCAGCAACACCCACAGAGGACAACTTATCCGGTCCAACCGCGTATACCCCTATCATGGCAACTGCTTTTTGTGCTGCAAATGCCCTTGCGACCTGCTGCGCGCAGGTGGGGCGCATATCATGTGTGACGTGCACGTGATCTCCCAGCAGTAGCATGAAAGGATCTCCATCCACGAATTCCGAGCCGCACGCGACCGCGTGGCCAAAGCCTTTTGGCTGCTTTTGAACGATACACTCGATTCTGCGTCTGGAGCTTGCGTTCGTGGTTATCGCAAACGCCCGAAGATAGTGCTGCACGAATTCCATATGGTTTTCAGATACTATCAAGCCAATGTGTTCGATCCCTGCGGACAGGGCTTCGCGGATGATGAAGTGAAGCACGGGCCATGGGCGGCCATTCTGGTCAATCAAAGGCCAGAGTGCCTTCGGGAAGACGCGTGCCAAGGGTCCCATCCTCGTACCAAGCCCGGCGATTGGCACCAGGGCCTTCTTCACTGCTCCGGTCATCGTGTCGCTCGTCGCTCATTTCTGGCCGCTGAGTAGGCGGCAAGCCTATCTGCGGTCCGGCCATCGGTCCATCGCTGGCTGGGACCACCTTCGGTCGTCCCTTGAAGTTGGGCTTTCTGGGTTTTGGTCGGATGAACGAGTCGGTGATTGCGCCGCCTGAGCATCGCCAAGTCGGCATCCACCATCTCGCGAACGAGATCCTCAAATGAGAGCGTATATTCCCAGCCCAGCTCTCTCTGGGCCTTGCTGGAGTCGCCGCGAAGCATTTCTACGTCGGCCGGTCGAACAAAGCAGCGGTCGATTGTGACATGTTCGCGATAATCCAATCCGACGTGCGAAAAAGCGATGTCCAGGAACTCTCGGACGGAATGGTCTTCGCCGGTGGCGATCACGTAGTCGGCCGGCTCGCGTTGTTGCAGCATGAGCCACATGCCCTTGACATATTCTCTGGCATGTCCCCAGTCGCGCCGCGCATCCAGATTGCCGAGCCTCAGCTTGGTCTCGTATCCAAGTTTGATCTGGGCTACATGAAACGAGATCTTTCGCGTGACAAACTCATACCCTCGCCGGGGGGACTCGTGATTATAGAGTATACCACACCATGCCTTCAGGCCATAAGCTTCCCGATAATTCTTGGTCAGATAGTATCCCGTGACTTTCGAGACGCCGTACGCAGACCGTGGACAAAAGCGAGTCAGCTCGTTCTGCGGTACCGTATCTGCGTTACCAAACATCTCACTGGAGGCCGCAAAATAGAACCGACATTCAGGCCGCAGATCCTTGATGGCGGCCAGAATATGGTGCGTCCCGTTAATGTTGGTATTCAGCGTGGAGAACTCGTCTTCGAAAGAATAGGCCACGAAGCTCTGGGCGGCCAGATGATAACACTCATCAGGTTGCACATCACTGACTACTCTGAAGATACTTGGAAAACTCTCCAGCGAGGCCGCGTGCAAGTGGATCTTATCCTGGATATGACGGATACGCCATAACCTGTGTACGGGGTCTTCCAGCGCGACCCTTCGAACGATGCCGTGCACTTCGTATCCTTTGGCGAGCAAAAATTCCGCCAGGTAACTGCCGTCCTGCCCGGTGATGCCGGTGATCAAAACCTTGTTTTTCATAGGCTTACGCCTCCAATCTGAGGTATCCTGACCGTTTTGTGCTTGCGCTATGTCCTGCGTACCATGTCTCGCAATCGTGTGTACCAGTTGAAGCCTCGACAGAGGAAGAATTTGAACTCCGCAAAGGAAGTGCTGCGGTCGACGAAGATTCTATTGATGGCATAGGGATCGCGAAGGTCTCTGCAGGTGGCCTGACCGTGTGCGAAGGCCGCATCGTAGCCTTCACGGGCCACGATTTGCTTGACCGTCTCTGAGCATTTTGCGTAGGGGTAACAAAACAGCGTGACCTTTTTGCCGGTCGCCTTTTCCATCTTTGTCTTTGAATCTCGCACTTCCGTTTGGATTTGCTCTTCCGTGAGATCGGTAAGAAAGTAGTGGTGACAGGTGTGAGAGCCGAAGGCCACACCATCCTTGCTCATACGTTTAACATCCTTCCACGAAAGTAGAGTCTTTGATGCCAATTTGGGCAGCCCGGCAAGGAATGCTTCGGCCTGGCGGTCGGAATGAGGCAACATGCGGCCCATGTTTTTTCGTACAAACGGCAAAGCACGGAGCCTTCTGATATGTTCACGGCTGATATCGGATTCTGCAGGCCAGGCGCCCACTTGAAGCTCTCTGAGGATGTCTCGCGTCACCCACTGCGCGCTTCTTCCTGTATATTCGGTCGTCAGAAAAACGACAAACGGGAAATTAAGCTCACGGAGCAGTGGGAACACGGTTATGAGGTTATCCTTGTAGCCGTCATCAAAGGTAAGCATGAAATATTTTCTTTTGGACAGAAGGCCGTTGCGTAAGTGACGGACAAAGAAGTCTGGATGTATAGCTTGAAACCCTCGTTGCTTCAGGTATTTCATTTGTCGCTGGAACTGTTCGAACGGCAGAGTTCCCGGTGCGTCCCCGTCACCGACTGAATGATAACAGAAAACCGGAATCCCCTTGACCGGCGCCCACCATCCACACGCGAAGAAGATGGCTCTGATGAGGCGCTTCACGATTGGTCCCAGCAAGTCGCGTGCGCTGGATACCGGTGTTCTCTTGTACCTTTGATTAGTGAAGCGATTCATACTGTATTGGCGATATTCCAAATGACAGTTGGCTGTTCTATTGCGCCTGTGTATCTTGAGGTTTCAATATGATGGCGCCCGTATAGCTCTGTAGCTCTACGGAACCGATACGTTCTGTGTCGACGGTGACATAGGGAGTATTGAGTTGAACGGTCCGGGCAGACATGCCACCATTGAGAACAATGAGTCCATTCTCATACTCGCGCGTGTATAATTCTTTCTCCCGTCGGTATGGGCCGGTGGGTTCTCCAAGTTCCAACCGCCACTCAGGAAACCACATGATCATTTCATCACCTTTCTTGGAGGCGGCGTAGAAGAATGTCCGGTCCGTCCTGAGCAGCAGGAACGCGCACAGGGCAAATCGCTGCGTCTCGCGGCTTCTCTCGTCGGTGCGTATTGCCAGAAACAGATACTTGCCCTGGCTGACGGCCTGTTTCATCAACGTGAGTATGCCGTTTCGGAAGAACCAAATACGATATTCGAGCCCGTCGTCCAATGTTGGTCCGCCAAGCCCAAATGTCTCCAGGGCCGCACCGTCGGAATAGGCAAGGTATTCGCTGTTCTGCAGTTCAGTCCTCTCATCCGGGACAAGTCCGTTGTAGATGATTTCAGCCTGACCGAGCTTCTCTCTCAACTCTTTTAGCAGGAAGTTGTTTGCGGCTTTCCAATTCTCGATGGAGTAGCCTTTATGCAGCCCGGTGGCCCAGGCAGGATAGGGTGGGGAATTGGTCAACGTATCGCACAATAGCCCGTCCGCTCCAGATGCTTTGACAGTCTTTGCCGCTTGTTCAGCGAAAAACGTGAGCCAGTGTCGGTTTGGGTAGTCCATCAGATGTATCTTATAGTCGGCTGTCCGCCCATAAGTGGAATAGATGTAGTGGCCACCCTCTGTACGGGCCTTCCACTCGTCTTTCAGTGTCCCGTAGTGGTTCTGAAAGAAGTAAGGGTTCGTAAGCACAAAGACCTTCAGCCTGGGATTTTCTTGACGCAATTTATCTACAAGCTCCTTGTCACAGTGCGCATCAACCACGAAAATGCAGTCGTAGTGAGTGGCAAGGAATGTGGTCTCCTGATTGGACACATCTCTGTAGATCGAGGCAAAAATAGGAATGTCTCCCTTTTTCGGTGGCTGCGTTAGGAGCTCCGGCCCGACCTCAACCGTGTCATTGAGGGGATCGTGGTTTGCGGCCGAGCAACGATCTGTCGTGTGCTGTGCTGAGAGCAACATGACAATCAACGCAAGCGTTCTCAAAACATTGGGCGTACTAAAGCTCATGGCGGTTCCTCATTTGCAGTTGCCGAGCACAATAACTGCGCGAGCTCCCGATTGTATTCTCACTGGTTTGAGGCCTTGCAAGCAGGTTGTGCTCCGGCCAGGTTGCAACTTCAAAGGCTACGGACAATCCCATCAACACGGCGAGTATTTTCTGGTCCAGGGCGTGTAGAAATACGGCCAGAAACAGGAATGCCAGCAGACTGATCTGCAGGACGGCCGCGAGATCTGCATATTCTGAGAGATTCGCCAGCCGATAATACGTCTCCAGTTGCCCGCATCGCTTCACGCACATGGACAGCGCAATAATGAGGAGCGTCAGGCCCACTATCCCCGTCTCCACAGCAACTTCCAGATACATGTTGTGAGCGCCTGCCGTGTTCGGATCAAAGGTTGAGCCGAAACGCTCCAGGTCCGAAGACAGGTCCGTCAGCCAGTTATTCTGCTTGTTGAACTCCACACCGAAATTGCCGTATCCCACCCCGAGCAGCCAGTTATCCTGAAAGATCCTCAGGCCTCCTTTCTGCAGGACCAGCCTGGATGAAATAGAATCGCTGGCCTTCAACTGAACGGGTGAGAGAACCCTTGCCTTGTAGCCCGCCGGAAGAAGCAGAAAAGCGATGAGCGCGGCCGGAACCAGAGCTGGAAGCAGCTTCGGCAGGTGAAGCAGCCGCTTGTAGCAAGCCAACGCCAGGATAAAAAGCAGCCCTAGAAAGCTCATTCTCGTAAAGGTTAGTACCAGAGCGGCCAGCTCCGTAGCCGTAACAGCCAGTACTGAAATCTTGACGACGTTGGACGGGCTGTGTCGCCAGATATACAGATTGAACGGCAACGTAGTAACAAGAAATAAGGCCAGCCAGTCCGGGTGCCACAGCGTCCCTGAAACTCGCACGATTGTCATCGCGCCGGTCCCAAGTGACTCGATGATGCCTGCACCTTGTTGACCAAATTTCAGATGCCATGTGGATGTGTCGACATGATAGACCGGACAGAAGTACTGCAGGACGGCAACGGCCGAGGCGACGCCCGATACGATGAACAGAAGCAGGATACATTTCTCAACTTGTTTCGGCGTCTTTGTTAAATGAATCGTGAGCAAATACAGGCAAATGAAAGGCGCGAAATGTAAGAGGTCGTCCCACGCCACCTGTGGATTGGATGCATAAAGCACCGAGCCTAACGCTATGAGGCAGAACAGCAAGAAGCCTGCCGTTGCCCGCGTTAGAACGGCTTGCAGCCGGCGTGTGAAGAAATGCCACGTGACTGCGAGAAGACTCACGATGACCAGTAGATGTGCCACATTGCAGAATGCGTCTCCAACTTTGGGCCCAAAGACCCCCGGATTGGCCAGTGTGAATATGACAAAAATCGTTAAGAACAGGCCTATGCGCGGACGGGCCATAATGATGCAGAACAAGCCAAGGCCCAGAAGCACCGCCGCCTTCAGCCCTGCACAAATTATCGCAACACCCAACAGCGTGCCGGTTGCAATCCATGCCATGCAACGCAGGAAACTCCAGCGGACATCTGCGGCCAGACTGAAGGACATTGGTTTCACGTATGGGATCATTCCTGCTTTACCTGATATGGATCAGCCAATTCTGAGGACGAAAGAACAAGCTGGGACAGCCGCCTTCGATCGATGCACACAGGCCCACGGAATCGGCATCCTGCGTCACCTTCCGACGAAAGCGGCGATAGTTCTGGCTGCGCCAGATTTTTCGGAATGAGGTCTTGCGAACATTTCCAAGGATCACTGTGCCGTCATAGTCAAAGCAGCACGGCGCAACTGAGCCGTCAACAAGGATGGTGGAAGACACCCATAACTCCGGACACGCCTTTCTTCGGGCGCCCTTCCAATGCAGCTCTTGCCCATCTTTTTTGTACATGGTCAGACGTTCGTTCTGTGGGATGAATTTCTGTACCTTCTCGATATTGTGCCCCTCCTGGAAAAGAAACGCCGGCTTCAAGAAGAGATTGTCTACGCCAAGAGCTTCTGCGAACGGCACGACCTCTTCGACTTGGTGCTCATTTTCCTTCATGACGACAAACTGAAGATCTATGGAGACGGTGCTCTGTGAGCGTTTCTTTTCCTGGACCAATAGGCAGATGTTATCGGTGATTCTCTCGAAAGAGCCGTTCACTCTGTAGGATTCGTAGACGTCTTTGGAAGTCCCTTCCATACTGATGAGGAAGCGATCAAGCCCGGATCTGACCAGAGCCCTGAGAAAATCCTCGTCTCTGGCCTGCAAATTCGTGTACACATCGATGAATATGCCCTTTCGCTTGGCATATTGAATCATCTGGATGATCCGCTGATTCAATAGAGGCTCCCCTGCGCCGTTGAGACTGATGCTGTAGATGTAATCGCCGACGTCATCGACCACTTTCCTGAAGGTCTCAAAACGCATGTGTTGTGTGGCGCGTTTCAGAGTACCCAGTCCGACCGGGCAGAGCGGGCATTTGAGTTGACAGGCAGTCGTCGGTTCAATTATCAGAGACATCGGGTAGTTCAAGGGCCTCGCACAATGCAGTGCCCGGCTGGGAATGGAGAGCACCTCATTGAGCAGTCTTCTGGGGCTGTGGTTTCGTCGCTTGGTGAAGGCCTTCAGCCGAGCGCAGGTGTTGCGGCGCTCTGCTTCTCTACTGACGGACACCTCGCGTTTTCTGATTGTATTTGTTGTTCCCATAGTCATCATTTACCTCCAGCCTGGTCGGCCCCGTCAGGCTGTACGTTGCCGCTTGGTCCGGCTATCCGTTGAAGGCAGGACTTCAGGGCCGGTTTAGCCTTGAACTCGGCCAGGTATTGCACGTATGGCGCGATTCGTCGCGAATACAAGGTCCACCACACACGCGGAATCTCGGTGGGCTTGAACCGTGCCTTGAAGAAACTGTGAGCCCGACAGAAGTCCAGCCCACGGAGTTGCCGATTAAAGGCATTCTCCACCATGCGAAAGGCCAAATACAGTGAGGGGCTCAGGTGCCTGAAATCGGAATCATAGGCGGTGTTGTGCAAGTACTCGATATTGTTGAAGATGAAGTTGTAGGAATATGCCACGGGCTTGCTGTCGAGTTCCAAATAATGGATTTCAATCTTGCGCTGTTGTGCCAACTGCAACGCGAGTGATCGATGAAATTGCTCGTTCTGTGCTTTACTAAAGACACCTATGTTCCTTTCTCCTTTCCAGCTTCTGTGCTCTATTTGTTGTATGACCGGCAAGACACTCTCCACTTGCTTCGGGTCCGCTGCTATCTTGTATATCGGCCGATGACATTGCATGATGCGGTTCTTCGAAAGATGCAGCGCCCTTTTGGTTCGCCTGCTCAACGTTGCGAAGTATTTGTCAAAGTGTCCCTGCACCGTCACCCAGTAACTTGGATTCATCGTTCGTTCGACGCTGCGGTAGCGGCAACGAGGCAGTTCCTTCTTGCGCAGGTAGGTCAGTAGAGGGGAGCGACCGTCGATCTCTCTGAGGTCAACGATATCCCAACGGTTCCAATGTAGAAGCCGTGACCAGAAGGCATCCATTACTTTGTCGAAACTCGTAGTATCACGTACAATGAAGTCACAACGATCGGACCAGCCGAGGCTGTTGTCGACGGCAAAGAGTCTGTCCAGCAGCCCCCGGTGAGATGTGTGCGTGCTGCTTGTCCCGATAAAGCGTAGAACGCGCAGTTTCATGCCATACACGGTTCTTGTCATAACCATCAGAGGCCCGATGGCAAGGATGTCGCCGTTTTCGGAAAAGACCAATATGCAAAGCTGTGAATGCCCGGCGTTGCCGAAATGCTTCCACCACTGTCTTACCCATACGTAGGTTTGAAAGAAACTGGACCAGGTACTGCGTTGCAGCAACGAATCCCAAACGGGCTCCAACCGGGAAAACCCGGCTTCATCTTGGACGATATCAAGCTTCATTAGATTGTGAAGAAGCGCGACCGGAACGGTGATAGAGCAGGACGTAGATCAGTGCGACAGTGATAGCAGCCTGTAGTATGCGCCCCGCTGCGGTGGCATAAGCGGCGCCGACAATCCCTTTTGCCGGAATGAGAATAGAATAGTATGAGCAACTAAGAGCACAATAATGAGGACCAAATCTATGCTTGGTGAAGGCTTTGAGTCGAGCGCAGGTGTTGTGGCGCTCTACCTCTCTACTGACGGAGACGTCTCGTTTTCTGATCGTGTTTGTTGTTCCCGTGCTCATTCATTTACCTCCAAGTTGGTCGGCCCCGTCAGACGCCGTGTTGGCGCCTGGTCCGGCTATGCGTTGAAGGCAGGACTTCAGGGCCGGTTTGGCCTTGAACTCGGCCAAATACTGCACGTATGGCGCGATTCGTCGCGAATACAAGGTCCACCACACACGCGGAATCTCGGTGGGCTTGAACCGTCTCTTAAAAAAGCTGGCGGTCCGACAGAAGTCCAGCCCTTGGAGTCCGCGCTCGAAGGCATTTTCCACTACACGAAAAGCCAAATACAGGGAAGGGCTCAGGTGTCTGAAATCGGAATCATAAGCCGTGTTGTGCAGGTATTCGGTGTTGTTGAATACGAAGTTGTAGAAATAGGCCACGGGCGTGTCATCGAGCTCCAGATAGTGGATTTCTACGGCCCGTTTGCGTGCCAGGTTCAATGCAACTGATCGATGAAACTGCTCGTTCCTTGCTGTGCTGAAAACACCTATGTTCAGTTGTCCTTTCCAACTCCTTTGCTCCACTTCTTGTATAACCGGCAGGATACTCTCTACTTGCTCTGGGGTAGCTGCAATCCTGTATGCCGGCTGATAACTGTGCGTGATGCGCTTCTCGGAGAGACGCAATGCTTTCTTTGTCCATCTACTGAGACTTGCGTGGTATTGCCCAAAGGTCCCGTTGAGCGGGACCCAGTAACTCGGATTCATCGTTCGCTCGACGCTGCGATAACGGGAATCAGGAAGGTCTTTCTTATGCAGGTAGGTCAGCAGAGGGGAGCGACCGTCGATCTCTCTAAGGTCTACGATATCCCAATCCTTCCAACGCATAAGATGTGACCAGAAGACGTCCATTACTTTGTCGAAGTTGATAGCATCGCGTACGATAAAGTCACAGCGGTCAGACCAGCCAAGGCTGTTGTCAACGGCAAAGAGTCTGTCCAGCGGACCCCGGCGGGATGTGTGAGTGCTGCTTGTCCCGATGAAGCGTAGGACACGTAGTTTCATGCCATACACGACTCTTTTCATGACCATCAGAGGTCCGATGGCAAGGATTTGGCCATCTTCGGAGAAGATCAGTATGCAAAGCTGCGAATGCCCGGCGTTTCCAAAACACTTCCACCACTGTCGCGCCCATACGTAACTTTGAAAGAAACTGGAGCAGGTGCTGCGACGCAACAAGGAATCCCAAACGGGTTCCAACCGGGAAAATCCGGCTTCATCTTGTACGATGTCAAGCTTCATTCGATTCCGAGGAAATGCGGCCGGAACGGCGATAAATCAGGATGTAGATCAGTGCGACAGTGATTGCAGCCTGTAGTATGCGCCCCGCTGCGGTGGCATACGCGGCGCCGACAATCCCTTTCGCTGGAATAAGAAGAGTATGAGCAACTACGAGGACGATGATCAGGACCAGGTCTATGCAGGCAAAGATTTCCGGTTTGTTTTTGGCGACGAACAGAAGTGAGATGGGCTGGACCATGAGCGAAAAGATGAATCCGATAAAGAGAATTCTAAATACATGAGTGGCTTCTGCAAACGCCTCGGAGTAGAAGAGCGTAATCAGTGTATCGGAAAGCCAGTAGACGCTGCTCAGCGGAATGGCGATGACGGCTGACAGTTTCAGTGCCTGCCAAATGTAAGTGGTAAACTGTTCTTTCGTATTGAGTTTGCTCACCTTGGGTATCAGGATAGTAAATGCCGACATGATCAACAGGTCCATGGCAAAGACGATATTCAGTGCCGCGCAGTAGATTCCCACACCTCGCCTGTTGAGAAAGTGTCCGAGCATAATGGTGTCGACGCGGCGGTATGCCGCGTCAAGAAAAGTGGCTAACACCATCCATCTGCCAAATCTCCAGAGATCCAGGGCGACTTGTTTCTCTCTACCCTTTGCTCCGAAGTATCCCTTTGGCAGCCATCGCAAACCTGTGATCACGCCGGCGAAGCCCACCATGGAGTAAACGAAAAGGGCCAAGTTCAACGTCAGGGCTCCCGCGATCATCAACGAGAGCACAGGAAAGAACTTAAAGCCGTTTCCCAGGATATTGACGATCCCGAATTTAAAAAATTGCTGTGTGGTTTGGTAGTAGGACAATATGAAATAACAAAAGGACATTCCAACCGCCGCCACTGTGGCAAAGCGAATGATGGTTACGTAATCCGGCGTGTGAAATACAATGTCCGCCAGCAGGCCTGCAAATATGTTGCCCGCCACCAGAACAACAGTGGCCAAAATGATCCTCGTGATCAGCATGACTTTGAAATAGACCGCACTTCTGCGCGGACTCTCATCCAAATACTTTCCGGCAAACCGCACGGTTGCCAAGTCCGTTCCCCTGCCGGCTATTTCGACAAACATCGCCGTAAGAGCAACGAAAATGGATAGCGAACCAAAAGCCTCAGCGCCCAACAGGCGGGCGATAAGGACTCCCGACAGAAAACCCAGTCCGGAGTTGAGAACATTGCTCCCGGCAACCAAAGTCAGTTTTTTAAGGTCGGATATCATGAATGTCTACACGATTGATGTCACACAGCGAGCACGTTCGACGCCTGTATGGGGGTTGTCCATTGATCAGGTAGCGCGCCTCCTGCCGGCTGTCACTTGTCGAGACCCAGTGAAGTGAGAATGCGATCCAGGTAAGTACCTACTATCGTGACATCATGGTATTGCTGAACGAATGCTTTCGCTTGCTTTGTAAGGCTCCGGCGTAATGATCTGTCCTGAAACAGCCGGATAACAGCTTCGGCAAAGGCCCGATCGTCATTGGCAATGAGCATCTGTAGGCCGTTTGTGACATCGAGGCCCTCGCATCCGAGCGGTGACGTGACAATCGGCACGCCGACGGCCATAGCCTCGAGCAGCTTTATCCGTGTCCCTGCTCCCATTCGGAGCGGGCATACAAATACATCCAACTTTGCCAGAAACCTCACCAGATCAGCAATGTGTCCGGTGACTATGATGTTGTTATTGCTGCGGGCAAGTCTGCGGACTTCAGGGCTTGGGTTGTCCCCGATGATGTAGAACTTCGCGTCTCTGACTCTATCTACAATCCGCGGCAAGACATCGGAGCAAAAGTGAACCACCGCATCAATATTGTTCTTGTGGCCCATGTACCCCACGAACGCAATGCTATGTGATTCCAGTTCTCCATTGGTATGTTCAAAAGAGTGCGTGTCAATCGTGTTTGGAATGACCTGAATACTATGACCGTTAGGTGATGTAGACAACAAGACCCTTTGATCCAGGGATGAAGATACCAGGCACGTGGCAAATTCACGAGCAACTGTCCTTTCGTACGATTTCATGCGAAGAGATTCGACCACAAAAATAAGCTTTAGCAAGAGGTTCTTTTCCACTTTGGCTGCTCTATCATAGTAGATGGAATACGCATCGACAAAATCCAATATCGCGCACGGATGTTCTAACTGCAGCGCATACGGTGCCATCCGTATGTCGCACGCAAAGACCATATCAAATGCAGTTTCTTGCCGAGTCTTTGTGATCCTCTTCATTATCGCGCGCGACTTGCATGATGATACACGCAGCGGTCTGGGAGACAGCAGGCTCGCAATCTGGTTGAGCCGCCTGCGGTAGCTACGTAACGGTACGACGTCCACAGAGTCACAGTAACGGCCAAGTTGTTCTACTGCATCTCGATCCGGCTCGTCACGGCTGATGCACAGTAAGGAGACGGAGTGTCGGTTGGCGAGGTTTTGAAGAAAAGACATTATTCTTCGTTTGTCCCCTCGGTTGACTGGGTACGGCACAACAAAAGATAGAAAAAGTATTCTCATTGCTCCCGGTAATTCCCAGAGAGTTCGTTAGTAAGGCAAGGTTTTGGCCGCCATTAGGTTCTGGGTGGGCGCGAGCTCACACTACGACTTTCGTCAAAGCATCGAGCGCGCGGTCTTCTTGACATTGTCAACCGGTACAGATCGGTTCACGTGCAACGAGGGGAATGCTTCACACTCCGTCCAACAATGGCATTTCTGCCGGGCTATAAACTGACGGACGTCGGCGCTGCGACGTGACATCCAAAGGCGATCGAAATGTTCCTGAGTGACATTGCCCATCTTCTTCTTCAGATTGATGCACGGATAGACGTTCCCATAGGGGTCGAGGAACAACGAGTGCGTTCCGGAGAAGCACTTCACGAGTCTTTCCGGCCTTCTCTGGTATTCGACCATGCGGCTGAAGAAGTAAAGATCGGGCTTCAGCAGTCCTTGTACGATGCCTCGATTCTTGCGGAGGTCCGCAATAATCTCGCCAATGGTGCCATCCACAGCCTGCAAATCCGCGTCCGTCCACCCTAAGTCCATGGTGGCATTGCCATAGTAAAGACCGCTGGTCTGTGCGAATCTCATGGTGAATCCGGTACCCAAGACCTTGGAGAGCTCATAGCAAGCGGCAAGATGCTTATAGTTGTCACGAGTGATTGTGAAGCTCAAGGTTATATCTATACTTGTGCACTGGCGTCGCACGGAATCGATGGTGTGTAGCACTTTTTGGTATGCATCTTTCCTTCCTCGCAAGCGTCCGTGCATTTCGGCGTCTCCATCCAGCGATATAGCTAATTTGAATCTTGAGCTGGGCATGAATCCCAGAATTTCTCGCAGTGCCCGCTCTATCAATTTAGGTGACAATGCATTCGTGGCTGCATATATTTCCGCCCGGGAATAATGTTTAGCGAAGTAATGGACGAGCGCAGAAAAGTCTTCTCGTAGGAAAGGCTCCCCTCCCCCCAAAAGGATCTCTTGGACATGTCTCAGGTAGCGCGATGTCTCAAATAACTGCTCTATTTGCCTCAGCTTTAGCTCTTGCCGCAGCAGCTTGGGGTTATCCCTATAATACTTCCATATATTGCAGAAAGTACAGCGTCCTTGACAGCGGTAGGTGATTGCGTAGTGGACTTTTCTAATCCTTTCGGGAGCCGGCGTGTGCACGAGAGAATTGACTCTCCGTAGTCCTTTGTTGGTCTTTGCAGTCACGTTGGCAATCATCGACTGAGTCTCTACACTATCTGGTTCGGCATGGGAACCATCTCGGACAAGCGTACGCAGGAGCTCGGGCGTTTTTCAATGCAAATAGCTCATTGTAGACATGCTCCACCTTCCGCGCCAGAAGCGGTGCGGAAAAATTTGCTCGGACGTGTTCTCGCCCCTTCTGTCCCATATCCGCTCGCTTTTGCCTTTCTTGCAGCAGGGAGATAACGGCTTCTGCTATGGAGCGGCTGTCTTTGGGCTTTACGAGCAGTCCCGTTTGTCCATGGCGCACCAGTTCAGACACCCCGCCGACGCTCGTGGCGACCACAGGCTTGCCGGCCGCCATAGCCTCCAACACTACCATCGGCAAGCTCTCCCTCACGGATGCCAGAACAAAGACATCAATTATCTGGAATACCGACCGAATATCGTTATAGAAGCCTGTGAAAATCACGTGGCCGGCGATGCCCAAATGTTTGGCTAAACGCTCCAATTGTGGTTTCGCGCTTCCCCGGCCCACAACCAATAGCCGTGCCGCGGGAAAGACCCTGATAACGTGACACATAGCGCGCAGAATGTATTGGTGTCCTTTTTCTTTGCTGAGCCGTCCGACAACACCGATGACGGGGCTCTGCGGGTGGAGACCGAGTCTTTGCTTGATGGCGGGATCCACGTTTGATTCGTGGAAAGCTTCTAAACGTACCGCATTGTGCACGACCGTGATCTTGTCTGATTTTATCCCGTTCTTTACGAGGTCGTTCTTTAGTGCGGTAGAGCCCACAATAATCTTATCGAAGAATTTGACGACCAATCTGTCCACAGCTTCATAGGTCTTTGTCCTCACTGAATTTGACAGCCAGCCGTGGACGCTCGAGACCGTACCGACACCAGCGAGCTTGGCTGCTATGAGCCCGACAACATCCGATTTGTGCTCATTCGTGTGCAAGATATCCAGTCTCTGGGTTCTTAATATCGAGTGAACTGTGCGGATGGTGGTATACTGAATTTTGCCGGGGCTGTGGATGATTTCTATGCTGTGATCAGCGATTCCGTTTTTTTTCAGTTCTTCCAAAAGACGGACTTGACGGTCTTTTGTTTTTACGAGAAGTGCCAGGTGCACATCGTACTTCTTGCGATTGATATTTGCTAACAACGATAGGATGAATGTCTCAGGACCTGTGATATCTTCAGTACTTCTTAGAAGAAGCACCCCTATTTTCCTATGCGGCTGACTTTGTTTCAAGCAGTCTCCAATCATCGCAGCTCAGAAGCACCGCAAAATGAGAACAGCAAACATGTTCTTCTCGCCCGACAGAGCGGGTGTGGCGCGGTCTCAGTTATTGTTTTCTGTTCTATGTGACGTCGCTTTCTGCACCGCGGAGTCTTCTGCTTACAATCCTTAGCATGAAGACAACATTGCCCACTACGTATCTCCTCCACATTCTTCTGGGCTCGATGATGAGCCGGAAGAACCACTCCATCCCACAGCTTCTCATCCATCGTGGAGCCCGAGGCACCTTTCCCGAAATGAAATCCATAGCAGCCCCTACGGCCCATACGATAGGGACATTCAGTTTGTCTGCGTGCCTATCGATCCAGAGTTCCTGAATGGGCGTGCCCATGCCGACCAGCAGTATGTCCGCTTCTGCCTGGTTTATGGTGCGGATAACGTCCTGCTGTCCATCTTGCTTGAAAAAACCGTGATGCGTGCCCGCGATCTGCAGATTTGGAAATCTCTGGCATAAAACTTGGGCGGCCCTTTCGGCAATCCCTTCTTCTGCCCCAAGCAAAAAGAGCCTATAGCCCTTCTGCACACAGAGTTCGCACAGATCATCTATCCAGTCTGCGGCGGTCATGCGTGCGGGTAGATGCTTGCAGAGCAGGCGTGCCCCCAGCAACACTCCCGCGCCGTCACAGTACACCACATCGGCTTCGTTCAGAATCCGGCGATACTCGGGATTCTGCCAGCTCACATTCATACAATGGATGTTTACGTACATGATGCGTGCCCGCTGTCCCGACGTCAGAACCGTACCGACGCGCTGAAGCAGCTCTGTGAACAGCAATGCGTCAACAGGGGTGCCTAAAACGTTGATTCTCTCTTGTGATTTCATGGCAACGGAAGGTCCTTGTCGTGCCGACCGGAGCGCACCGGCGGTCTCGAGCGGCGTCCCAGCGCAGATAAGGACGTTGATCTTGCTTCGGCAGCAATCAAGGCGATGAGGATAGATTACATGGTTTCAACGCAGTTTGGGGCTGCCCAAGCGGGTGAGCGTACATCTATAACTTGTCGTAGATCATTCTGGGTATCGCATACCGCCTTCGATTCAGAACGACACCCAGTACGTTTGCATCGGCCCTTTCCAGTTGGTCTCTTGCCTTTCGGGCAGCCTCCCAGCGCGTCTTGCCGGCACGCACGACCAAGACGACGCCATCCATTAAGCGGGCCAGGGTCGAAGCGTCCCCGAAGACGTTTACCGGTGGAGTGTCCCAGATGAGATAGTCAAAGCCTTCTCTGACGAAAGACACGAGTTCTGTGAATGTAGCGGATGCGAAGACCTCCGAAGGTGAGTGTCCCGCCAAGTTCCCCGCAGTGATCAGCGACAGATGCGGTACTCGGGTTTCACATATGATGTCGCATACGTTATCTCCATTGAGGATCAGATCCGCGAGTCCCTTGCCGTTCTTCACGCCGGATGCAGAACGCAAGATCGGATATCGCAGATTGGTGTCAACCAACAGAGTGCCTCCGGTTCCTTCCCGCGCTAAGACCTGTGCAAGTCCCACAGCCACAGTCGAGGCACCATCTTTGCGAGTACAGCCGGTGATAGCGACGGCTTTGACTTTGCTGCCCGCGGTAAGGGAGAGCAACGTACTTCTCAAAGCTTCATATTCTTCCATCTTCTCCATCGATTGGTCTCCCGGATGGACGTTAGTAAAGGTAAATCAAGATATTGCTGGACCTCTTCTGCTGTTTTGATCGAATGGTCCAGGTATTCCCGGGCAAGGGCAAAGGCCATTCCCACTACGGGACCTAATAGGAGACCGAGCGCCAGAAGCGATACTTTCTTGGGTCCGGCCAGTTGATATGAGACCGTAGGGGGCTCAATCACTCTGACATTCACGATCCGGTTCATACCCTGAGCGTCAGATATCCTGGCCTCCTCCAGTTTCTTCTGATAGAGTTCGTAGTCTTGCTCATCGATGGCCACTTGTCTGGTAAGCCGCTTGAGTTTCAACTGCTGGGCGCTGAGTTTATCGAGGTCTGCCTGATAGGATGCAATGTGTTTCTGCAGGCTCTCCTTGGTGCCCTCAAGGGCCCTGAGTTTGACCTCTTGCAGCAACAGGTCCCGCCGCGCCTCTGTGATGATCTGATTAACACCGCTGCTCATCTTCTCCAAATGAGAAGAGATTTGGTTGTTGAGCTCATCTATTCTTAGTTTGGTTCCTACGATGTCGGATTCCGTTTCCTTTAGCAGGGCGGTGAAGCTATTCAGTTGCGCCAGTAGCGCGGTTCGTTGTTGCTCATATGATACGATTCCTTGGTTCTTTTCGAGAAATCGCAACTTTTCTTCCGATTCCTCCAAACGTCCTCGAATTATCTCGACCTGTCTCTGGAAGAAGTCGTAGCTGCCCGAAGCCTGATGTGCTTGCCAGTGGTGCTCTATGTAGAGGTCCAAAAGGGTCTGCAGGACCTTTTTCGCGATGGCCGGGTCCGTCCAGCGAAATCGAACCTCGATCACATCTGAGTTGCGAATGTTCTCGACAGAAAGATTTTCGCGCAAGGCCAAGACTACTTTTTCGTGATCGGGCAGTCTTTCTATGAGGTCGAGCTTGTCCAAGATTTCGAAAATGAAGTCCTTGGCGCGCTTGACTGACTGTCGCAATTCATATTTGATGGTTGCAAATTGCGTGGTAGGCTCTGTCGGCTCAGGGAACAGAAACGCCGTACCCAAGGCGTCTACGACTTTCTCCGCCAGGTATCGGTTATCCAGAAGCTCGATCTCTGAGCGAATATCCTCTCTTCTAATCCCCATGGTCAGTACTTGGTGACCCATGGGCCTGACTGTTGGATCGGATAGGTTTTCCCTGCCCAACTTGACCAGCAATGCGGCCTGCGCTTCGTAGGTCTCCGGCCACACGCACAAGCCGATGAACACCGTGGCCACGGTGAACAGACTTATCAGAACGATTGAGAACTTGTGTCTGAATATCAGGTTCCAAAAGTCTCTCGTGGAGAAGAGACTTTCGACATTGCCCTTCATCGTAATTTTCCTGACCATAGCTACTTCACCTCTGCTTCAGGATTGACGGCATAGTCTATACTGCAGCCGAGCATCAGGGCCGCGAGCCGCCTGGTTTTCCGTCCGGCGAATGGCTTGTTCACCCTGTTGGGATAAGCCTATTGGTCCACCTCCACTTCCGGATTCAAGTTATACACCAGACCCATACTAAGAGCGCTTGGTATGATCTGATTGATGTACTGGTTGACAAATTGGTTTACCTGAGCGATGCCCGTCTTGGGCAAGAACACAATATCTCGAGGTTTGAGCTTGATGTCGTTCAGGACCCCATCCTCGACCAACGCCTGCTTCAAGTCCACCGAAATGAACTCAGGCGTCATGGTGCCTTGGTTACGAATGATGACCACGTTTCTAAGTTCGGCGGTATCTTTGAATCCGCCCGCTTTTAGAATTGCCTGCAGCACCGTCAAATCGCCGGAGAACGCGATAGTGCCCGGGGCTCTAACCTCCCCTCCCACATAGACGGTGTAGGCCGCAAACGTCCTGACGATGACGGTCAGTTCAGCATTGTCCAGTTTGCCGGCATATTTTTTCGTCAGCACGGCATCGAGCTCCGCCGGCATCAGGCCTGCCGCCTGTACCTCGTCTACGAGCTGCAAAGAGATCTTGCCATCGGGTCTGATCGTAAGCTGCTCGTTCAGTTCGGGCATGTGAAAGAACTTCACTTCCAGAACGTCGCCGGCCTGCAGGACATATTCCTGATGTTCTGTATCGGGTTTGTATGGCCCTACGCGGTCCGAGCTACTATATTTGGGAAAAGACCGTGACTGCATGGTGCCACAGCCGGCCAGCAAAGCCGCAACGGTGACAATGACGAAAAGCAGATTCTTGTTTGCGCTCATTCTCATTTTCTTTACCCGAATAGTT
>Ga0180433_10003019_pt1 | contig 25216 bp, 24 predicted proteins | sample SS_ome_8_FD_132980 | JGI IMG/M metagenome (GOLD analysis project Ga0180433, IMG submission 132980) | Hypersaline lake sediment archaeal communities from the Salton Sea, California, USA - SS_1_D_1 metaG | ecosystem: Environmental > Aquatic > Non-marine Saline and Alkaline > Hypersaline >... | reverse complement strand
GCTCCAGATCTTCGGCATCCCCGTGATTCTGTTGTGGCTATTCGACATATCGCTGCCGGTAAGTCCGGGCGTGTACACCATCTTTCTGTATATTGTGGGGGCCAGTGTAGTAACCATAGTAGTGTCATCTTTCATGCAGCGAGGCGGTCTAGGGGCTATATTCTGGATCTTTGACCTGACCGGGCTTCTTGGCGACGTAATGTCATATGCCAGATTGGCTGGAGTTGGCCTGGCTACATTTTACCTGGCTTCGAGCTTTAATATGCTGGCGCAATTGTTCTCCGGAATGATACCCGGCGTGATCGGAGTTATCCTTGGTGCTGTCATAGCAGTTGTAGTTCTGGTCTTCGGGCATCTTATCAATCTGGCTCTTAGCGGTATCGGTTGCTTCGTACACTCCCTGAGACTATGCTTTGTTGAGTTCCTATCGAAGTTTTACGAAGGTGGTGGTGAGGTGTATAGCCCGTTCAGGTTGAAGACGCGCCCCGCGCTTTTAAAAGGTAAGGCTTAACATAGGAGGTATAAATAAATGATAGATCCAATCGCTTTAGCTAGTATCGGTGGGGCAGTGGCGTTGATTGCTGGTTTGGTCGGTTCAGCTATCGGGATTGCCATTGCTGCATCGGGTGGGCTGGCTACATTATCAGAGGACCCACGTCAGTTCAGGAATGTGCTCATCCTAGCATCTTTACCGATGACTCAGTCCTTTTACGGGCTAATAGTGCTCATACTTGTATTAACAAGCGTACTTCCCAATATACCTGTCGAGGGCAGTGCTGGCGCTGTTGCTCTTGGTATTAGTCTTATATCCGCTTTCGCCTTTGGTTTCTCAGCAGTATATCAAGGTATGGTTTGTGCCTCAGGTATCGCAATGTTACCTAAGACCGGAGGGAAAATACTAACCAGTTCTATGATGTTGGCAGTCTTTGTTGAGCTGATAGCTGTTCTCGCTCTGGTGTTCACAATAATGGCTTTTACCTTGCTTGGTCTTATGTAGAGGTGCTTTATGGGAATGGATAAGATAAAGAGCGCCATCATTTCAAAGATCGAGATGGAAGCTAGCGATATAATAAATGATGCTAAAGAGAAAGCACACGAGGAAATAGAGAAGGCTAAAAGACAGCGCGAAGAGAAATTTGAGGCAGAAAGAGATAAAATATTATTGGAGGCAGAGGAGGAGGCTGCTAGAATTTTAGCTCGGGCCTCTATAAAAGCACGTCAGAAGCTCTTGAGCGCAAAAGCCGACATAATTACGAAGATAATTGGGGCAGCGCGGGAGGAATTGGCAAGAATTTCAAGTGATGAAAGCCATTTTCTAAACTTAGTCAGGGAAGCCATAGCGGGACTCGGTGCGGTGAAAGTCAGAATTTACGTATCCCCTAAAGATGTAAGCACTATGAAAAGGCTTCTTGAAGCAGACAAAGAGTTAGCTGACAAGACGGTGGAAGTCAGGGAAGCGGATTGCCTGGGAGGAGTCATAGCTGAGGATGTCGAGGGCAAACTCACAATAGATAATACTTACGAAACCAGGCTAGAGATGCTGCTACCACGGATATTGCCAGAGATCAGTAAGCAACTCTTTGGATCTCCGTAAAGGAATGCCGTGCCTAGTGTACATTATGCGTTTATATCTTCTTACCTTAAAGGGCAGGAAGCCAGCCTATTGGAGTCTAAGCACGTAGATAGTTTGGTAACGGCGTCTAGCATCCAGGATGCCTTGGCAACTATACGGGAGACCGACGTAGGAAGCTATCTGGAAGAATTGCCTGTTAGAACTTTTGATTATCTAGACGAATGCTTGTGGAAATACCTTGCACAACGCTTTGTTTACATAGAGTGGTTAAAGCTGGTGCCGCAGGATGTGTTGAAGTTCTTGAGGGCGTATAGAGTGAAGTACGACATCTTTAATGTCAAAGCTGCTTTGGCAGGTATTGTAACTGCCAAGAGAGCCAAAATGATACCAATGGGGATAATCCATAATAATGGATTACTAGATGAACTTTCAAATTCTGAAAGTATAGATGATATCATCCAGCTACTTGTCAAGTGTAAACTGGAAGGCTATGTACCTATCCTGGACCAATATAAGACATATGAAGGTATAAAGTCGAGGCTCCGATTTATCGGGATTCTGGCTAAGTTAGACGGTGAGTATTATAGAAACATGCTAAACATGGCCGGAAGAATAAAGGATGGTTCTATAGTTACCAAAGCCTTTGGCTTAGTGATAGACCTAACGAACCTGCAAATTACCTCAAGAGCTGTAATCGGAGGTAAGGGGCTCGATGCTGCCGAGTTCACTATTGCTGGCGGATATGAAATTACAGATGACACTATTAGAGCATTGCTATCTCTTAAGATAACTGACATGCCCTCTAGGCTGGAGAATACTCAATACTCAGAGGTGGCAAAAGAAATGCTAATTAGCTATGATAAAACCAGAAGCGTCACGGCTGTAGATGAAATTATCGAGAAGCATAAATTCAGGATGCTGAGGGAAGTTTTAGCACCAAGGGTACTATCACCATTAGTGTTGTTTTGGTATTTAGTCCTGAAAGAAGTTGAAATACGCAATTTGAGGCTAATTCTAAAAGCAGTAGTTGATGGTGTTCCTGTACAGGAAATCAAAGATTATTTAGTGTTGTGACATGATGCCTATCCGAAACTTAGATATAGCTGTAATAGGGGATGAGGAACTGGTCAGTGCACTGAGGTTGGCTGGTATAAGCAAGTATTACACGATAAAAGGCGATCAAGATATTCGTGAAAATGTCAGGAAAGCTCTAGCCGAGCTGCTAGCCGAGCCTGATATTGGCATAGTAATTATATTGGAGGACTTGATAGAATACGTTGGGGATCTGGTGACACGAATTAAAACAGGGAAAGGCTCCATTCCTGTAATCGTCGAGGTTCCGTCAAAGTTTGGCACAAAGTACCCGGATATTAGGAAATATTACAGAGAACTTATTAGAGAATCTATAGGGTTTGAGGTGGAGATTTGAGATTGTAGCAATATTATGTCCTGGTTCTTCGATAAGTTCAGGACATGGGTTATTGTATGTTAGGAGGATAAAGAAATGGGCAAAATATGGAGAGTTTCAGGTCCTCTAGTTATAGCCGATGACATGAAAGGTTCCCAGGTTTATGAAGTTGTTGAGATAGGTGAAGAAGGGCTTGTCGGTGAGATAGTAGGGCTGGAAGGAGATAGGGCGATAATTCAAGCCCACGAGGATACCCTGGGATTGAAGACAGGCGAGTCGGTGATAGGAACGGGAAGAATCTTAAGTGTGGAGCTGGGTCCTGGACTCGTAGGCGCTATTTACGACGGGCTGCAGAAATCTTTGCTTACCCTTGGTGAGAATATTGGCCCGTTTATAAAACGAGGTATCAAAGCTTCAGCACTTCCCCGCGATAAAAAATGGCAGTTTACACCTGAAGTCAATGTTGGAGATGGCGTTAGCCAGGGAGATATTATAGGCATAGTTCCGGAGACTAATCTGATAGAACATAAGATAATGGTGCCGGCAGGGATCAAAGGCACGATAAAGGAGATACGCAAAGGTGATTACACCGTGGAAGAGCCTGTAGCGTGGGTGGAACATGATGGGGAAGTAAAAGAACTGACGATGATGCAAAGGTGGCCGGTGAGAAAGCCCAGGCCATATAAGCAGAGGTTTGATCCTTCGGGCTTGCTCACTACCGGCATGCGAATTTTAGATTACATGTTCCCGCTGGCTCTTGGTGGCAAGGCTTCAATACCCGGAGGCTTTGGTACCGGGAAGACCGTTGCCCTCCAGCAGTTAGCCAAATGGGCACAGACGCATCTCAACATCTACGTAGGCTGTGGCGAAAGAGGCAATGAGATGTCTGACGTGCTCACCAGCTTTAGAGAACTCAAAGACCCAACTACCGGAAGGCTACTGCAGGAGAAGGAAATATTCATAGCCAATACCTCTAACATGCCGGTTGTGGCCAGAGAAGCAAGTATTTTTGTGGGCATTACCATGGCCGAGTATTTCCGGGACATGGGTTACGACATTTTGCTGGTTGCTGATTCAACTTCGCGATGGGCTGAAGCTATGAGGGAGATGAGTGGGAGACTTGAGGAAATGCCAGGGGAGGAAGGCTTTCCTGCCTATATGGGTTCTCGACTTTCATCTTTCTATGAAAGAGCGGGGATGATTGAATGCGTGGGCAATCCCGAAAGAAAGGGGTCGGTGACAGTAGCCGGTGCTGTGAGTCCCCCCGGAGCCGATTTCAGCGAACCAGTAACCCAGAACACACTTAGAATAATAGATGCCTTGTATGCCTTAGAAGTTTCGCTGGCAAACAAGAGACATTTCCCAGCGATAAGCTGGCTCACCAGCTATAGCCTTTATGTAGACGCAGTTAAGGATTGGTGGAATGAGCAAGATCCGGGGTGGGAGAATACTAGAGCCAGTGCCCTGAGAGTATTGCAGCAGGAGGCTGAACTGGAGGAAATTGTCAGACTGGTAGGCCCGGAAGCTTTGCCCGAAAGTGACAAACTATTGCTTCTCATCGCTAGGATGATACGTGAGGACTTTCTTCAGCAGAGCGCCTACCATGAAGTTGATACCTACTGTGTGCCAGTAAAAGCAGGGCTTATGCTTAAAACCATCATGAAGTTTTATGAGCTATCTCGGGAGATGTTAAATTCGGGCTCAGGTATCGAAAGTATTCGCTCATCACCCATGGTGTACAGAATCTCCAGGATGAAGGATATACCCAACGAGAACTTTAAACAGAGGGCCGAGGAATTGTGGGCGGAGATGGAACAAAGCTTGGTACCTGGCAAACGAATTCCCTGATAATAAGGAGGGCTCTTATGGATTTGTCATCACTGTATGTGAAAGAAGGAAAAGCAATTAACAGCGCTAAGGGAGCTTTACTCGTAGCTGAAAGCATTCCAGGTGTAAAATTCAATGAAATAGTTGATGTTCAACTAGGGAATGGTGAGGTCAAAGGCGGCCAGGCAATAGACATCAGTAGAAAGGCAACCATAGTCCAGGTATTTGGGGGAGTCAGCGAAGTAGACCTCGCCGGAAGTAGGATAAGGTGTAAAGGCGAGACTTTAAAACTCCCAGTATCCATTGACATTTTAGGGAGAATCTTTAATGGGATGGGGGAACCTATAGATGGGGGCCCGCGGGTGGTACCCGAAGATTATCTGGATATTAACGGAGAGCCCATAAATCCTGCACTCCGGCAGCCTCCGGCAGAATTCATTGAAACTGGACTCTCGGCGATAGATGGCTTGAATGCATTAGTCAGAGGACAGAAATTGCCCATATTTAGCGGCTCAGGACTGCCGCACAACCGCATTGTAGCTCAGATAATCAGACAAGCAACCGTTAAGGGTAGTGAAGAAAGGTTTGCTATAGTGTTTGCTGCTCTTGGTATCAGTTATGATGATGCCTCCTTTTTTATGAGAAATCTCGAGAGAACGGGTGCACTGGAGAGAGCTGTGGCATTCATCAACACCGCATCGGATCCTGTTATCGAGCGAATATCGACACCAAGATTAGCCTTAACCGCTGCCGAGTATCTAGCATGGAGATATGATATGCATGTACTGGTCATACTGACCGACATGACCAATTATTGCGAAGCTCTCCGCGAACTTTCTTCTATGCGTGAAGAGATACCTTCCAGAAGAGGATATCCTGGCTATATGTATACCGACCTGGCTACAATGTATGAGAGAGCAGGCAGGATTTCCCGAAAAGAAGGCTCAGTAACTATAATGCCTATTTTGACTATGCCCGATGATGACATAACTCATCCCATCCCCGATCTTACAGGCTACATAACTGAGGGGCAGATTGTTCTTTCCAGAAATCTAGAAAGAAAGGGGATATATCCACCAATAGATGTGTTCTTATCTCTTTCCCGAATGATGAAAGAAGGGATTGGGACGGGTAAAACCAGAGAAGACCATAACAATGTCTTTATGCAATCCTATGCTGCTTATGCAGAAGGATGCTATCTCAGGGAGATATCCACCATCATAGGTGCTGAAGCGTTAGGTGAAAGGGATAAAACATATTTGAACAACGCAGACGAATTCGAAAAAAAATTCATAGCTCAAGGCGAGCGGGAGAAAAGAATGGTAGAAGACACCCTCGATATAGCTTGGGAGCTATTTTCAGCACTACCTGAAGAGGACTTGAAACTAATTAAAGAGGAGTACATTAAGAAATATCTTCCTAAATACCGGGGGTAGAAGCGTAATTACTCATACTAGCATCATTCTGAGGAAGTCTAGACTAAATCGGGGCAATCGGAGCATCTCGAAGGCCATTTGCTTCCCTCGGGGTAACGCAAGCAGGATGTGTATTTAATAAAAATTAGGTGGAGAGGAAATGCCAGAATTAATCAAAGTTAGGCCAACAAAAGTTGAGCTGGTAAAGCTAAAACACAGGCTTTCCTTAGCCCAAAGAGTACAGAAGATAGTAAAAGATAGACTATCTATACTAACTATGGAATTCTTACAGACAACGAGAGAGACAGCGGAAGCTAAAAGAAACCTACTTGATGCATTAACCAAACTTTATAAGGCATTATCGATTGCCGCTGGATATCATGGGTATATAGCCTTGGAAAAAGAGTTAATAGCCACTGAGGCTGACCTAAAAATCACCGCTGGCTCAAGAAACATCGCAGGTGTGCGAATTCCGTCTTTTGAACTCATGGGCAATCCCGACAAAATCGGGATGAAAGGGTATAATCTGGTTGATACCTCCTCGTGGGTGGACCATGCAGCACAGCTATCTGAAGAGTCTCTTAGAGCTATTGTAGAATTAGCTGAGCTTCAGAGGAATTTTGAATTACTGGCAATGGAAATAAAGAGGACAAAAAGGATAACCAATGCTCTAGAATATATAGTAATCCCGGGATTACAGGTAACGATAAATTACTTAAATATGAAATTTGAGGAAAGAGATAGGGAAGAGAAAGCACGGTTGAAACGTGTGAAAGTTCTGGTCGCTTGAGGACATTCTGATGCCTGATTCATTACGAGATGAAATTACCCGAATGCAATCAAGGGAATCTCCCTATGAAAAGATGCTTCGGAATTGCTTGAGAGGCGAACTCAGGGTAGTGAATACCGGGTTGCCCCAGGATCAGAAACAGCTCTCAAATCTATTAGAAGAAAAATATCCTCATGTGATATGTAATGATGGTAGCACCCATTTCTTTAAAAAAAATGAACTTGAGTATCTGGCAAGCTTGATAGATACCGATGAGCAAAAAGCATTGCTGTTGCCCATGCTTATAGAGATAGTGTCCAATCAAGCTGAGCCCGCCATAATATGCGAAGGGCAAATAGAGGAAAAAGTCATAGCAAAAGCGCTTGGTATGCCAGTCACATGTAAGGATAGAAGGATTAAGATATATAAACCACAATTAGCTTTATTAAGGAGGAAGTTGAAAACAACGACCGTATATATTTTCTCTCCTAAAATCGTGGCATAATTTGCCCGCCTATGGTGCAATTTTCGAAAAAGGCCATTGACAAACATTTACACTTAAGCGATAATCACTTCATCAAATGGTTAAAATCAGATTACGCCGAATGGGGAGGAGAAATAGACCATTCTACCGAGTGGTAGTAGCCGATAGTCGCTCTCCCCGTGATGGTAAATTCATTGATATTATCGGTTATTACAATCCTTTGACTGACCCCGCAACTATCAGTATTGATGGAGAAAAAGCTTTGAAGTGGCTTGGATATGGCGCTCAGCCTACAGATACAGTACGCAGCTTGCTTGCCAAACTAGGCATTATAGATAAAGTTAAGCCGACCTCAGGCCAAAACTAACTGTTAAGGAGGCGAAATGAAAGACCTGCTGGAATACATTATTAAAGCAATTGTGGCAGAACCTGACGCAGTAAAAATCACCGAGGAAAATAGTGATGAAGGCTTGCTAATTAAATTAGAGGTCGCTCCCGATGACAAAGGAAGGGTCATCGGCAGGCAGGGGCGTGTGGCGCAAGCACTACGAACGCTACTTCGTGTAAAAGCAGCTAAAGAGGAAACCAGAGTTAGACTGGAAATTGTGTAATCAGGATTGATAACAGTCAATTCTCAGGGTCACTTATTCCTGATTGTGTACACAATCTAGTACACGTTTTTCTAGTAAACTGGTAATCGTGTATCTTGTATCTCCACTTTTTATCTCTTTTCACCAACATCCTGGATTCTAAGTCTTAACTCACCGGCGAATTGTGAGGCTATTTCTCAAGCAATTTAAAACAAAACTGCAAAATTCTTGCGGGTGCAGAGAGTGATATACTATTGATAAAAAAACTTGAGTCTTAAATGTGGATATTTGGATTTTTCAGCATTCAGAGATTAGAGCCTGAGATTTAATGTGTATACACCCCGGCGCTATCAAACACAAGGCATCGTCTTAAGACAAACTAAGCTAGGCGAATTCGATAAGATTCTCACTATCTATACTCCGGAATTTGGCAAGCTAAGGGCTGTGGCTAAGGGAGCTTGCCGCCCCAAGAGTAAATTGGGTGGCAATGTAGAAACATTGACACATAGCTTGATGTTGCTTGCTAAAGGGCGCAATCTCGAAATTGTTACCCAGAGTCAAACAATAAATGGTTTCCTGGCTTTAAAGAGCGATCTATGGCGTATGGCCTGTGGCCTTTATATCTTGGAGCTTGTGGATTCCTTTACTGTTGAGGGCGGTGCTAATCCCCCTTTGTTTGATTTATTGCTCGAAATACTGAGTCAGTTGAGCCAGCCTGAGAGTAATGAGACTATCTTGCGTTATTTTGAGCTACATATTCTTAACTATCTTGGTTACCGTCCCCAGTTGCTACGATGCGTTAGCTGTGATTTGCCCCTCAAACCTATAGTTAATTTTTTCAGTCCTGGCAAGGGTGGGCTTCTGTGTCCTCACTGTAAGTCTGAAGAAAATAGCCGTTATGAGCAAATCGAAGCAATTTCAGTAAGGACATCCATTCCTCTTTCGGTAGAAGCTTTGAAAGTTCTTCGCTTGTGGCAGAGTTGTGACTATACCACTGCAAAGCGGGTCAGAGTAAAGCTGGAATTATCCTGGGAGCTGGAGCAAGTATTGCATGAGTATATAAGATATATTTTGCAACGGGAGCTTAAATCGCTGACTTGGCTTAAAGAGATAAAAAAGAAATCCGCCATATAAACAGCACAGGCACTTGACAATCATACTGAGGAGGATTAAAATCGCTGGACGATTAGCTGCAGTGAGATAGCGAAGTAATATGAATGGAGAGTGTCTGGTATTCTAAGTCAACCTTCAAGTTTATTCATTCGCTGATTTGAAACCCCCATCTTCAGCAATAGCCCTTTGAATTATTGAAAGTATGGCGAAGTTACCGCGCTATTGAAAATAAGTAATGTATATCGTCGTAGCAGGCTTAAGCGATATAGGAAAGAGTTTGGCAGAACTCCTTGTTAAAGAAGGTAATGAAGTACTGGTTATAGACCGGGACCCGGCGAGATGTGCTGAATTAGCAGATGTTTCGGAGTGTATGGTAATCACCGGAGATGCTAGTCAGAGGGCTGTTCTCGAAGAAGCGCGAGTCAGAAATGCCTATGCCTTTATAGCAGCAGCTGGCGATGACTCGGAGAATTTGATGCTTTGTATGGTAGCCAAGGAGATTGGGGTAAAAACAGTGATTTCCCTTGTAGATGCTGAAGAGCATGAGGAAACCTTCGAACAGGCTGGAGTTACCTTGCAGGTTAACCCCCACATGGTGGCAGCCGAATACATCTCTCGCCTGATTTCACAGCCTTATGTGAAAGACTATCTCTCTTTCGAAAGAGCAGAAATCTTCGAAATAGAGATTGAAGAGGGCATGAAATGTGTTGGACGAAGTGTTTCTGAAATAGCGGCCCCGGGCGGGCTAAAGGTCCTCGTGGTGCAAAGAGGGGGTAAGTATCTGGATGAGAGTAGTAAGATACAGCCTAGAGATTGGCTAACTCTTATTGTGAATCGGGAATCTACTAAAAAGGGGACCGAGTTCATGAATAAATGGTTCACCAAAGGGTAAGATTAACCCTCCACGTAATTGGCTCGTTTCTAAAATACTTCGCCTTAGCGTACATCATCCCTTTATGTGTGGCTGTTTACTATGGTGAGAAGTGGTACATTTATCTGTTTGCGCTACTGTTCACTCTCGGCATCGGACTGATTCTTGAATTTAGATTCAAAACCGAGCGGGTAATAGAGCGTGCCGATGGTTTTGCCATAGTGGCTTTCACCTGGCTTTTCATCCCCCTGCTGGGCACACTTCCCTATGTGTTCCCCACTGTGGGGCTGGGTTTTCTGGACGCCTTTTTTGAGACCATGTCGGGCTTCACTACTACCGGGGCTACCATACTAAAGGTGGTAGAAGAATTACCCAGGAGTGCGCTTTTGTGGCGTAGTCTTACCCAGTGGTTGGGTGGGATGGGGGTAATAACTCTATTCATAGCTATTCTACCTAGATTAGAGGTGGGAGGTTCTCAGCTTTTTGATCGTGAATTCCCCGGTGCTATGCCCGAGAGAATTCGTCCCAGATTCAGAACCACGGCAAGGTTTCTCTGGGCGATTTACGCAGTCTTTACTGCTGCCCAGGTAGCGCTCCTTTATTTATTGGCCAGGCTCCCATTTTTTGACTCAATCTGCATCACCTTCACAACTATGCCTACTGGCGGATTTACTCCCACCACGGCAAGCATTGGAGCCTATGCTAATCCCTTGGCAGAATACATAATCATGGCCTTTATGCTACTGGCTGGAATGAATTTTCTTATTCATTATCATGTTTTAAGGAGAAATTTTAGAATACTTAGAGATGAAGAATTAAGGCTTTATCTGGTTATTCTGGCGGTCGCTATATTTTTAATAATACTTTCGCAAGGTTTTACCTCTTATAGAGAGGGGATGTTTCATGCAATCTCAATCATGACTACCACTGGATTTATTACCGCTGATTTCGGTGCTTGGAACTCCAGCGCCAGAATAGTGCTTTTGGCTTTGATGTTTATCGGAGCTTGCGGTGGGTCTACTGGTGGGGGAATTAAAGTCGTGCGGGCTTTAACCTTGATGAAACATACCAGAGTTATGATGAAGAAGGCTATTTCTCCTAAAGCTGTAATTCCTGTGAAGCTTAACAAAAGACCCTTCTCGGAGGTAATAATTCGGGATATAATCTCTTTCCTCTTTCTTTATCTCCTTGTCGCTGTTATAGCGTCCATAGCACTTTGTTTCTTGGGGCTTAACTTAGAGACAGCAATTTCAGCAGTGGCTGCTACTTTGGGAAATGTGGGGCCTGGGCTAGGTGAAGTAGGACCTGCTTCGAATTACGCCTGGCTCCCTGGCGCGGCCAAGGTTATATTGATTATGTGTATGTGGTTGGGGCGGCTGGAATTGTTTACCGCTCTTATGATATTTTTACCTCGCTTTTGGAAAGGTTGACCGAACTGCGGTAGAAGTCCTAGGAAGATTTAAGTTATACTTTGTAACAGGTTTATGGTCAAAGTTGCGTTCCAGGGCGAAAGAGGTGCTTTCAGCGAGGATGCCGCGGTAAAGCTTTTTAGTGGAGATATTGATGTTTTGCCCTGTAGACGGCTTAAAGAGGTTTTTGAACTTGTGGTACAGGGTAATGTTGAATTGGGGGTAGTTCCTGCCGAGAACTCTCAAGCTGGCAGCATCAACGAGACCTACGATTTGTTATTGGCATATCCTCTCAACATCTTCGCTGAAGTCATTATCAAAGTAAGCCATTGCCTGATGGCTTTGCCCGACGAGAGACAGGCTGATATAACGACGATTTACTCCCATCCGCAGGCATTAGCTCAATGTGATGAATTCTTGAGTAAACTAGAAGTTGAAATTATACCTACCTATGATACTGCGGGCAGTGCCAAAATGATAAGAGAGAAAAAGTTGAGGAACTGTGCTGCCATAGCTAGCAAAAGGGCTGCCGATATTTATAGGCTGGAGATTCTGGCAGAGGAAATAGAGACTAATGTCAATAACTACACAAAATTCGTCGCTATTTCGAAGCAGAAAGCTAAACCCGCACAGAAAAATAAAACATCTATCGTTTTTGCCACTAAACATGAACCTGGAGCTCTATATAGAATCTTGGGTATCTTTGCCACCAGGAATATAAATTTGACAAAATTGGAATCCAGGCCAAGCAAAGCTAAACCCTGGGAATACGTTTTTTATGCTGATTTCGAAGGTCACCTGGATGGCGAAGTTTACCGGGAAGCTATGCTAGAGTTACAGAGAGAGGCTACTTTTATTAAGATACTTGGCTCCTATCCTCAGGCTATCTGAAGATGAGATGCCAATAACCCAGCTTATCCAATCTTGACCGCATCCCGGTGAATTCCTGCCAGCTTTCCATTTGTTAAAATACTATGCTGCTCTTCTCACCAACAAGAACAACGGAATCGAGAGCAACTCCATGACGACGGTAAATAGGATTATGTAGTTGATAGAAAGCTCATAGAGTAGCCCCATCAGGGTAGCTCCCAACAACCAGCCCGCTCCATATACGGCATTGAATATTCCATAGGCAAACCCTCTCTTCTCCACGGGAGTCAAGTCGGCGATGGCGGCCCGCATAATCGTCTCCTGAATTCCCATGACAATGCCCCATAACACCATGCCGATCAGCACGAGGCTATAGCTGTAAGAAAAAGCAAGGAAGGGAATGGGCAAGGTTAGCAATGGAATTGCTAATAGCGATATAAACCCGATTCTATCGTACGTTTTACCCACGATAAGAGCAGCTACGGCATCCATACCCATAGCAATCGCATACATGACGGGAATTTGAGCATCCGGGATGATAGATTGGACTTTGAGATGGTATGAAATCAACTGGAAATTGGCGAAACCGGCTACGGAAAATAAAGTAAAAATGGTGTAGAGCCAGAAAACTCTGGGGAGTTTATCTTTGATATCTTGGCTCTGTGTTTCTTCTCGGGTTTCAAGTTTCTGCGGCAAAGGAACTTTCTTTCGGGCTAAAGCCAAGACAGTCAGGGTCAGTAAAGCAGGTATCCATAACAGGGTAAAGCCCTCGCGATAGCCAGCGTGAGAAAGAAGAATAAAGGAAAAGGCAATAGGACCGACTATAGCGCCGGCCTGGTCCAATGCTTCGTGGACAGCAAACCCCCAGCCTCTCCCCACCCCTTTTGCGGCATAGGAAAGCATGGTATCTCTTGCCGGGTTTCTTATGGCTTTACCTATCCGTTCCAGGATGATAAGCACGGCAGCAAGCTGCCAATTGCCGGTAAATGCCAGCAGGGGAATAGATAGGAGCAGTCCATAACCGATAAAGGTAAAAAACCAATATGCCTTTGTGCGATCGACAAAATAGCCGGAAGCCAGACGCAGACCATAGCCCACGAATTCGCCGATGCCGGCTACTAGACTTACAACACTAGCGCTCGCCCCTAGCGTAGCTAGATAAGGGCCAGCAACGCTCCTGGCCCCTTCATAGGTTACATCTCCAAATAGGCTGACAATACCCAGCAGAACGATGAAGTACACGATAACTTTTCTTTAATTTTTCAATTACTGTTTGTGCAGCTATCTTGCTTTGTCAGCATTTTAACGAAGTCGCCAAACTAAAGAAATTGTCCTGACTGTAAGGGCAGGTGCTGCGCAGTCTGAAAAATATTCGGCTACTAGTTATTATAACTTCGCTCTCAGCCTTTTGTATGTAGCAACCAATGCTTCCGATAAGACTTTGGTATCAGACAACACCGGCATAAAGTTGGTGTCACCTTCCCACCTGGGTACTATGTGTGTGTGGATATGCCCGGCTATTCCGGCTCCCGCCACTTTGCCCACATTCAAACCGATATTGAAGCCAGTTGGCTCAGCTATCTTCTTGAGAAGTTCTAAGCCTTTCTTGACAATGTCAAAGTGCTCCTTTGCTTCCTCATCTCCTAAATCCTGTAAATTTGCTATATGCCGATAGGGAGCGACCATTAAGTGTCCTGGATTATAGGGAAAGGCATTAAGGATTATGAAATTGTATTGGCCGCGATAAAGGATAAAATTTGCCTCGTCTTTATCTTCCCTTGGTTTCTGGCATAAAATGCAGTTGCTTTCAGATGCTCTTTGTATGTATTCTATTCGCCAAGGCGCCCAAAGATATTCCATTAAACTTATATAGTATGCTGATTCTGTATTAAATGCAATGGGTTTTTTAGTTTGGGATGAGAAATCATGAATATTGCACAATGAGTTGACTATGAGATTTAGCTAGGCATAAAATACTTGGGGGGCTGATATGCTTGAAATCTTGACTAAAAAACTGACCAGTGTATTTGAGAAGCTTGGCAGGAAAGGTAAGCTTAACGAAGCGGACGTTGACGAGGCTTTACGCCAGGTAAGGCTGGCACTACTGGAGGCAGATGTAAATTTTAAGGTAGTTAAGGAATTCTTGGCCAGGGTGAGAGAGCGTGCCATTGGCTCTGAAGTATTGCGCAGCCTGACACCAGCCCAGCAAATTATTAAGATTGTCAATGAGGAACTAATTGTTATCTTGGGTGGTGAGTCCGGCCGTTTAGCTTCGGTTCCTGTCCCACCAGCGGTCGCTTTGCTCGTAGGATTACAGGGCTCTGGTAAAACCACTACAGCGGTGAAGCTAGCTGTTCAGCTCAAACATCTCGGGCAGAGACCTCTATTAGTAGCTGCTGATACCCGACGTCCCGCTGCTATTGAACAACTCACATTATTGGGTGAGCAACACGATATCCCGGTATATAGTGAAAATCCTAACGTAACAGCGGCAACAATTTGTCAGCGTGCTTTGAAGCAAGCTAAAGAAAGAGGGGTGACCTGGGTTATCGTAGATACTCAAGGACGCTTGCATGCTGATGAAGCCATGATGAAGGAATTGGCTGATATCAAGTCTCTAATACGACCTGTAGAGGTTTTACTTACGGTGGATGCTATGATTGGGCAAGATGCTGTAAGAGTGGCTCAAGAATTCGACCGTCGCATCGGGCTCACGGGGCTCATACTGACGAAAATGGATGGGGATGCTCGGGGTGGCGCCGCTCTTTCTATTAGGTTTGTCACCGGAGTGCCCATCAAATACCTGGGCATGGGTGAGAAGATGGATACTCTGGAGGTATTTCATCCTGATCGTTTAGCGTCTCGTATTTTAGGCATGGGTGATGTGCTTACCTTCATCGAGCGGGCTGAGACGGCTTTTAACCAACAACAGGCAGAGAATTTGGAAAGAACAATGCGCAGCGGGGGTTTTGACCTTGAAGACCTACTCAGCCAAATGCGGCAAATTCATAAGATGGGTTCTTTAGGGCGGCTCGTTGAGATGATGCCGGGCTTCTCTAAATTCGCCTCTCAGTTGCCAGACGCCGAGGGAGAGAAACAATTAAAAAAGATAGAGGCTATTATTCTGTCTATGACTTATGAGGAAAGGCGTAATCCCGCCATTATTAATGGCAGACGGCGCAGCCGTATTGCTCAGGGGAGCGGCACTACATCTAAGGATGTTAATCAACTTCTCAACCAGTTTCGGGAGATACAAAAGTTAACTAGGACATTCACGCGTGGCAAGTTACCTAAAAAGATGGGTACTATGTTTGATATTCCCTTAAGATAAAATCAATCCAGATAGCCTTTGAGCTTTCGACTACGGGTGGGATGACGTAACTTGCGTAGAGCCTTGCCTTCAATCTGACGTATTCTTTCTCGAGTTACATCGAATTCTCTGCCTACCTCTTCTAGAGTTCGAGCATGTCCGTCTTTTAGTCCAAATCTAAGCTGAAGCACCTTTTTTTCACGCTCGGTAAGTTCATCAAGCACTTTGTCTATTTGTTCTTTGAGTAGCTGGTGTGAAGTGGCTTCAGTCGGCGCTAGGCTGGTGTGGTCTTCAACAAGGTCACCCAGGCGGCTATCAGCATCTTCGCCGATGGGCATGTCTAACGACATTGGCTCACGGAAAAACAAAGCCATGACCCCTTCTACTTTTTCTGGGGATATATTCAGGCGGCTGCCAATTTCTACGTAACTTGGTTCGCGTCCAAGTTCTTGAATTAACTGCCGAGTTGTGCGTAGCAACTTGTTAATTGTTTCCACCATGTGTACCGGAATGCGAATGGTACGGGACTGGTCAGCTATGGAGCGAGTGATGCCCTGTCTGATCCACCAGGTGGCATAGGTGCTGAACTTGTAGCCTTTCCTATACTGAAACTTATCTACAGCTCGGATAAGGCCAATATTGCCCTCCTGGATAAGCTCAAGCAGGGGCATTCCATGCCCGATGTATTTTTTGGCTATACTAACTACCAGGCGCAGGTTTGCTTCAGTGATGTGCTTTTCTGATGCCTTGGCTTCAGTCCTTATCTGTTCAAAGTAAATTGGAAACTCACTGCTATGAGGCTCGATTTGCGATAGGAATTCATCATCAGTCGAGAGGGTCTTCAGCTTTTGCCATGAAATTTTATCTCTAGCTAGTAGCTCTAGCACCTGCGGCGGCAGCAGGTGACTATTTATGGAGAGATTTATGATGGCTTCTTCTGCTGCTGTGTTTGCTTTGCCTATCCCTTTCGTAGTTGCTGCTATTAACGATGTATCTATAACATCATCGATGAAGGAGCGCAGTTTAGGATTCTTGATTGTCTTTACCACATCGTCGGATGGCTTAATACCAGCATACTCTTCTATAACCTGAACAATGGGGGTTGCCTTGGATAATTGAGAAATTATGTGGATAACCATATCAACAGATGAAGGAAATATCTTGTGTTTTCTGTAATGGTTATCCTCGATTCTTTCTAAGCTTCTGCCCAGCTCTATCTTCCGACATAGAAACTTCTCTTCTTGAACGTTAAGAAGTGGTACTCTGCCGATTTCCTGAAGATACATACGAGCTGAGTCGTCAATTACATCATATTCTCCTAGCGGTGGCGGAGGCTTGATTTCTTCAACTTCCTCAGGCAGTAATTCTTCGTTTTCTTCACTTTCTTCAGTTTCCTCAGCTGAGGCGGTGCTATCATCCACTTCAGCTTCATCGCTGAGTGAGTCTTCAGCCACTATCTCATTATCATTCAGGTTGATGTTTCCTTCTTTCATTGCGCCCATGGGTTTTACCTTTTTTAATAAAAATGTCCTGAAGTTGTTGTCCGGATTTTATTCCTTGCTCATCTAATTTGGACAACTCTGAGCTGATACCACCCTTCTCCCGCTCGATCTCAAGCATCGCCTCCTTCTCAATTTCTAAATTCCGGAATAACTTCTCCTGTAGACGAAGAATACAACTGGCTAACTCAAAGTGTCGTGTTCGCTCGTTTTCCCGTATGGCCGGCGGGAAATTTTCATTAACCAAGTAGTATAAATGTTCTAATAGACTCGTGTCAAGTTGACTTTCAATGTCCGAGATATCAGAAGAATGTTGCCACTTGACAAAGACCTCCCGATTTTCCGTGGATTCGAAGTGCTCCGGTGATAGCTCCCCAGCTAAAGGGCGAAGCTCCGGGTAATGAAGGAGAAGCGCCAGGCAATATTCTTCGATACGGCTGGACACAAGCTGGCGGGCAAGGACAGATTGTTCTGTTGCCTTGTTAATTTGAGACTTTTTGTTGGTTGTCTTTAATTTCTCCAAGGCACTTACTAGATTCGACCGTTCGATTTTTAATGCCCTAGCCAGTTTCTCCACATAATGGAATTTTTGTTGGGGGTCCTTGATCTTATAAATTGTAGGCAGGAGTTTTTGCACAGCCAAGGACTTATCTCTGGCTTTATTGATATCGATTTTGCTTATTACAGATTGAATGGCAAAGTCCAGAATAGGTATAGCTTGTTCCACCAATTGTTGCCAAAGAGCAGGATTTTCTTTTATCATTTCGTCCGGATCTTTGCCAGGGGGCAATAAAATGACATTTGCTTCAGCATTGGAATAAGCCAATATCGCCTCGCCTCGCAAGGTAGCCTCTTCTCCAGCAAGATCGGCATCGAGTGCCAGGGTTATGTTACTGGTTAATCTTTTAATGCCTTCTACCTGCTTCGCGGTTAAGGAAGTTCCCATTGAGCCAACCACATTTTGCCAGCCGTGTTGATGAGCAGTGAGAACATCCATGTAGCCTTCTACGATTATTACCAAGTTTTCCTTTCTAATGACAGATTTAGCTCTATCAATGCCATACAAGATGTTGCCCTTATCGAAAATTTGTGTTTGAGGGGAGTTGATGTATTTAGGCAGGGAGTCATCCAGGACTCTAGCTCCGAAACCACTGACTCGACCCCGGTCATCGCATATAGGGAACATCAGCCGATTGCGAAATCGATCGTAACCACCGCCTCCCTCTTTCTCAATAATTAGACCAGCTTCTACCAGCTCCTTTTCTGTGTAACCTTTACCCTGCAGGTAATTCTTAAGGACTTCCCAGGTATCAGGGCTAAAACCAAGACGGAACTCCTTGATAGTCTCGGTCATGATCTTTCTTTTTGCCAGATAGCTTCTCACAGACTCGCCTGCCTTGGTGCTCGATAGCACATGGTGATAGTATTCAGCAGCCGCCTCATTAATCTGGAATAATTTTTCCTTCTTTTCATCCTCGACCTTGTTTGACGTCTCACGAGGGCTTAAAGTTATGCCTCCCCTTTGAGCTAAAATACGAAGAGCCTCGCCAAAATTAATGCCCTCTTTTTTCATGATGAAAGAGAAGATATCTCCGCCAGAGCCACAGGCACCAAAGCAATGCCAACTTTGTTGCTCAGGAAAGACAAAAAACGAAGGATGTTTTTCACTGTGAAAGGGACATAAGCCTTTGAAGTTACGCCCTGCTTTTTGTAGAGTAACGTACTCAGAGACAAGCTCTACTATATCTAATCTCTGCTTTACCTCTGTGATTACGCTCATATAGTTTAAATTCCCAATATTAATATCTAAACCCTAACCAAATTCGAATTTCTAAATTCAAACCCTCCCATATTTTGGTCATTGAGTTTTGCTAATGTTTAGCATTTCGTATTTAGTGCTTAGAATTTTTTCTTTATCGTACCTCGCCCTTATGTAATTAGTCCCTGGGATATTTCTTCAGCTAGTCTTAGTGCATATTGGTCGGTCATCCCGGCAATATAATCAATGACTTTGCGTTCCCTGTCATCCGGTAAAGAGGCAAACTCTGGAGGTAACCTATCGTCGTGCTCGTGGAAATGAGAATATAACAGGCGTAGTACACTTTCTGCCTTTACTGCGTCCTCGGCCGACAAGCTGGGATAGTATACTTTATCAAATAAAAACCGGCGAAGTAGGTTGGTTGCCCTGCGTATATCGGTGCTCATGCCTATAGTTGGGTTGGTTAAATTGTTATTGCCACGGGCGGGCCAGGAGCAGTCTATGATGTCACAAACCAGGGTATTAATTCGCTGTGAATGCCCCTGTCCCAGAGTTGTTTTTACTGGCTTGGGCAAATCATTATCAGAGATAATATCAGCTCTTATGGCATCTTCGACATCGTGGTTAATATAGGCCACGATATCAGCTATCTTACATATTTGACCCTCCAGAGTGTTGACATCTCCCCATTTCTCTCCTAAGATCTCAGCTTGTCCCTTGGAGTGATTAAGGATGCCGTCTCGTACTTCCCAGGTGAGATTTAACCCCTGTCCCTCCCTCTCCAACAAATCAACTACTCGTAAGCTTTGTTCATTATGCTTGAATCCACCGTGATACAACTCGTTTAAAACCTCCTCGCCTATATGGCCAAAAGGCGTATGCCCCAGGTCGTGTCCCAAGGCGATAGCCTCAGTGAGGTCTTCGTTGAGATTTAGAGCTCGAGATATGGTTCTGGCTATTTGGGATACTTCCAGGGTGTGAGTAAGCCTGGTGACATAATGGTCACCTGAGGGGGCAATAAAGACCTGTGTCTTATGTTTCAACCGGCGGAAAGCCTTGGAGTGGATAATGCGGTCACGATCACGTTGGAAACTGGTTCTTATGGGGCATGGCTCTTCCCATTTCAGCCGACCACGGCTGAGCTTACTTCTAGAGGCATACGGAGAAAGGGCTTCTTCCCTCTTCTCTGTCTGCTCGCGTATACTGGGTTTGTTAGCCATTGAATCACTATAATCATAGTAAGTCGAGGTAAAATCTTTGATTTATAGCAGCAGTATCCTCATATGCTCAAGTACTTTTTCTTTTACTTCTAGACTTTACCCTATCTTCTACCTCTGCGATATTTAGCCTCGTTGACAGCACCACATCCGGGTTCAAGGATATTGAATCTATTCCACATTCAACTAAATAGTCGGCAAATTCGGGGAAATCACTCGGAGCCTGCCCACATATACCTACCTTTCTCCTCGGTTTATGACTATGTGCAATATCTATGACCTGTTTTACCAGTCTTTTCACCGCTTCATCTCTTTCATCAAATATGTGTGCCACGAGTTCGGAATCCCTATCCAAGCCGAGGATTAGCTGCGTTAAGTCGTTCGACCCTATGCTGAACCCGTCAAACACTTTGGCGAACTCTTCAGCCAAAATTACATTTGACGGTATCTCGCACATCACATACACTTCCAATTCGTTTTCTCCTTGCTCTAAGCCAAACTCTGCCATGGCTTTTATCACTTTTCTCCCTTCCTCCGGCGTCCGGCAAAAAGGAACCATCACCTTTACATTGGTCAACCCCATCTCGTCTCGTACTTTCCTTATCGCCTGGCATTCTAGCCCGAAGGCGGGCTTAAATTTCTCATCATAATAGCGAGACGCTCCCCGCCAACCTATCATTGGGTTCCTCTCCTCTGGTTCATAGCGGTATCCACCGATTAAATTAGCATATTCATTGGTCCTGAAGTCTGAAAAACGAACGATTACCTCATTGGGATAAAACCCCGCCGCTATCTTCGCTATCCCCATGGCTAAAGTATCAATGAAAAACTCCCTTTTATCCCTATATGATTCACTCTTCTTATCTATCTCTTTGATTACTTTTGCCAATTTCTTGTCATCACGTGCTGCTTTCTTTAGTTCGGCATATTCTATAAGCGCCATGGGATGTATGCCGATATAGGAGTTGATGATGAATTCTTCTCGGGCTAGGCCCACGCCGTCGTTGGGAATTTGACTTTGAATAAATGCACCATCAGGAATGCCGAAGTTCATCATTATCCTGGTGTCGGGTCTGGGGAGCTTGGTCACTTCTACTTCATCTATTCTGTATTTCAGTTTCCCCTCATATATCCTGCCCTCACCTTGGGAACAGTCTGTCGTGAGTTCCTTTATATCCTTCAAGACCTCCGTCCCCCTTCCTGTGCTAATTACACAGGGTACCCCCAGCTCCCGACTGACGATAGCTGCATGGCATGTCCTGCCACCTTTGTTTGTAACTATGGCGCTAGCAATCTTCATTATCGGTTCCCAGTCGGGGTCTGTCATATCAGTGACCAAAACTTGACCGCTCTTGAATTCATGGATCTCACTACTGTCTTCTATCACGTGCACCTCCCCTTGCCCTATCCTTGTACCCACTGCTTCCCCTTTGAGCAGCAACTTCCCTTTTTCCTCAAGCACATAAGTTCTGAGCGAAGCTACGTCCATTTGTGAATGTACTGTCTCAGGCCGGGCTTGGACTATGAAAAGTCTTCCAGTTACTCCATCCTTTGCCCATTCGATGTCCATGGGCTTGTTATAATGTTCTTCTATGATGCAAGCCCACCTGGCAAGAATCAAGATTTCATCCTCACTTAATGCAAACTTTCTCTGCTCCGCAACCTTAACTTCTTTTTGCTTTGTTCCCGCCCTATTTCCGGTGTAGATTAATTTCTTATCCTTCGTCCCCAGCTTCTTTTCCACGATGGGCCTGAGTCCTGCTTTCAGGGTCGGCTTAAAAACGTAAAACTGGTCTGGATCAACCATTCCCTGTACCACATTCTCTCCCAGACCATAGGCAGCAGTTATATAGACAACATCCTTAAAGCCGGAATCTGTATCTATGGAAAACATGACACCGGAGCAAGCTAAATCGGAGCGGACCATCTTTTGCACCCCTATCGAGAGGTAAACGCTGAGGTGGTCAAAACCTTTGTCCACGCGGTAGGAGATTGCCCGGTTTGTAAACAAAGATGCAAAGCAGTCCATGACCTTTTCTAAGAGGTCATCTTCTCCACGCACGTTCAAATAAGTCGTCTGTTGCCCAGCAAATGAAGCAGTGGGCAGGTCTTCAGCGGTGGCACTGCTTCTGACCGCAACATCAACATTCCTTCCGTATTTTCCTTCCATCTCGCGATAAGCAGTTCTTATTTCCTCCTCCAATTCTTTAGGACAGGTAGAATTAGCTATCAAATCCCTTATCTTTGCGCCCCTCTTGGCCAAGTTTCCCATATCATGTGTATCCAGGTCTGCTAAAGTATCTCTGATTTTTTGGCTTATACCCAATTTCTCTACCATATACTTATACGCATCGGCAGTAATAGCGAATCCGGAGGGCACGTTTACCCCCTTCTTACCCAGATTTCTTATCATTTCACCAAGCGATGCGTTTTTACCACCGACTAAAGCTACGTCTCCTGCTCCAAGCTCTTCGAACCATTTCACAAATTTCATAATCCCTCCTCTAATTCACGAAGTATGGTAGTTATCCCATGCCATCTCAGCTAAATCTGCCTCTTCATTTACTCGGGCAAGAAAACTGAAAACTTGGTTCATTGTATCATGCCTCACCAAGTTCAAAGCAACAGGCGCTTTTACCTTTCTTGCCTCACTGCACCATTGATGCTCTATCCTTTCGCAATCTGCTGGAGCGCTATTTTAATCTTCTCTTCTAAGCTTAGCTCCTCAGAATCCGGAAGCTTAGAGATAGCATTGGTAGCTTCTGTTAGGGAATAACCCAGGCCAGTTAAGGCAGCTATGGCGTCTACACCCTCCGGCCCTAGGGGTAGGGTTGTATCTTTCCATTCCTTTTCCAGCTTGCCTCTGAGTTCAACAACAAGACGGCTAGCAATTTTCTTACCGATGCCGGGTGCTTGACTAATAAGGTCTATATTGCCGCTGCTTATAGCCATAACCAGTTGTTCGGGATTCAAAGCAGAGAGTATACCCAAAGCCGCCTTGGGGCCAATGCCTGAGACAGAAATGAGGTTTTGAAATAAAGCCAATTCCTCGCCAGAAGCAAATCCATAAAGAGAAACATTATCCTCCCTGAGGTGGAGATGAGTATAGAGGGAAACCTTGCCTTTGACAGTTCCTAATTGGCTTAAAGTGGAGCCGGGGACAAATACCTGAAAACCTATCCCCCCCACGTTAAGGATGATGGAGTCGTTACCACGATAATCCAGTATTCCTTCTAATGTAGCTATCATTTTGGCGTATGCTCAGTGAGCCATCGGTTAAGCCGACTCTGTTGAATGTGACAAATGGCTACAGCCAGGGCATCAGCAGCGTCGCTGGGCTGGGGTAGCTCGGAGAGCCCGAGCTGGATTCTCACCATTTCCTGGACCTGTTGTTTATCGCTTTGTCCATAGTTGGTGATCTGCTGCTTTATCCTGGCTGGTGAGTAATAATAAACTGGCAATTCCTGATTGACTGCTGCTAGGATAGCTATAGCCTGTGCTCTGCCAACGGCAAATGCTGACCTTATGTTATGGCCGATAAAAGGTTCCTCAATAGCTACTTCGTTTGGTTTATACTTAACGATGATTTTGCTTAATTCTGCGTATAGAGAGCGTAATCTTTCCTCCATGGAGACTCGCGGTGATAGATTAATCACTCCGCAGTCTACCATATGCATTTCCTCTTCGCCCTCTATTACACTGTAGCCTAAGTTTATAGTACCGGGGTCAACGCCGAGAGTGCGCATGTCAGGTCTGGCTGCGCAGCCTTTCTAGAGTAGCCTCAGCAATATCGATATTGGAAAACACACGCTGCACATCCTCTAATTCTTCCAGCTGGTCGAGAAAATTCAGGGTTTGCATTGCTTTGTTTTCTTCCACCAGCACCGTAGTCTTGGGTGTTAAGGACAGCTCTGCCGAAAGCACATGTTCTTTTTCTTCAATAACCTTTCTAACCTCTTCTAAATCCTGGGGTTGTGTGTAAATCTCCACATAACCATTTTCGGTCTTGACGTCTTCAGCCCCGGCATCAATAGCTTGCAGCGCTATTTCTTCAGCATATGTGGCATCGGTTTCTACGGTGATTACTCCTCTATTATCAAAGAGCCAGGAGACGCAACCACTCTCTCCGAGATTACCACCGTGGCGGGTGAACAGTCGGCGCACCTCCTGGACGGTGCGATTACGGTTATCGGTCAAAGCTTCTACCAGAACTGCTATCCCGTTTGGTCCATAGCCTTCGAGTTTCACCTCAGTTAAGGCAGATGCCTCAGACTCACCGCTACCCCGCTTGATGGCTCTCTCGATGTTATCCGACGGCATGTTGTTATCACGGGCTTTCTGTACTGCTAAACGCAACTGGAAGTTGCTTTCCAAATTGGCTCCGCCCTGTCGTACTGCAACTGTGATTTCTCGAGCCAGCTTAGTAAACAATTGCCCGCGTCTCGCATCGGCTACACCCTTTTGCCGCTTAATCTGCGCCCATTTAGAATGTCCTGACATTCCTATCCTCTATAATATTTTATCACTGAAACTCCTAAAAGGGAAAGCAAATATCAAGTCGCAAACAACTTGACAGCACCAACAATGTCAGGCCAGGCTTACGATGGCGGGTAAGTCCTGTGTTAAGTGTGTCACCGGAAGGTGGCATAAACTGGCTGTAAGCTAGTCGCTCGCAGGGGCCGCTTTTTCATTTCCCAAAATTTCCGTTCCAACCTTTATCACACACAGTTACGCTTAATATATCGATAATCCGATCCCTAGCCTCGCCTATATTGTTTTCATTTCGTAACCTCTTGCCAGGGTTGGTGCAGGAGGTGGGGGGTCTGGGGGCGCGAATTTATACAGGATCATAAATTCCTTTTTCACGAAGCTAGCATTTGCTTTGCCAAAACGTTTATTCGCCCAAGCCCCTTTTTAGATTTCTGCCTTCACTAGCCACCGGGTGTGGCCGATGCTACGGAACTTTGCTAATTGTGGGAGCAGTTGCTCGACCTTTTGGGTGCGTTGCTCGCCAAGTTGGAAGAGTGCTCGCTCGGTTTAATCGGATGAATTGTATCGAGGAATAGAGGAATGCCCAAAACTTTTTTAGAGATGTGCCTGGG
>Ga0180433_10003016_pt1 | contig 25220 bp, 26 predicted proteins | sample SS_ome_8_FD_132980 | JGI IMG/M metagenome (GOLD analysis project Ga0180433, IMG submission 132980) | Hypersaline lake sediment archaeal communities from the Salton Sea, California, USA - SS_1_D_1 metaG | ecosystem: Environmental > Aquatic > Non-marine Saline and Alkaline > Hypersaline >... | reverse complement strand
TGTTGCTGATGACGGCATCTTTGATAATCGATCAAAAGATTTTACTTTTACTACTAATTATCTTCCTGTTTTTTCAAATATATTCCCAGAAAATGGTTCAGATGATGTGTCATGTGATATTGATAAGTTAAGTATAGAAATCATCGCTTCTGATGGTGACAGTTTTGATTGGGATATTTCTGTTATCCCTGATATTGGTAGTAAACAGAGTAATGATGATTTTAACGGTAGTAAATATTGTTATGTAAGTGGTTTATTGCCTGATACTGAATATATTTGGACTGTTACTGCTATAGATAGTAGAGATGTATTTACTAAGGCTGTTTATAATTTTAAAACAAAGAAAAATATTGCTCCTGAAAAACCAATTTTTATTTCACCTAGAAATAGTGCTATGGATGTTGGTTTTATATTATCTTTAAATTGGTCTTGTGTTGATCCTGATGGAGACACAGATCTTGTTTATGATGTTTATTTTGGAAAAAACATTAATCCACCATTAATAATTGAAAAAACAATCGATACAAACTATAAGATTCTATATGATCTTGATTTTGATACAATGTATTACTGGAAAGTCGTTGTAACAGATAGTTATAGTTTATCTACTGAAGGTGATGTTTGGAGCTTTAAAACTAGCTCAACTCCCCCACCACCAAATGTTGGAAGTATAAATATTAGTTTTCCAAAGAAATATTATCGAACTGGTGTTAAGTTTAATATTATAAATGAGGGTGATAGCGATGCATCTAATGTTTTTTGGAATGTTTCTATTTCGGGTGGTATTTTTAATAGGGTTAATGTATCAAAGAGCGGATATATCAATCGTTTAAATTGTAGTGAAGAATGTGAAATTTCAACTTGTAAGCCTTTCAATCTAAATTTTGATTCAATGTTGTTTGGATTTGGGGGAATAGAAATTAAAGTAGAGATAACTGATAAAGGCGGTAAAATGATAAATACTAAAGTAATCGATAGTTTAATTATTGGAAGAAATGTATTTCTGTTTAGATTAAAAAATTAAATTTTATTTAACTTCTTTTTTCATATCCTCAAGTTTTTTCATTGCGTCTACTGCTTCGTTTTTGTATTGTTCTTTTATTTTGCTATAAGTATCATCTGATATCTTGTTTGATCTATGTTGTTTTTCGACATCTTTTAAAATAGACATAAGAAGTGTTTTTTTTGTAGTAAGATATTCTTCAGACGCTCCTGATATTTTTGTTTTATTAATTGTCTTTTGTTTTTTGAAATAATACATAGTAAAAACAACAAGTAGAACAACTAACAATAAAATAGTTATAATAGCATAAATGCTTAGAGTTTGTTCTTGTTCTTGGATTTTTATTTTTACATTGAATTTGCTATTTTCTTTAAGATTTTCTGCTGTATATCTAGTTTCTCCTTTGTATTTTAAACTAATGCTTTCTGTTTCTCTAAGCACTTTTTTTTCAAAATCCGGGGACGTTAGGGCCAATTTATAATCAATTATTATTTCTGTTTGCTCGTCCATCTTTATATTTAAGTCTGATATATTACAGTTATAAACATTGTCTTCTTTTTCTATTTGATTTATTGTATTCTCTCCAATTATGATGGAGACTTCAGATGCTTTATCTGTAATCCAAAATGAAATACTTTCATAGATATTATCAGAATCACCAATTATTACCATTGATTCTTGTACATTTAAATAATTATCTTGGCATGATATATTTATCTCATGTGATTCCGTTACATTACTCTGTGAAAGACATATATTTGTTGTTGAAAGTAATACAAATAATGTAATGAAAATTGCTGTTAGTAATTTTATTTTCATGATTTTTCTCCCCGTCTATGTCATATTTTTTAATGTTTATGTATTTTTCTAAAAATTACTTGTTTTCTGTTATCTTTAGTTTATTCTCTAAACGAAACATGTAAAAACAAGTTTATTTATTACTCGCTTGAATTATGAAAATCAGAAATATTCAATTAAAATCAATTGAAGCAAGAAGATATATTAATAGAGATGAGCATCCAAAAAAAGTAAGAATCGATCATAACAGTACTTTTACTCATATATCCTATCAGGAAAATGAGATAGCAAATGTTGATTTTCAGTATACTGCAAGTTATGGGCCTGTTGGTCTTATTAAACTTGAAGGATCTATGATTTTTGAATCCAAAGATGCAAAAGAAATAGCAGATAATTGGAATGAAACAAGAAAGATGCCAAATGAAGTTGCAAGCAAAATGCATACTGCTGTGATGCATGCATGTGTTCCTGAAGCAGTAGGCATATCTAAGAATTTAGGTCTTCCTCCACCGATACCACTCCCACAGGTAAAATTAGGTGAAACTCCTAAAAAAGGGACCGCTGGTCCAGAAGTCGCCTAATTGGATATCTTAATTTTTTATTAAGAGAAATTAAAAATCTAAAAATACAGGTCATTATATAACATTTATTTATATGGATTCAATTGTAATATCAATAGGTGGGTCAGTTTTAATTTCGGATGATGTAAATGTTTCTTTTTTCAAAAGATTAGACAAGTTAGTTGATAAGTATAATAAAAAATACAAGATGTATTTTGTCGTTGGAGGGGGAAAAACAGCTAGAAAATACATAAAGTTAGGAAGAGATTTTGGTTTGGATGAAAAAAAACTTGATGAAATCGGAATCCAAACAACCAGATTAAATGCCAAACTTTTAGCATTAATGATCAATAGCTCCAACAAAAAAATACCTTGTACAACAGACGAAGCTAGAAATCTTAAAGATAAAGTTGTGATAATGGGTGGAACCATCCCTGGTCATAGTACTGATTTAGTGGGAGCAGAACTTGCTTATAAAACAAAATCTTTGAAATATATAATTGCCACTAATGTAGATGGTATATACGACAAAGATCCAAACAAATTTAATGATGTAAAAAAATTTGATGAGATAAAGATAGGAGACCTTATTAAAAAATATGGTACAAAATGGAATAAAGCTGGAAAAAATGTTGTGGTGGATGGTCCTGCTCTAGATATGATTCATAAAAAAAAGATTCCTACTTTTGTTTTAAATGGTAAAAAATTAGATGAGTTAGAAAAAGTTTTAAGTAGCAAACAATTTAATGGAACGATAATAAAAGTATAAAAAATTAAGATTTTTTATCTTATAAAATCGATATCACATTTTGGGCTTGCTACTGCTTTTATTGGAGCTCTTTCTGTCATAGGTGCACTTCTTGGCCCAAGTAGATTTGGTGATTGTACACCAGTCATAATGGCCATTACTCTGCATTTACCTTCAAACTCTGGAAGTACTCTTGCACCAAGTATTACATTTGAATAACAATCCAAATCTTCTGTTAATGATTTTGCGACATCTTGTACATATTTAAGACTCATATTTGGGCCACCTGTTATATGCACAAGTGCTCCATTTGCTCCAGTATAATCAACATTTAGAAGTGGATGATTCAGCGCTTCTTGAACGATTGTTTCAACACCTGCTTCTTCGTCTGCTTCTCCCCAAAGCATAACAGAAAGTCCACCTTGGTTCATAATCGCTTTCATATCGGCATAATCAAGATTTATTAATGATGGTACAGTAATTGTTTCAGAAAGACCTTTTACAGTTTCTGCTATCATTTGATCCATAACAGAAAATGCTTGGTTGATAGGGAGATTTGGTACAAACTCTAAAAGGCGATTGTTATCAAGTACGACTGTACTGTCTGCTTTAACTCTTAATCTGTCAAGTCCTTCGTCTGCCTTTATGAGCCTTGCTCTTTCAACATTAAAGGGAGTTGATACCATACATGTTACTACGGCACCATGTTTTTTTGCAATTTCTGCAACTATTGGACCGGAGCCTGTACCTGTTCCTCCGCCCATACCTGCCGTAATGAATACGAGATCGGAATCTTTAATTAAATCTTCAATTTCACTAGATGATTCACGTGCTGCTCTTTCAGCTACTTCTGGAAACCCACCAGCGCCAAGTCCTCTAGTTAGATTTTTTCCAATTAGTATTTTATGATCTGCTTCAACTAATTCTAATGCCTGTTTGTCTGTATTTATTGCAATTGTATCTGCGCCTTTTACACCTAGTTTATTGAGTCTAGTGATAGTATTTCCACCTGCTCCGCCGCATCCTACAATTGTTATTCTTGGTGTTCCAAACATTTCATCTTCATCGAATTTTAATCTGTTTTCTTCTTCTATTTTATTATCTACTGCATTTTTGATAAATGATTCCATATTTCTATTTTCTCCCATACCATTCCTCCTATTATATTGCTGGTAGTTTGAAGGACGCCCATCCCTAGGCGCCCTTCTGTTAAGGGGTGCATCCCATCCCCTCCATTTCTTATATCGGTTGATTATTTTTTCATGTAAGGCTCAATGGATTCGACGGCAAGTTCCAATTCTTGAACTTTTTTGATTTTATCCGCCTTTTCAATAATGTTATTTGCATAGTTTTTAATAAACTCATTAACTGCATGACGAATAACCTCAGATCTAGTAGCAAATTCACCTGCTCTAACAAAAAGATCGATAGAGTGAATATCATGCTGAGGTAATCTTATCGTTATGCGTTGTTTTTCCATTTTTCTCCTCACATCAAACTAATTTTTGTCAGTTATGACATCATTTATATGTCAATTATACGCCTTTTTTATGTCGTATAAATGACAAAAGACATCATTTGTCTGACAAACGTAAAATAGAATGTAGACTTAAGTTTATATATTTTTCGCTAATTTTGAGCAGCTGTATATGCAGATGTATATGTAGAAAAATATTGAAAAATTATGCCTGCTCAATATGGCCAAAAGCAACGGTTCCTGATATCTTATCTATTTTAACTTTTACCATTGCTCCTTTAACTCCACCGTTTACATAAATAATATATTTATCATGATAGGCTATGCCGTCTCCTTTTTTACCAATATCCTTGATTGTTAGGTCATAGATATTTCCCTCTTTTAGACTTTCAAATGCTGGTTTTACTACTTTCTTCTTACGTGATTTGATAGATCTAAAAGCTCCGCAAGCATCACATCTTATAAGTGTAGTTCTGCCTTTTTTTACTAAATGTGTGTCTGGTCTATTACATTCAGAACATATAACCATGGTATCAACGTATTCTTCTATCTTACTTTGAATACTTGTTTTTGGAATTTTTCCTTGAAAAATAACCCGGGGTCCATTTATTTCACCAGCAGTTCCAAGTCCACCTAGGAGAAATTTAAGAACCTCCTCTGCCGGACGGTTAATTGTATCTGATATTTTATCAAAATTTTGTATAACCGTTGTGTTTCCTTCATAAAAAACATCGGATTTGGGAACTTTGAATCTTTCTTCAGATATCTCTTTTTTTGGTGTGGCTTTAATCACTCTTTTCAACAATTTTTGGTAATCTAAATCAGTCATATTTTCAAGCAGCTAATATAATTACTATCTAAAAAACTTTTGACTATAAAAATAACCCCCTCTAATCCTCAATTTATTAAAAACCACTAATCGCTAGTATTTTACGATATTTGGTTTTATTTTTTTACCTATTACTAGCACTCCTTCTTTCATTGCTTCTTCTGCAATCTTTGTATTTCTAGTATATATCTTTCTGTTTCCTTTATTCCAGTACCAAATGAACTCAGACATTTTTCTCCCCCATTTTAAAATGTAGACGCAACAATTAAATTTTAATATAAATAATTTATCTAAAAATTAAGAATTATTTTCTTAAAGTATACTTAACCAGGCTTTGCACATAAACTTTTCATAAATGTATGTTGCACATAAAGTCAAATGGTATCTCTTTCTCGAAGTCAACATGTATTCCAAGCTCAAACATTTCCTGAATGATTACACATATATTATGCACCAAACATTTAGCTAAAACCTCATTAACTTGAGCAATATCGCTTTTGGTTCTAAGATTGCCGCCTTGTTTACGTTTAATCATACTAAAAACAGTCTCAGCATTACTACGACGATGGTAATGCCTCATAAACTCTTCCTGGTTCTCCTGGAAATAATCAAACATATGCCTCCAAATAAGTGAGCCTTTCTTCGTACCACGAGTGTTTTTTCTAAAAGCAATATATGGAACCGCTCCACACTTGCCAACGAGACTAAGGTTATAACGAGAGGAATAAGCCTTATCACCAGATACCTCCTTTATATCAAAATGCATGTTAGTATCTAACAAAAGATAAGTGAATGTATTTGAATCATGGCAATGACCATCAGTGACCTCAACACTAGTGATAATATTGGTTTTAGTTCCACTAAATAAATGTGCTTTCTTAAAAAGTCGTTGCTCAGAGACGCCAGTTCGTGCAGTTACCCAACGTCCAAACATTGTTGTGCTAAAACCACTGCTATCCACAGTAAAATTTTCTTCTACTTGTTTCAATGGTAAAGAAGATAACCTGATAAGTTCTCTAAGAACATTACCTAACTTAGGATTATTCAAATATTTCAAAATAGTATTGAAATGTGGAACATGAGTAATATATCCAAGTTGCCTAGCAATCTGGATATCAGATCCAATTCGCCTGCTGCTGAAATCCAAGTATGTTTTTAGACAGATACTGAAAATCATTTCTCCAAAATCAGCAGGTGGTCTTCCGGTGCCTTTGTATTTTTGTTTTGGAACAATTTCTGTAAGTTCAGATAGTAATTCAAAAAACAGTAGTTTTTCTTGTGTTTGTGCTTGGTTGTATGCTATCCAGTCTTGTGGATAACTTTTTTTAACTATTTGTGTAATCTCGTCTGGGGCTTTGATAGTCACTTTATCATGGCTCCTGCCCCTTGAATGTTCGTAGCATTCTTGGGGCAATAATTCTTTAATTTTTATGTTATTATAAAACCATATTTATAATGTATTTTCTCCTTATAAAACCTTCTATAAGGTGGTTGAAAGTATTATCTTTTTTTATAGAAAAAGGGTAAGAATTGTGCTATAAGATTTATATATAATATAAAGCAAATTATTTTTATGCATTGTAAAAAAGGTAAACTATTGGCAACTTTTATAATTACAATGTTAGTTTTAGTAATAATTCCATTTTCGGCTTCAAGTTTATCTGCAACAGGTGTTTCTGATGAATGTTATGGTTTTATTATATCTGTTGATCAACATCAATCTACTGAGTTACAAATGGAAATCAGTAAACTTGTAAATGAACTATTAAGAAATGAAGTAGAAGTTTATTGGGTTACAAATCAAATATATGTATCCTCAAAAACACTAGACGAAAACAGTTCAATTGCAAATAATTATTTTGAAAAAGGAAGTTATCTAATCCCTTTTGTTGATAATCAATCAATAAATGAAAAAGCAACAAATATAGCGTATAGTTATAATGCTCCAACTTATATTTTAAAACAACCGATCGATAATTTACAAGTTTACAAATTGGTTGAACCAAAAATCGCTTATCATAACGGACCTTGGATGATAACTCATATGTATTTCACTCCACTAATAAAAGGAGGTTTTGAAACTTATGATTTTTTATCCTGGGATGAAATACCGGAAAAATTAAACAGTGAAGAGTATAATGTATTCATTTGGGGAGCATCTTATGGCTCTATTGAAAGATTATATAACGATTTTTTTGAACGATTTAAGTATCCTAAGGCGTTTCAAACAATTCGAAATTTTGTTGCTGATGGGGGTAGTTTTGTTGGATCTTGTGCTGCTTCAACCCAGACAATGTTAGGTTCAAGATTACCAATTTATAAACTAAAACCTTATTTTCCTGAAATACAATCAAGACTTACTCTGTCTTTTACTGAATGTAAATTTATGCATGGAAAACAAGGTATTGGAAAAATAACTGTTGAAATTATTGATACAGAATGTCCCATATCTTATGGTTTACCAAAATATGTAACTACTTATTATTCAGGTGCAGGACTCTTTTTAAAACCTAAGGACAATACAAAAATTGTTGCTGTTATGAAAGAAATGTATGAAGATGAAACAGATTCTAAGAATATTGGTTTTAAAGATTTGTTAGAACAGTTTAGTATAGGTAAAGGTGTATGGGCTACAACAGATTTTGGTGATGGTAGAGTAATTGCTTTTAGTGATCATCCAGAATGGGCTCAATATAATTTTACATATCCTTGGGGTTACGAACAAATGGGGAATAATTCACGAATTGCATATAACTCTATTTTTTATGCATGTTCAAATGGCCCAATAAATGTAAATATTAATACAAATGCATCTCTTTATGAGCCTGCTATTAGCCAAATAGAAGAGTCGAGTAATGTTAATTCCCCTCCAAATAAACCTAAACTTAATGTTTTTAAATCTATTTTTAAATCAAGAATAGTTAGACCAAATACTAAGGTTCTTGTATATGCACAAACAGATGATCCTGATGACGATTTGTTTTTTTATAAAATATGGACAGATGATGACTCAGAATTAAATAATTATACTTGCAGAAATCTCTTTTTTGCATCAGGTCAAAACATGGCATTCAATCATATCTACAATAAAACAGGTAGATATTACATGAAGGTTAAAGTAATTGATATACATGGAACTGAGAGTGAGTGGTCAGATCCTTTGGAGATTATTGTTACTAAGACTCCTTTTATTTCTAGGATTTTTAATAGATGATTTCTCTTTATGTGCAAAAATCAATTCTGCACATTAACTAGCCTTTTTATGTGCAAAGCCACTTAACCAATAAATTATTAAAACATAATCCTGTTACCAGAAAAAAGTTTTACCTAAAAAATCTAATGGAGAAGCAAAATATGGTTGAATTCAAAGTAGTAATAAATGATACAAAAACTGGCAATTCACATCAGGTGGAAGTTAGTGGACATCATGCAAATTCACTTATTGGAAAGAAAATTGGAGATGAAGTTGACGGTATATTCATCTCTCTACCCGGTTATAAATTAAAAATTACAGGTGGAACCGATAAAGATGGATTTGCAATGAGATACGATTTACCTGGCATGGTTCGCAGAAGACTTTTACTTAGTAAGAGTAAATGTTATAATTCCACTGAAAAAGGTAAGAGATACAAAAAATCTGTAAGAGGAAATACAATAAACCAAGATGTAGTACAAATCAACATGAAAGTTACAAAACATAGTTCAAGACCTATTGGCGATTTATTAAAAACTCAAGAAAAAAAGGATGACAAAAAAGAAGAGGAACAAGTGGAAAAAGAAGAAAATAAAGAGGAGCAATAATGAGTCTTCCAAAACAACCTGAAATTGATATTGGAATGATAGGCCATGTTGATCATGGCAAAACAACTTTAACACAACGCCTTACAGGCAAATGGGCAGATGAGCATTCTGAGGAACTTAAAAAAGGTATTTCGATAAAATTGGGTTATGCTGATGCTGCTTTTTATAAATGCCCAAAGTGCTCAGAACCAAAGTGTTATTGTACTGAAAAAAAATGTCCAAATTGCGATAGTACAACTGAATTATTGAGAGTTGTTTCTTTTGTTGATGCTCCTGGTCATGAAACACTTATGGCTATAATGCTATCAGGTGCTGCAATAATGGATGGTGCAATTCTTGTAATTGCTGCAAACGAAGAATGCCCACAGCCACAAACAAGAGAACATCTGGCGGCGCTTGATATTTCTGGTATCAAAAATATTATTATAGTTCAAAATAAAATTGATCTTGTAAATGAAAAAAAGGCACTTAAAAATTATGAACAAATACTTGATTTTGTAAAAGGTACCTCGGCTGAAGGTGCACCGATCATTCCTGTCAGTGCGCATCAAGATATTAACATCGATGTTTTAATTAAAGCAATGGAAGAAAAGATTCCTACACCTAATCGTGATTTAGAAAAGCCTCCTTTGATGTTTACTGCCCGTAGTTTTGATATCAACAAACCTGGTGTCAGTCCAAAAGATTTTCATGGTGGTGTGATAGGCGGGTCCTTAATCCAGGGTGTTTTAAAGAAAGGTGAAGAAATAGAGATATGCCCTGGTAGACAAATCGAAGCTGAAGGAAGGAAAAAAATTGAAAGAATTACAACTATTGTAGATTCGTTATTTACAGGTGGAAAATCAGTCGATAAAGCAACACCTGGAGGATTAATTGCAATTGGTACAACTCTTGACCCATCTAGAACAAAATCCGATTCATTTGCAGGAAAAGTAATTGGTAGAGTAGACAATCTTCCACCTACTATTCAAGAATTTTATTTAACAAATCATCTTTTAAAAAGAGTTGTTGGAACTATCGAAGAAAAAAATGTTGAACCCATAAAAACAAATGAACCTTTAATGCTTACGATAGGAACTGCTACCACTGTTGGTATTGTATCAGAATTTAAAGGTGATAAAATTGGGGTTAAATCTAAGATTCCTGTTTGTGCACATGAAGGGCAACGTATTGCTATTAGTAGAAGGATAGATGGTAGATGGCATCTGATAGGTTATGGGGAGATCGAGATAAAGGAAAAATAGTCGTTCTTGATAGTAGCGCAGCTATGATGCCTTTTGAATTTATGATTGATCTAGAAGATGAATTGACTCGTATTCTTGGTAAATTTCATATTGTTGTTCCAAGTAGCGTATTTGATGAATTGGTTCGTTTATCTAAAAAAGGACGTGGTAGAAAAATAAGGCTTGCAAAACCTGCACTTAATCTAATTAAAAATTATGAAAAAGTTGAGACTTTTGAAAACGCAGATGATGCAGTTTTAAATCTTGCATTAAAATTTAATGGAATAGTTGTTACAAATGATAAAGAACTTAGAAGAAGAGTAAAAGAAAGATCTCTTAAAACTATTTATTTGCGTAGTAAACATACTTTAGTCTTAGAATAAAGGCATATATTTTTGGAAAGTTTTTATAAATATTGTCTCTATTCAGCTTTCCTAGCAACATGTCGGGGTGGCTCAGCCTGGTTAGAGCGCCTGACTCATAAGCGCAGCTTAAAGGGTTCGTAAAATAGTTGCCTTTTGGCGTTAAGATATCAGGAGGTCGCGGGTTCAGATCCCGCCCCCGACACTATATTAAAATAACTTGTTTTTATTTTTTTCTTTCATAAGCCATAAAGCCACGGGTTTTAAGTCACCTGGCTTCGCCATCTTAGAAGCAGTCCAATCGTCTAATTTTTCTTTTGATGACTCTTGACAACAACTCTCACATAAAAAATGACTGTCATGAATAACTAATCCTGAAAGATTTTCTTCAAGATTTATTGTTTTTTTACATAAATCACATATTCTACTATTTAGATTAACACCCTTTACAAGTTTGGTTGTTTCTTGGCTATCATCTGTATTAGTTGTTACTTCAAATAAATCATTTTCAGATACTTCTTCCCACTCTATCAATTTAGTTTCAATGTTTTTCCTTTCATTTAGAATTTGCTTGATATGGTCTGATATTTCTTCTATTTCACTTGTTTTATTCATACCATGTCTCCTAAAATATTTCTAAAAATCCAAAATATTCGCTGAAAATTGTTAAGATTGAAAAGCTGAGTGCAAAGAATATGTATTCAATATACATAATTGACCACGCATGAACATTTTCAAGGGTTTTACTTTCTTTGCTGCGTACCATAAGATAAAAGATAAATATACTCAAAATTGCAAATAAACTGAGGACCCATAAATGTGAATCAAGCATTTTGTTATAAGTAAACATTGGAATAAATACAAAAGGAAACAACATAAAAGGAAAACAGATTAGAGCTGTTTGTTTTATGCCTAAAGTATTTATCAAAGTTTTAGTACCTGTTGCTCTGTCAGCTTCAGCATCAGTTATATCTTTAGTTGACATACCTCCAAGTAGATATGTTGTTGCAATAGCGCCAATAATCAAAGGAGTTAATTGAAAGGGGTGTGTTCCATCTGGAATAAAAACACTCCATGCTGCCATTATACCAAACATACCACGTGGAATTGCAATCCATAGTTGATTTATAAAAAGATATTTTTTCATACGCGGTGGAAGAGAATACATAATTGTAAAAATCATTATTAAAAATACAAAAATTCCAAACCAATAATTGATTGTTACGGCTCTTAATAATGCAAAAAGATACAAGATATAAGCAAGGCTTTGAGCGCTTTCTCTTTTTACAATACCTCTTGGTATAGGTCGATATGGTTTTGATATTCTATCGGACTCAACATCTGTTGCTTGATTGAGTGAATTTGATGCAGCATTTATTATGGCTATTGTTAAACCTGCTTGACCGACTGTAATCCACCAATCTTGTGGGATTGATGTTAAAACACCTGTTTTAAAGTTATAAACAAGACTCGCAACCATAATAGACATAGATACAATAAGAGGTGCAGCAAGAGTAAATGGTCTAAACAAATCAATTACTCCACGAGTTTGCTTTGACCAAAACCTTGTTTTAGTATAAGGTTCCTTCATTGTCCATTTACCAGGAACCTTGAGTTTATCCTTTGGATTGGGTTTGCTCATTGTGTACTTATATCATGGAATACTATTTAATTTTTGTTTTTCTTATAAAAAAAGATATAGCTTAATATAAAATTTCATTGCAGAGGATTTTTGCAGAATTTATTGCACAATTAATACCGATTCCTGGAGCTTTAGTGCAATCTCCAACTAAATATAAACCTTCGATTGGTGTTTTGATATCTGGTTTTTTATTATCAATTGTCTTTGCAACACCATCTAAATGCCATACTGTTGGGTATATTGCCCAATTCAATTGATTTTTATAATTTGGTATTAACCTATCAAGATTTTTATCTAGTATTTTTTTTAACTTAGTAAGCATTTTTTTAGATTTAGCTTCATTTGGAGTACAAATTATGTATGATTGCACTAAGTAGGCTGACTTGGGAGCAACTTCTACTTTTGGATCGGCTGTTACAAACTCGATCATACCTACTGCATCATCTCCATCGACATCTGCATTTTTTTCTATAAATAGAAATGATTTACCAGTTAGCTCATAAGGTATGTTATTAAGCGAATAATATGCACATAAGCTCCCTGTGCCTTTCAGGGATTTTATATATTTTACATATTTTTTTGAAAAATTTTTCTCATTTACGATTTGAAATAGATTTTGTACAAGTCCATTATAGATAACCAAGTTAGAATCAAATGTTTTATCTTTGATTTTAACTCCAGTTACGCTACCTTTTTCGACAATAATTTCTTTCACTTCATGGTTTAATAAAATTCTCCCGCCATTAGATTCAATTCCTTGAACTAATGCGTTATTTATTGTGTCTAGTCCTCCAACTGGATATCCAACAGGGCTTGATCCTCTTTTGATATTTAATTGATTTGCTCTAAATGATTCTCCAGTCGAAATTTTATTAAGATTATTGACTGTTGTAATTACCCTCGGTAATAATTCCAGGACAAATGTTAGTTTCTTTTTATCATATTTTTTAATTGTATCTGCAATCGAAACGGTATCAAGCTGTTTCATTGTTTTTTCATTGTATGAATATAATCTAAGAATTTGTGGAAGAATAATCAGTTTATCTATTAGGTTAAGCAAAGGAAATTTATACCCATTTCTTCTAACAAGTCCAAGACGGGTACCGATTATATTTATTTCAGAACCAGTTTCAAAAACCACTCTACCCGCCTCCGACATTTCTCCTCCTCCAATGCTATGAAAACCTAAATCTAATCTATAATCTTTGAGCATTTTTTCTTTAAAAATTTTTTTTAGTGGCGGTTCAGAAAAAGAAATGGCCATTGAATATTTTGAAAGGATTTTTTTATAGTCTTTCAACGTGAGATCATTTCCATTTAGAGATAATGCTCTTCCACCGATGAGTTCTTCTTTTTCAAAAACCGTTACAGCATATCCTTTTTTTGAAAGAAACAGACCTGTAGATAATCCTCCTAAACCTGCGCCGATTACACATACTTTTTTCCGGGTCATGCTCATTTCCTCAAAAACAAATATTATTTTTTAATATTTTCCAAATATAGATAAAAGCTTATTTTAAAGTATGTCCTTTATTAAACAAACAATATATTTTCTGAGAATCTTCCATTTATTTTTACGTATACTCAAATCTCCTGTCATAACGTCTACTAATAATTGATTAAAGGTAGGATCTTTTTCCATGATTCTAAAATTTCTTTCACTTTTTGTTTTTCTTTGTTGTTTAGTGAACCAATATAGTAATTTTAAATCTTTTCCGAAATCTTTTTTCCAACTTTTTTGATAAATTGATAAGGATCTTTTACTTGCATCATTTTCAGCTAAAGCTTTTTGAATTGTTTCAGCTGCTATTTGGCCTGATACCATTGCATAGTATATCCCTTCCCCTGTAATTGGATTAATAAATCCAGCTGCATCTCCTACTAAAAGTATTCTATCACTATAAGTCTTTTTTAGTGGAAATACTGGAAGAGCCCCGCCTTTTATTTTACTGACTTTTATTATTTCTGGAATTAACTTCATTTCCTTTAACATGGATACATAGTCTTTGTAAATATTTGCAAGATTAGTCTTCTTTTTCTTGTTTTTCGAGTTGTATTCTATTTCACCCAGTCCGATATTCAAATGTTTTTTCTTTGGGAAAACCCATCCGTAACCTGCTATATTTTGAAATTTTGAATTAAGATATCCCTCCCGTGATTTCCCAAAAAATTTATCCATTATCTTTTCTTCAACTTCATATTCTTCAACTACACAGAGCCCTATTGGGTTATTTTTTTGTTTCAATCCTGTTTTTTTTGCAACGATACTCCATACTCCATCTGCACCGACAATAATTTTCGTATCAATTCTACTTTCGTCGTCCAATATTACAGTTGCTTTATCGTTTAAAATTTCGATGTCAACTACTTTTGCTTCACACTTGAAGTCAGCACCATGCTTTATTGCAACTTTTACCATTTCATGATCAAACTTTTTTCTGATAACCATTGCAGTAACTGGTTCGTCGCTTTTAGCTTCAATTTTATATCTTAAAGACGACGAATACGTAGTTCCACCATATGAATAAGATTCAATCATATCTTCAGATACAATATTTTTAAATCTTTTTAAAACGTGAGCGGGAAGACCTCCTCCGCATGGTTTATCACGCGGAAATTTATCTTTATCAATAAGCAGTGTCTTAATGCCTTTTTCAGAACAAAATTTTGCAGCTGTTGAGCCTGCAGGTCCAGCACCAACAACTACTACATCGTACATATGTTATGGATTAATTTTATATTTAAAAACTTATTCAATCATCTTTAATCTTATCTGAATTTCATTAACTCTAAAATTTGCGTTTCATTAACTTTTTCTTTTTTTCCATTAACTGATATGAAACCTTTGGATTTTGTATGAAATCTAAAATAAGATAAGATAAGCAATCTTCTTTGGTAATGTGTTTCCTTGGTATTCATGACAACATCAATTTTTATTGGTACTTCATCTATTGTAAAAGTAAACTCTGTTGGTATTTTCTTATTATGAATTCGAGTAAATTTGCTTACTTGAAAACCAATGGATTTTGGGCTAATATTTATGTACCCTTTATCGTCTTGATTGATAATAGAAAGTAAAGTGGATTTATTATGCGACTTTATAATCTTTGCAAAAATAACACTGTTTTTTCCGCTGGTTACTCTACCCCAATACCATCCTTTGCCATAGCTAAGCAACGTTTTCAAACTATAGTTCCAGTTATGATCATGATATCCAATGCCTTTAACACTTGTCTTTTTACCATTGATTGTCATCTCACCTGTAACATTTGCTTTAGGCAAAGCAACAGTCCAACTTTCTTCTTCTGTTTGGATTTTCCAGCCTTTAGTATTTCCAATAAATGTTAAATTTAATGCATAATCTTCTATTTTGATGGAAACATCATAACTCCATTTCCCGCTTTTGTTATATTTTTCTTGATTAAATTCAATAAAGTTTTCATCAGAGATTTTTACTAGAGGTTTATCTTTAGAAGATTCAAAATCTTTGAACTTGAATTTTTCCCTTTTCTCAAATAGTAACTTACCATCTTTATAAATTTCAAGAACTTTTGTAGCAGTTCCTTTATTTTTTTTAGAAAAAGTCATACAACCTATATGCGTTGAATAACCATTGTCAAAAATTGCATCAAAATACCACCATTCAGCTGCTCTACGTTTTAATGAACCATGAAACGCATCGTCTTTTGGCACTATATCTTCTGGCTTTTCTTCTGTCATATCTGTTTTTAATTTTTTCATGTTTGACTTTTTATAATATTTTTTATCTTTTTAAAATGATTGAAGGTTTGGTGCGATATCTTTACCACTTATTAAAATCACTGCAAAATACCATATTAAAGGAAATATAATCAAGATGAATGCATAAATTATGCCAATTAGAGGGACTATAAGGATCGGAATAAGTGAATAACGTAAAACTCCTTGTATAGCAAAATATTTTATTATTTCTTTTTTGTTATCAAGCGTTTTCATGTTTAGAAGATTGATGCTTAAATATAATACTAAAACAACAAATATTGACAATAGAATAATTCCCCATAATTCAAAATAGGCCCTATACAAAATAAAAGGCAGAAATATAATAAATGCTGAAGTAAACCTTATTATTAGTCCTAAAATTTTAAAACTGATTGGAATGAATAATTTTTTATCTTTGGTAATTTTTACACCGGTTAATATGGCAATATTTTTTACGTTCATCAGATAATCGTGGTCTGCATCTTTTAATCCTCCTGTTATTATTGTCATGAATAAAAATTGATTGTACACAAGAATGAATATGACCCATGTGAAAATACTAAGATTTCCATTTGGTGAAACAAGATAAGCACCTAATAATACAAGCAAAGCATCTGCTAGAGCAGCAATAAAAGGAGAACTAGCAAATTTTTTACCATACATGTTATATATACTTCCAAAAATGGCGGCAAGCGCCAATGATAATACTGCAAAATAAAAAGAAAAGTGATTTTTATAAAAAAAGATAAAAGCAATTGAGAATGCTCCAAGAGCGCAAATTATACAAATAATTACCGCAATCTTTTTTGTAATTACACCAGATACCAAAGGTCTTTTGTCAGGTTCTTCAGACATTCTATCTACTTCAATATCAAAAATGTCGTTCTGAACAAATCCAAATATCGACTTAAGTATGCCTATCAAAAATATTAGAAATATCGTAAAAAGATTAATTGTAATACCAAGATGAATGAGACTTAAAGCTCCAAAAACAGGTGCCATGGACAAACCAGCTAATCCAGATAATCTGAATAATTTTGCATATGCAATAAATAATTTGCCCATGATTTAATTATTAAAAGGTTTATATTTGAATCTTTCTAATTTTATTTACATTGTTTTTGGTACTAATGTAGTTTTATGTAAAATTATATTGCTGAAAACAAACCAGAGTGGAGGGATTAGTGCTACAATTATAATGTATGGATTGATTGAATATAGCATAACCGGAGTTGTTGCATACATAAAAATTACAATAATGCCAATATATTTTCTAACTTTATTCCTTTTAAAAGTTTTTACTGAAAAGAGTTTGAATATTGAGAAAAATGTTAGTGCTGTAAGAATCAGGAGAATTAAGATTTGCCAAATTATTATCGGAAAATCTTCAAAAAGAAAGATAAAAGGAGAAAATATTAGAAAGCTCCTTGTTACCTCAATTAGATAACCTGTTGTTTTAAAAGACAACGGTAATGTCATCATACCCTTTGTCACTCCTGCTCCAAGTCTTATTGCAAGAGTATTTGCGCTTCCCTCAGCATCATGGTCAATATCTTTTATCGCCCCGTTTATCATATTCATGAATAGTACTTGTATAGATCCAATTAATGCGATTATCCATAATAGGGGAGTTGACATCAGAGATTCAATAGATACAGTTGCAGCTCCGAAGATTATGAGCACAAAAATTGCACTTGCTACGAATATATCCATTCCTGGATATTTTTTACTAATAAAATTATAAATGGTTGAAAGGAAATCTGCAAACATAATAATCAAAAATAGGATTAGTAGAGAGATAATATCTAAATCTCTGTAAAAATAAAAAAATATTACAAACACCCAAGATAAAATCATACTAATTATTGCAAAATATGCTGCTTTTTTTCTTGTAATAGTACCACTAACCAATGGTCTTGTGGTTAATTCTTTTGATAATTTATCAATTTTGAAATCAATTACATCATTAATTACAAATCCATATATATGAGAGAGACATCCTATAATAAACAAGATAAATAGCATTAGTAATGATGTTTCATCAACTTTCCACATTGATAAAGCACCAAGGACCGGTGCAACACCAGTAAGACCCATATTAAAAAGCCGAGAAAGCTTAAGATATTCCTTTATCATCTGATTTTTCTGTAATTGATAGTTAAATAAAAAACCACCGTTTATTTTTTTAAAAGGCACAATCGCTCAAAAATGATTATAATTATATAAAAAAAGCAATTACCTGATATATCATGTATATTGATCCACTTTCGATTTCACTCCTTTTGATCGCAGGTTTTGTAAGCGGTCTTTTTGTAAGCATATGTAGTGGAACGGCTGCTGCTTACATTATCCCTATTTTAACTATTTTTTTAGGTAAATCTATCTACAAAACTATTGGTACTAGCTTATTTGTTGATAGTATTATTTCTCTTATAGCTGGGCTTGTTTTTTTGAGAAAAGGTAATGCAAGAATTAAAGATGTAGTTTTAATAATTTTTTTATCTGGAATCGGTGCTTTTATTGGTAGCTTTTTTACTTCCTATGCTCCTGAATTTGGTCTTAACATATACTTTGGTATAGTTCTTTCTTTATTTGGATTGAATCTGTTTTATAATGGTCTTAGTAAAAATGTTGATTTCATTAAATCTAAGTATTCTTTTTCTTTTTTTAAAAAATACAAAATACCTATATTTATTATTGGTGGCTTTTTGATTGGTTTTGGAAGTGGTTTGACAGGATTTGGAGGGGCAGGTTTTATTGCAATTTGCTTATTTTTTATCTTAGATTATGACATTCATACAGCTATTGGAACTTCTCTAATAATCATGTTTTTTCTTGCTGGTTCCGCATCGATCAGTCACTTTCTAATAGGTGAGTTCATCTTAGATGCTGCATTGATTTCAGGATTTGCTGCAATATTTGGTGCAATCATTGGGTCTTTATATGCAAATAGAATTGATTCAGAAAAGCTAGGGCGGGTTATTGGTTTAATATATCTTTTAGTTGGCATAGTTCTTTTTGCGCGTGTTTTCATCTAAAATTCATAGTTATCAAAAATATATTAATTATCAAATTAAATTTAAGAAAAATATTAATTATACTAGAAAATGCCATTTTTCTTTCTTATAAGTGTAATTTACGACAATTTGTATAATAAGATTTATATACTCACGAATAATATATTTATTGTGAATGGGGGAGATCTATTCAGAGTTTTTTTATTAAAATCTCTCCTCACCACCTTCAAATCTTCCCCATTCTCTCCTCATTACAAAAATTATTTATATAGTATATTCTCTGCTTTTTTACTAACGATTTCTCTATATTTTTCATCGGTAACAATCATTATCGTCCAATCAGGGATTACTCTTGATTTTATTGCATTGCTCATTGGGGTGAAATCTTCTAATTTTTTTACACCTTTAAAGTCCAAAATTAATGTATCTGTCTGATCAATTCTTGGTTCAGATAGATGAAGTTCTGTGTATGGTACATCTATTATAAGATGCCCCTTTGGAATATTTAATTCATCTTCGAATTCTTTTTCTTTTTCTCTTCTCATAATCGGGTCATCAAGTTTTTTAACAAGGTCTTTTTGTGAAGAATTCAGATCATAAATTGATGCAAAATAGGATTGCTTGAATAAATCTCTATATTTCAGACGCGTTGCTATTTCAAACTGGTATCCGCCAATTTTTTTAAGTTCATTAATGATTTCTCCATCTGTCATTTTAAAAAACTCAAATGGATCGGAATTTTCTAAAAGATCTATTGCTTTTGATAGCATCAATTCAGCAATTCTAACAGTTTTATGATAATATACTGAAGAATACATTAGGCTTCTTGCCATGAGAATATTTTCAACAACACTTACACCTTTTTTTCTTACCATAAGTTTTTTATCAAAAATACATAAAGTCTGAAGAAATCTATCGATATCAATTATACCATAAGCAACACCAGTGTAATATGCATCACGGATAAGGTAATCTAGTTGATCTACATCGACTGAACTACTTATTAGTTGATGAAAAAATAAATTATCTTTGATTTTTCCACTAATGATATCAGCTACTTTATGAGTATCAATATCGTGTTTATTTAGCATATCAAAAACACTTAAGGATCCTAAAATATCCTTTTCATGTTCATCAAAAATTGCGTGCTCACCAAGTATCAATTTCTCTGTTAGATCAACGTGATCTACATTTAAAGATTCTCGTAAGATAGACTCAAGCGTGTGTGAAAAAGGTCCATGTCCTATATCATGAAGAAAAGCTGCACAAGAAATAAGTTTTTTATCAGAAATATCTAACTCAAGTGCATCGGCTACCTTTGTTGCCATGTGATATGTGCCAAGAGAGTGCTCAAGTCTTGTATGGTGGGCGCCTGGAAACACTAGATGAGCAAAACCAAGTTGTTTTATATTATGAAGCCTCTGGATTTCTGGTGCTTCTATCAAATCTAAAAATAAACCATCAAGTTTTATATCTCCATGAATAGGATCTCGAATTATTTTGTGTTTATCTGGCATCTTTTTTTACCAAAATTCAAGAATTTATACTTCCTGAAGTAAGAAGGCACCTAGACACCTAACTTTTTCTTTATAGCAATCTGGATAAAGAAACCTTTCAGCCATTGTTATGCTACTTAATATAGAATTTCCATCTTGTGGTGTAAAACAAAAGCCTACTACTTCATTATCATTTATCACATGAATTGTTGGAAGTACTGCAACTGTTTGATCAAGAATTCTTCCATAATGTCCGTGCTCTCTTCCAAATGAAAAAACAAGATTAGCAGATTTCTTATGTGTTACAGCAACATTTGGATTGTCTATAAACTTTTGTTTAACTTCGTCTTTTGTAATTTTATTTTTGAGTTTTAAATCATACCATATACTATGCATATATTGGGTATTTAGTTTTAAAGCACTAGAAAAGACATTTAAATCTATATCAAGGGTTTTATACAATTGATGTACATCTACTGCGTGATGTGTGCCCATTTTTTCATCTTTATGTGTTCCAACTTCAGGTGATGGTATGAATTTTTCTACTTGACTTATATCATTTGCTCTTCTTATACAAAGAAATCTTCCTTCTTTTAAATTATTTTTATTGTTTTCACCAATTGCTAGTGTTTTTATTAAAACGGCGATATTATGAGTGTTACAACTTACAATATGAATGAATTTATCCTTTTTTTCAGATATTACTTCATCATTTATTCCAACTGCATACATTTTTCCAAAACCAAATTCTGATCCTTGGGCCATGAATCCTTTTACTTTGTTTTTGTACTTCATGTAGTATTTTTCTTTGTTCATAAGACCCGTTCCCTTTGGAGTACAATCAATTACAACATCTGCTCTTCTAATTGCCTCCTCAGATCCATAAACCGGTTCAATTCCTAAATCTTGAAAATCTGTTTTTTTTTCGTCTCTTACGCAAAGATTTGCTCCTCTATTGATTAAACCTTTTATCTTTGGTCTATCTATCAGTCTTGCACTGTGTTTATAAAAAGTCACTTCATCTATTCCAAGATCTTCTTTTGCATCACATAACAGACCAATTAATGGCTCACCAATAGTACCTGTTCCTACAACATGAATGATATTTCCATCAGACATATTTTATGCCTCCCGAGCTTTTTTGAGCAGTTGCAGTAATAAACATACCACATATAATAGTTACCATTATTAAAACAAGTTGAATGGAATAGTTTTTAAAGGGGAATATAATTCACCTACTTCATGGCGCTTCCTTTAGATGTACTAGAAAAGGCGATGAACCAGAAGTTATCTCTTCAATTAAAAGATGGGAGAAATATTGAAGGAAAACTTTCAGGCTATGATGAGTATATGAATATGGTCCTTGTGGATGTAGAAGAAACAATTGAAGAAAATAAAAGAAGACTTGGAACCATTATTCTCAGGGGAAATAATGTTGTAAGTATTTCGCTTTTATGAACAGTTTTAAGCGAAATATATATATACATGTTACTTATTTGATATTTATGGAAGGAATCGGGCTGGTAGTTTTTTGTTAGAGTGCATCCCATCCCCTCCTAGTGAGGCCAGCCGTCCTTCCCTTTTACAAGTATATTTATTTTAAAAAAGATTTAAGTATAATTTTAAGATACAAACTAATGATTTTTATGGGGCAAGCTTTTAAGGCAACAACGGGTGATAAACTTCGATGTAAAGGATGGAGACAAGAAGCAATCTTAAGAATGCTTGAAAACAATCTTGAAAACGCTGAATTGCCAGATGATTTGATAATTTATGGTGGTACAGGTAAAGCTGCACGCAACTGGGAGTGCTATGATAAAATAGTAGAGATTTTAAAAAACTTAGAAAACGATGAAACAATGGTTGTTCAATCAGGTAAACCTGTTGCTATCTTTAAGACTTGGGAAAATTCACCAAGGGTTCTTATGGCTAATTCAAATATAGTGCCACATTGGAGTAATTGGGAGAAATTTAATGAACTTGATAAGTTAGGTCTTATGATGTATGGGCAGATGACTGCAGGATCTTGGTGTTATATTGGAACTCAAGGTATTATTCAAGGAACATATGAGACATTTTCTGCTCTTGCAAAGAAACATTTCAAAAGTAATTTATCTGGAAAAATAGTTCTTACCGGTGGAGTTGGTGGTATGGGTGGCGCACAGCCTTTATCTGTTAAGATGGCTGGTGGTGTGTGTATTGCTGTTGAATGCGATGAAAAAAGAATTGATAGAAGGATAAAAACAGGTTTTTGTGATAAAAAGCTGTATGATTTGGATGAAGCCGTAGATATGGCACTTGATAAAAAGAAAAAAAAGCAAGCTTTTTCAATTGGTCTTCTTGGAAATTGTGCGGATATTCATCCAAAGCTAGTTAAAGATGGATTTAAACCAGATGTAGTAACAGATCAGACAAGTGCACATGATGAATTAAATGGATATGTTCCAGCTGGATATTTTGGTAAAAATCTAAAGGATGCATTTAAGCTTAGAGGATCTAACCCTAAGAAGTATGTTTCTCTTTCACTTGATAGTATGAAGAATCATTGTAAAGCAGTGGTTGATTTTCAAAAGAATGGTGCTATTGCTTTTGATTATGGGAATAATCTGCGCGGTCAAGCAGAAAAAGCAGGCTTTAAAGATGCTTTTTCATATCCTGGTTTTGTTCCAGCTTATGTTAGACCAATGCTTTCTGTAGGTAGAGGCCCATTTAGGTGGCTTGCACTTTCTGGTAATCCAAAAGATATTCTTGAGACTGATAAAAAAGTAATAGAGATATTTCCAAATGATGAAATTTTAATTAATTGGATAAAGCTTGCTGAAAAACATCTTCCTTGGGAGGGACTTCCAGCACGAGTATGTTGGCTTGGGTATGGAGAAAGAGAAAAGTTTGCCTTAGAATTAAATAAAATGGTAAAAAATAAGAAAATTGGTCCAATAGCAATAACACGCGATCACTTAGATACTGGTAGTGTTGCAAGTCCTTATAGAGAAACAGAAGGAATGCGTGATGGTAGTGATGTTGTTGCCGATTGGCCACTTTTAAATGCTCTTTTGAATTGTGCAGCTGGTGCAGATAATGTTCAAATTCATAATGGTGGTGGTGTTGGAATAGGCCTATCGACTCATGCTGGAATGGTTGTGGTATGTGATGGCTCAAAAGATACAGATGAACGCATAAAACGTGTTTTTAAAACAGATCCAGGTATGGGTGTAATTCGTCATGCTGATGCAGGATACAAAGAGTCAATTGATATGGTTAAGAAATCTGATTTAAGATCACCTATGCTAAAAAATAAGAGAAAATAGATTTTTTATTTTATTTTGATAATTCTTACAAACGTTGAGCAAAGATTTATATAAAACAAAGTAAATAATAATATACTTACAATAAAAAATACTACTAAATATCAATGTTTGGTGCCAGCTATGATTAAAAAAGATATATTATATCTTAAAAATCGAAAAATGATTTATGATTTTATTGATAAATATCCTGGCATATATTTTAGAAAGATATTCAAAGAATTAAAAATATCAAAAGGTACATTAAACTATCATTTAAATTATCTTATAAAACATGATCTTATTACAAAAAATGATCAAAAAGGATATTCAAGATTTTTTATAAAAAACAGTGTTGATTCATATGATAAAAAGTATTTGATACATCTAAGAAATATTTATTCTAGAAGTATTGTATTTTTCTTTTTAATATATCTTTGTGGTTCACAAAAAGATATTTGTAAATTTTTAAATAAAGATGTAAAAAATGTTTCCATTCATCTGAACAGACTTTTAGAAGCAGGAATAATTGAAATTGCACCTACAAGTAAGGGAAAGGTTGAAACATTGTTTAAAATAAATAAAATCATGGATTGCAATCCATGGGGTCGAGAGATTGTATACAGATTAAAAGAACCTTACAAAGTTTTAGATTTTATTATTACTTATAAAGATAAGTTTATTGATGAAGATGTTACAATTGATGCTTTAGACTTTCTTGAGTTTATCTATAAGGAAAGAAAAAACAATAGTGCAAAGTTCAGAAGTCGAAATAAGGATCAATTTGACATAATTGAAAAATTTCTTTTTGAAATGTTTCCCCATCCCTATTTTGGTTAATATCTTTTTTTAATTTGGTAATTAGTCCTAGAAATTTTATATATTTATACATTTTTTCCTAATTATAAAAAATTGGTGATAAAAATGAAAAAAATAATTGCTATTTGTTTACTAAGTATGTTTTTACTTAGTAGTATTAATGTTGTTGGATTAAATTCTAATAACAGTAAAAATATTTTAGAAAGTAAAAGTGTTCCTGCTCTTAAAGCGGGTAATATTAAAATTATTCATAACTCTGAATCTACTGTTGAATGTATTCCAAATGATAATTTTAATTTAAGCATTCCAGAAGATGGAGAAACTATTACTTTTGAAGTAGATTATGAGTTAGAATGTCCTAGTTTAACTGATTGGTGCCGTGCAAGTATTAGATTTGATGATGATTCAGATTCAGATTCT
>Ga0180433_10003015_pt1 | contig 25224 bp, 39 predicted proteins | sample SS_ome_8_FD_132980 | JGI IMG/M metagenome (GOLD analysis project Ga0180433, IMG submission 132980) | Hypersaline lake sediment archaeal communities from the Salton Sea, California, USA - SS_1_D_1 metaG | ecosystem: Environmental > Aquatic > Non-marine Saline and Alkaline > Hypersaline >... | reverse complement strand
GGATAAAGACAAGGATAAAGACAAGGATAAAGACAAGGATAAAGACAAGGATAAAGACAAGGATAAAGACAAGGATAAAGACAAGGATAAAGACAAGGATAAAGACAAGGATAAAGACAAGGACAAAGACAAGGACGATGACGAGGATGAGGACAAGGGCGGGGATTCATACCATTATCATAAAGGGGGCGGCGGATCTGACGGACACCAGTCATTCATCCCCCAGTCGTTATTCGCCGAAATAGGCTATATTTCTTCCTATGTTTATTCTTACGGCGCGGATGTCTATGATTTCTATTACGCTTCATCACTTTATTACGGAGCCGGATACAAGTTTGCGTTCTCGCCGTACGGCGGCTTCATCCTGAGCATCGGAAGAGCGGATTTTGCCGCTCCGGACGCTACCTGGTACATAGCCCCTCTGACGGCGAAGCTCCAGATCGGCTATCCGATGGCCGCGGGTTCGAGCGCTTACTATTATTACTCGCTAGGGCTCGGCTATTACATGACCAACATGAAATACGAGGAAACAAATCTGTCGTCCGTAGGCTTTGTTCTGGCCAGCGGAATGGAAATGCCGGCAGCCGACTGGGGAAGCGTTTACCTTGAAGTGGCCGACAGCATAGCCGAGAATTCCAGGGCGGAATTCGCTATGGACACGCTGACGATCTCGCTGGGAATAAGAAAGTCCGTATGGTGAACAGGTTTAGAATACTGGCGATCATCCTGATAATCACAGCGAGCCTGACCCGCGCATCGGCGGCAAGCGAAAAGACTTTTTCCTTTGACGTGGACTTCGGGGCCGCAAAAACAACTTTTCTCCCTCTAAATGAGAATGGAAAGGAAATTTACGGGCAATCCACCCCGACAAACCCTCTCGGCGCGAGCATAATATGGGCCGCGGCGCCCGGATTGAATATCGGGATCTCCTGTTCAACTGCAAGGTGGTTCTCAGATGACAATCATCTCATAGACGGGAACATATACGACAAGGCCACGCTGTCTTTCTCAAGTATTTCGCCCTTCATAGATCTGAGCCCCTTCGTTTCCGGGGACCCTGCTAAGAGGGGGATAAGGTCGGGTTTCTTTGTCGAGGTCGGTCCGTCGCAGAACACATTGATCGAACAGTATAAGCTCAACGGAGAGGAACAGGTTTTCACCGCCTCCGGAACCTCAATAGATGTGAGAGTCGGTTTCAGGGCCGTGAGGGACAGGCCGCTGGGTTTTGTCGGCAGGGCTAAATTCTCAATTCCAATAGCCCACGATAACAGGAAATCCGATACCGGCATATCCCTCAACGGAGCCGCGACAATGTCAATCCACGCTGGTGTTTGCCTCAATTTCTGAGCTGTAGCGTTTCTCGACATATAATATTCGCCGCAATAACAGCGAATATGCTTTTACTGTCTTAATACACTACAATATGTTATAATTTCGCCGCCTAAATTCACGGCACATAAATTGCTGTTCACAGCATGAGGGGGTGCGCCAATGAACGCTTATAAGCCAAGTATTCTGGTGGTTGACGACGAAAGGGACATGATAAAAACATTCCGAACCATGCTCTCCGGAGAATACAGCGTGATATCCGCGTTATCCGGCCAACAGGCGATCGAGACAGTACGTGGCGAGAACATCGATCTTGTGCTTCTGGATATTCGAATGCCCGGGATGAACGGCATTGAGACGCTGAAGAAGATCAGAGAAATCGAGAAAGACCTGGACGTGATAATGGTGACCGCATCAAAGGAGATCAAATCAGCGGTCGAATGCATTAAGCTGGGGGCCTTTGATTACGTCACCAAGCCTTTTGAAATTGATGAGCTCCGCTGCCTGATAAGGAAAGCTCTGGAAAGAAAAAGCCTCATGAGAGAAAACACATGCCTAAAAACAATAATAAGTGAATCAGAGGGCTTCTGCGAGCTAATAGGCAAAAGCTCCCCTATGAAGAGGGTCTTTAAAATGCTGGGCGAGGTAGCGGAAACGGACAGCACGGTTCTGCTGACCGGAGAATCAGGAACAGGAAAAGAGCTGGCCGCGAAGGCCGTACATAAAATGAGCCCAAGACGCAGTCACGCGATGCTCACGGTCAATTGCGCCGCAATACCGGACAACCTCCTGGAATCCGAGCTCTTCGGACACGAAGCCGGAGCGTTCACCGGGGCATCGGAAAGGAAAATCGGGAAAATGGAGCTCGCAGGGGGCGGAACGATCTTCTTCGACGAGATAGGCTGCATGTCGCCGGCTATGCAGGCCAAGCTGCTTCGCGCCATAGAGGAAAAGAAAATCGACCGAGTCGGAGGAAATTACCCGGTGCCCGTTGACGTCAGGATAATCTCCGCCACCAACATTGAATTTGAACAGGCCATATCGGAAGGGAAATTCAGGAGGGACCTGTATTACAGGCTGAACGTCATTCCCGTCAGAATGCCGTCCCTGCGCGAAAGAAAGGAAGACCTTCCGCTTCTTGTCGACCATTTTCTCGCGAGGTTCAACAGAGAACTCAAGAGAAACGTTCGCGCAATTTCAGATGAAGCCATGGACGCGATCATGGCTTATTCATGGCCCGGAAACGTCCGCGAGCTGCAGAACGTGATCGAGAGAATCGTGGCCCTCTCAAAAAACGGGGAAATATCGCTCTCGGCGCTGCCCATCGCGAGCGGAAGCGAGATCCAGGTCATGTGCGGTGAGACCACCCTCCAAAAGGCGGTCGATAATTTCGAAAAAGAATTTATTGGCAGGGCTCTTAGCCAGGCGGGAGGGAACAACACTCATGCCGCCAGAATACTGGGGATGCACAGGACAACGCTTCTTTCGAAAATGAGATCCCTACAAATGAAATGAGAGAAGCTTTCTCCTGATCGCTCCAACAAGCGGAGCGGCGGCCGCCCTTCCCATCTCTATCAGCTCGTCCGCGTGGTTAAGGGAGAAAGGACGAATATTCTTCTCCACCGGCTCGATGACGAAATCCGCCTGCTCAAGTATCCTCTTGCTGGCCAGCTTTACTCCCACATCCAGCGACCTCTCCACCACCTCTACCATGTTCTCGGGATCGCTGCTCAGCACGATCTTGGGAAGAACATCAACGGCTATCACCACGTCGGCGCCCATTTTCCTGACAACGTCGGCAGGCACGTTATCGACGACCATTCCGTCCGAAAGCAGCTTGCCGTTGATATGGACCGGCACAAAAACGCCGGGAATGGCCGAACTTGCGTGCACCGCCTGCCCCACCCCGCCCCTGTCGATCACTACCTTCCTGCCGGTTCTTAGGTCAGAAGCCACGGCAACAAACGGAATTTTGAGGTCCTTGAAGTCCTTTTTGCCTATTGAGTCTTCAACCAGCCTGACCATGGACTCTCCGGAAACCGCTCCCCTTCTGCTCAGAGCTATCCTCACCAGCCTGTGCCAGCCGGCCCTCCTCGTGGCTCTCTCCATTTCCTTTAAGGGAAGCCCCCCTGCAAACAGCGCTCCGAAAAGAGCCCCGGAAGAAGTACCCGCGATCATATCGACCGGTATCCCGTTCTCGATAAGCACCTTGAAAACCCCTACATGGGCTATCCCTCTCGCGGCGCCGCCACCAAGAGCCAATCCGAGGGTTTTCTTCCTTTTCACAAGGCTGACGATCTTGTTTTTCAGCTGTTTGATCTTCAATTTTTGCCCCTCCAGTCTAATCATCAAGATATTTCGAAGGCGGGACCTTTAAAAGAGAGTCCGCCGCCAGGTTTCCCGTCATTCCGTTAAAATCGCGAAGCCGTCCGGCATACTCAGATGAACCGTAATATTTGGCGGAAACGTTATCAAAGGTGTCTCCGCCCTTCGCCCTGTAGATCTCTATCCTGTCCTCACGTATTCCGGCGGCCTCATCATCGGTCATAAAGGAGAACTGCGCCAGGAGGTCTCTGAACGCCTGACCGTGATCAACAAAGGCCTTTACGGCGTAACTGTAAATGAGAGTGTAATTGATGTTCTTTCGCATGAAGAACTTCGCCTGTATCTTCCTGCTCCTGCTCGCGTAAAAATCGAGCGCCGGGACACCTCTGAAGGACGACTCCCCGAAAACAGGCTTCATGTCCTCGTCCTCGAAAACATCTCTCAGAAAAGAAGCGGCGTATTCCCTTAGCGGCCGCTCCGGATCACTGGCATTTGCGTAAACCAGAAAAACATTGTCATTATCGGTGTAAAGTCCCGCCAGATATGAGCGGGCGGTAGCAAGGTTCCACCCTCTCGGCTTCTCCAGGGTAAAAAGATATTTCTTGTTGAAATATTTGCCGTCCTTCACGGTCCCGGCGGCAAGGCTTTCGCCTATGACGATCCCCTCTATCCTCTTAAGATAAGGCTCCCGCTTGGTGTCCAGGGCGTCTTCCTCATCCGCTTCTCCAGAAACGCACGCGCTCGCTATTTCTTCGGCCCTCTTCACCCTTTCTCCGGACGGCGGGTGAGTCGCAAGAAGGTCCGACAGCGCGCTCCTGCCGCCCCTGGATTCCTCCATTTTGTACAGCACGTCGAGGAATTCCCTGGCGGTTTCGGGATCGTACTCCGCCCCGAAAGCATACTTCAACCCCAGAGAGTCCGCCTCAAATTCCGCATCCCTGCCGTAATTCAGAATAACGAGGGCCGAAGAAAAATCAACAACGGTCGAAGTCAGCCTGCCAAGATCGGCGTTCTCCGAATACTGGCTCACAAGAAGCCCTAGAAGCGACGAAAAAATCGATGTGGTCCTCAACTGCCCGATCCTCTGGGCCGAATGCCTGGCGGTTAGGTGCCCTATCTCGTGCCCTATGACGAACGCGAGCTCAGACTCCGAGTTCACCCTGGTCAGCAGGCCCCTGGTGACGTGAACGTACCCGCCCGGAACCGAAAAAGCGTTGACAACAGGAGTGTCGAGCACGGTGAAAGTGATCGGCTTGCCGGAATAATCGGAGCTCGCCTCCACCCTGCGCCCCACGCCCACGACATAAGTTGTGACCCCGGTGTCTTCGTACTCGCCGTAATGCCTTATCATATTCTCATGAACGTCGGCGCCAAGCACGGAGAGCTCTTCATCAGACACGGGAAGAGCCGCGCAGCCCGAAATTAATAAAACAACGACTATCAGCGGCAGGAATTTCAGCCGGGAAAAGAACGAATTGCTCATACGGGGATATTATACTACGAGAGTCGCTCCCTCGATACCCTCTAACTTGGTGAGCTCTTTTATGGCCTTGTCAGGGATCTCGGAATCGACATTCAATACCATAACGGCCTTTTCGCCGATCTTTACCCTGCCGACGTCCATTGCCGCTATGTTTATGCCGTGTTTTCCCAGGAAGGTGCCGACTTTGCCGATTATTCCAGGCTTGTCGATATTGTTGATCACGAGCATGTATCCTGAGGGCATGACATCCACCTTGAAGCCGTCAATCCCGACTAGCCTCTCGCCGTACGGAGGCTCAAATAAAGTGCCCTCAACGCTGCGGGTATCCTTCCCGGACTTTACCTTTACCGTTATCAGGTTTTTGAAATCCCTGGGCTCGGAGCTTTTGCCTTCAATGACCTTTATGCCCCTTTCCTTCGCGATCACGGGAGCGTTGACAAAGTTGACCGACTCCTGCAGCATCGGCTCAAGCAGACCCTTGAGGGCCGCGATCGAAAGAGGGGACACGTCCATGGCCGCGATCTCTCCGTCGTACTCGATCTTTACCTCATTGAGGGCCTCTCCGAAGAGCTGAGACGCCAGGCTTCCCAGCTTCTCGGCAAGCTGCATGTAGGGCTTCACTTTTGCTATGATGTCCGGCTTCATGGCCGGTATGTTAACGGCCGACCTCGCCTGCCCTCCCTTGAGCACCTCGATTATCTGCTCGACCACGTCAATCGCGACGTTCTCCTGCGCTTCAAGGGTCGCCGCTCCCAGATGAGGAACGGTAACAACATTATCTAAAGTGAACAGGGGGTTCTTGGGGTCCGGAGGCTCCTTTGAGAACACGTCAAGCGCGGCGGCCTTCACCTTTCCGGACTTCAGGGCGTCGTACAGGTCCTTCTCATCGATTATGCCGCCCCTGGCGCAATTCACGAGAAACACCCCGTCTTTCATCTTTGATATTGTCCTGGAATTTATCAGGTTTTCGGTGTCCTTGGTCTTTGGGATGTGGAAGGTTAAGATGTCCGCCTGAGCCATAACCTCATCGAGGGACTTGAGCTCTATGCCCAGCTCCTTAGCCCTCTCCTGAGAAATGAACGGGTCTGAGCCTATGACCTTGGCTTCCATGGCGTTGAGGTAAGAGGCCACACGCCCTCCAATTTTCCCCAGGCCTACAACGCCAACGACCTTATTAAAAAGCTCCGTCCCGGTAAATTTGCTTCTCTCCCACTTCCCCGCCCGAAGAGAATTATAGGCTTGCGGAATGTTGCGTGCCATCGCCAGGATCAGCGTAAGGGTCTGCTCCGCGGCGGCAATGGTGTTGCCTTCCGGGGAATTCACAACAATTATGCCGCGCTTGGTCGCGGACGGAAGATCAACATTATCGACGCCCACGCCCGCGCGCCCGATGATCTTCAGTTTCCCGGCGGATTCGATGACTTTCGGAGTGACCTTTGTGCCGCTCCTGACTATGAGCGCGTCGTAATCCGATATGACCTTGCAGAGCTCATCCTCAGGCAGCTTGGTCTTCATGTCGGCCTGCAGCCCCGCGTCGCGAAGCATCTTAAGGCCCGACTCAGCTATCTTATCTGAGGCAAGTACTTTCAAAGCCATTACATCAGTTCCTTCAGCGCCGCCGAAACACCTTTGCCAAGCTCCATTTTGGCTCCCAGCTTCTTGAGCGTCATCTCAAGAGCTCCGAATACGGAGATGATATCAAGCCGGTCAATATAACCCAAATGCCCTATCCTGAAAAGCTTGCCCTTGAGGTCTCCCTGGCCGGGGGCCACCTCCACTCCGAACTGCCTGATCTCGGAGCGGACCTTTTCGCCGTCTATGCCTGCTGGAGGGATCATGGCGGTCACCGCTCTTGAAGCGCAGCTGTCATCCGCGAGAAGCCCCAGCCCGATGGCTCTGGCTCCGGCGCGCATGGCCCTCATGTTCTTTTCATGCCTCTCAAGGATCACTTCGATCCCGTCAGCCTTGAGCATCTTTATAGACTCCGCCATGGCAAAGAAGATCGTCTCGGGAGGAGTGCTGTAAGTCTGCCCTTTCTCCGAAAACTTCTTCAGTATGCTGAAATCCCAGTAATGCTTCGGCAGCTTTGACTCTTTGTGGTATTCCCAGGCCTTCTTTGAGATGGAAACGCAGGCAAGCCCCGGAGGTACCATGAAAGCCTTCTGGGATCCGGAAAGAACAACGTCCAGGCCCCACTTGTCAGTCTCAAGAGGCGCGGTAAGCAGCCCCGATATCGCGTCAACAATTATCAGGACGTCGTGCTTCTTGGCCACTTTTGCAAGGGCTTCAACATCGTTGAGAACCGCGGTCGAGGTCTCATTGTGCTGGCACAGGAGCCCCTTGACGCCCTTGTTTTCGGACAGGGCCTTGTCCACTTCTTTCGCGTCGGCCGCCTTGCCTCGCTCGAACTTAAGATCTATGACGTCAAGCCCGTAAGCCTTGCAGATCTTCACGAACCTGTCCCCGAAATTACCGGTATTGGCGACGAGTACCTTGTCGCCAGGTGAAAACATGTTTGCCACCGAAGCCTCCATAGCCGCGGTGCCGGAACCGGTAACAAAAAAAAGATCGTTCGAAGTCTGATGTGCCCACTTGACGCCCTCCTCGACTTCTTTGTAGATCTTCGCAAAACCAGGGCCCCTGTGGCCTATCATCTGCTTGCCCATTGCGGATAGAACCTCGCCCGGAACAGGCGTCGGGCCCGGTATCATAAGGTATTGCTTGAATGCCATATGTTTTAACCCTCCCTTTTCCAATCTACGATAACATGCTTGTCTCCGTACTTCCAATCGAACTCGGACTCTCCCTTGTACGCGCGGGAGAGAACCCTTCCGATCCTGAGAGCGAGGCTGTCGGTGGTTGTCTCCACGTAAAGCCCGTTGCCTTTCTTGAGTATCTTCATCAATCTCTCCAGGGGGTTTTTTTCGATCGCGTGCCTCTCTTCGCTCCTGAGGAGATTGATTATCTCATCGCAATGCTCCAGGACAAAAGATCCGTGAAGATTGACTATGCCCATGGCGTAGCCGTCCTCTATCTTCTGACACGCGGGGCATTTCTGCTGCCGGACTCCCTTTTTGGATTTCGTCTCAAGATAGAGCCCCTCGTCAAGCGTCCATCTCTTCTTCTGGTACACGGCCCTGCAGGATGGGCATATGGTGGGTTCCTTCATGCCCTTGCGGGGAATGTAGGGGTCGGGTATTCCCTGGCGCCTGGTCTGGCTGTAAAATACGCCTTTCTCTCTTCCGGACGGACCCTTAGCCATTTAGAACCTCCGTTCGCTAAATATCAGCGCTTGGAGTACTGGAATCGCTTTCTGGCCTTCTTCCTTCCGTACTTTTTGCGCTCCTTCATCCTTGGATCCCTTGAAAGCAGTTTCTCGGGTTTCAGCTTGATCCGGAAATCGGGGCTGACCTCAAGCAGCGCCCTTGATATGCCGTGAGCCATAGCTCCTGCCTGTCCCGTTGACCCGCCGCCCTCCACCGTTATTGCTACGTCATACTTACCGGAAGTCCCGGTTAGCTCAAGCGGCTTTCTGACCATGATCTCAAGGGAACGCCTGCCGTGCAGGTGCTGCGTTAGAGACCTGTCATTGACCGTTATCTTGCCGGTGCCGGGAACAAGCCTGACCCTGGCCGTCGATGTCTTTCTTCTCCCCGTTCCGGTGTACGCCACCTCATCGCTAGAAATCCTGGGCTTGGGCGCGGGAGCGGGCTCCGGTGCCGGTTCGGGCTTGGGGGCCTCAGCCGCGATTACTTCCTCCTTTGCCTCTTCCTTGACTTCTTCAACGGGCTCAGGAGCCTTGACGACCTTCTCCTTTTCCGCCGCAGCCGCCGGCTTCTTTTTCTTTTCTTTTTTCTTCGGTTTCTTCGAGGTCTTGGCAGCCTTTTTGGATTTTTCTTTTGCCATCGATCTTCCTCCTAAAGCTTAATCTCCTCAGGCTTCTGAGCGGCGTGTGGATGCTCAGGCCCGGAGTACACTTTCAACTTGGTAATAATTCTGCTCGACAGCTTGTTTTGAGGAAGCATGCCAAACACAGCGTGATGAATGATCTTCTCTGGGTGAGTCTCTTTGAGCTTGGAAAACTGCGTAAGCCTGTGTCCTCCCGGATAGCCCGAGTGAGTGAAATAGTACTTCTGCTCGGCCTTCTTCCCGGTGACCACCACATCCCTGGCGTTGATCACGACAAGAAAATCGCCGCAGTCAACATGCGGAGTGAAAGTCGGCTTATCCTTTCCCCTGAGAACATTCGCGGCCAGGGTGGCCACGCGACCGAGAGTCCTGCCCTTCGCGTCCATAAGGTACCACTTTCTTTCGACGGTTTCTTTATTGGCTGAATATGTGTTATTTCTTTTCATTTCCTCCCGATGCTCCTTCTCAATATTCCACTCTCACAAGCGTCAGTCCCTTCGCCGGCGCTGTCCTTCCGGCCGCCGAGCGTTTTCTCGAAGCAAGTATGCTCCTGATATCAGCGGCGCCCAACCTGCCCCGGCCCACGTCAACCATTGTCCCGACGAGAGAGCGGACCATTTTATACAGGAATCCGTCCCCCCTGAACTCAAGCCTTATCGCCTTTCCGCCGCAGTTTTCTCCAAGCCGCCCGAAAAACTCGCTGAGCTTGCCTGACCTGACCCTTATAGAGAAAATTTCTCTGAAAGGATCCCCCAGTTTCCTCCGTTTATCTGTCAGGGCGAAGGACGTGAAGTCCTTTCTCCCGACAAGTCCCGCTGCCGCCTTTTTCATGGCCCTTATATCCAGGTGTCCCGGAACGCACCACACATAACGTCGGGCCACCGGATTGGCCCGGGCGCCGTTGACGATCATGTAGGAGTAAACCTTGCACCTGGCGGACCGTCTTGCGTCAAAGTCAGCGCCAACCTCCTCAGCAGACCTGACCAATATATCTTCCGGAAGCTCCGGCACAAGAACCTCGGAGAGCTTTAGAACGGGTATCTTCGATTCCGTTTTAAAGCTCACCACCTGGCCCTCGGCATGCACCCCGGCGTCAGTCCTGCTGGCGGATCCGACCCTAACGCGCTCCCCCGTCACTTCCTACAGGGCGCTCTCAAGGCATCCCGGAACGGTCCTCTTGCCCGGCTGCCTGGCCCATCCCGAGAACAAAGTCCCGTCATATTCAACGATCAGCTTGAGATGACGCAAGTCAAACGAGTTCTAAGGAAACCATGGGAGCGGCATCTCCCCTTCTGAACCCTATCTTAATAAGCCTTGTATAGCCGCCGGACCTGGAAGCAAAACGGCTCTTCGCTTCATTGAAAATCTTTTTCACCACGCCCGGATCGGCAACTATAGAGACGGCTCTTCTTCTCGCGGAGAGATCACCCTTCTTGGCGAGTTGAATTACCCCCTCGGCGATCTTCCTGGCCTCTTTGGCCCTGGCCTCCGTAACCTTGACCTTGCCGTGCTTGAGCAGGGCCTGCACGATCCCCCTGAGAATCGCCATTCTTTGATCCGTGGGCCTGCTGAGTTTTCTGAATCCTTTTCTGTGTCTCATTGTAAGGTCCTATTTCTTCTTCTTTTTCTTTTTGGCCTTCTTTTCCGCTTCCTGAGGAACCACAGCCTCAACTTCCGAGGCCTCTCTCTTAAGGCCCTTGAGCGAGACTTTATACTCCTTGAGCTTCTCTATGACCTCGCGGGCGGACTTGGCCCCGAAATTCTTTATGTTCATGAGGTCCTCTTCGTTCATCTTGATCAGTTCTCCGACCGTCTTTATCCCCGCCTTCTTCAGGCAGTTGGACGACCTGGCCGAGAGCTCAAGGTCCTCCACGCTCATCTCCAGCACGGATTCCTCGGCCTCCTCTTTGCCCGGTACGGGTATTCCCAGGACATCCGATTTCTTGCCAAGGTGGACGAACATGTCAACATGCTTGGCCAGGATCCTGGCCGACTCCACCATGGCCTCCTCGGGATTGATCGCGCCGTTGGTCCAAACGTCAAGCACAAGGCGGTCATAGTTGATCTCGCGGCCCACCCTGATGTCTTCGGTGGATATGTTCACCTTTATGACGGGCGTGAATATAGAGTCGACCGGTATGGTCCCGATGGGCTGGTTCTGCTTTTTGTTGCGCTCGGCCGGAACGTATCCCTTGCCCCTGTCCACCATCAGCTCCATGTCAAGCTTTCCGCCGCTGTCGAGGGTGGCAATAACGTGATCGGGGTTCACTATCTCGATCTCGGCGTCATGCTCTATGTCTCCAGCTTTCACCGGACCCTTGCCCTTGGAGCGAAGCCTTACGGACTTCTGTCCGTCGGCATGAGACTTGAATATTATTCCCTTGACGTTGAGAATTACCTCCAGGACGTCCTCGACCACGCCCGGCATAGTCGAGAACTCATGCGGCACGCCCTCGATCTTTATCGAGGTCACCGCGGCGCCAATCAACGATGACAGCAGCACTCTTCTAAGGGAGTTGCCGAGAGTCGAGCCGTACCCTCTCTCAAGCGGCTCAACAACGAACTTTCCGAAAGTATCTGATTCTGGAACGAACCTCACCCATGGTTTCTCGCCTATCATTACCATTTATTAATGCCCTCCTTGTTTTTATCGAGAATAGTACTCAATGATCAGATGATCCTCGACGAGAGTGTCAATTTCATCCCTCTGAGGATACCTAAGCACTTTAGCCTCAAGCTTGCTCTTGTCCAGCTCCAGCCACTCCGGCGGCTTCCTCTCCGCGCCTTCCTCCAGCAGCTTCTTGACCCTGGGGGCGGAGTGTTCCAGAACAACAAGCTTCTCGCCCGTTCTCATTTGATATGACGGAACGTTCATTTTTTTGCCTTTGACCATCACGTGCCCGTGCTTGACAAACTGTCTGGCCTCGCGCCTGGACTTGCACAGCCCCAGGCGGTACACTATGTTATCAAGCCTTCTTTCAAGAAGAACAAGAAGGTTGGTGCCTTTCACTCCCCTGCTTCTCGCGGCCTTGTCAAAATAGTTCTCGAACTGCCTCTCGGATATCCCGTAAATCTGCCTGGCTTTCTGTTTTTCCCTGAGCCTTATGCCGTACTCGGACAGGCGGGACGGGGCCTTGCCGTGCTGGCCGGGAGGATAAGCCCTCTTCTTAACTGGACACTTGGCGGAATAGCACTTGTCCCCCTTTAAAAAGAGCTTCTCTTTCGCTCTCCTGCATTTTTTACATGCCGCTCCAGTGTATCTTCCCATCTATACTCTCCTTCTCTTCGGAGGCCTGCAGCCGTTGTGCGGGATCGGAGTAACGTCCTTAATGGAATTGATCTCCAGACCGGCCGCCTGCAGGGCCCTTATGGCCGTCTCGCGCCCGGAACCCGGCCCCTTGACAAGAACGTTGACCTCCTTGACGCCGCGTTCAATCGCGTTTTTGGCCGCCAGTTCCGCGGCAGACTGGGCCGCGAACGGGGTTCCCTTTTTTGTTCCCTTGAACCCAACCGCTCCGGCCGAGGTCCACGAAACCACGTTGCCGGTCGGATCGGTAATGCTTACTATCGTATTGTTGAAGGTGGCCTTTATGTGAGCTACTCCGAAGGCACCGACTTTCTTCTCTTTCTTCTTCCCCTTCGCCTTGCCCTTGGGTTTACCTTTCCCCTTCGCCTTCGCCTTTTCCTCCCCTTTTACCTCTGCCTTACCCTGCTCCTTCTCCTGATCCTTTTCCTGTTCTTTTTTATCTGATTCTGCCATCGCTTATCCTCCTAAAGCCGATAACTTAAGCTGCCGCCGGAGCCTCTTCCTTTTTCTTTCCGACCCCGACAGTCATTCTCTTTCCTCTCTTCGTTCTCGCGTTAGTCCTGGTGCGCTGCCCCCTCGCGGGAAGCCTTCTCCTGTGCCTGCTCCCGCGGTAAGAGCCCGTGTCAACCAGGCGCTTAACGTCCATTGATATGTCTTTCCTTAGGTCTCCCTCAAGCGGATAGTTCCTAAGCGTATCCCTTATCGCGACAATCTCGCTGTCCGTAAGCTTGTCAACTTTTGTCCCGGGATCCACTCCGGCGGAGCGCAGAATCTCCAGGCTGAGCGCCCTGCCGATGCCGTATATGTACGTAAGAGCTATCTCAATTCTCTTTCCTTTAGGTAAATCGACTCCGACCAGTCTTGCCATGAAAGCTCTCCTCCCTTTAAGGAATCAACCTTGTCTCTGCTTGTGCTTGGGGTTGGTGCAGATTATGCGCACCTTGCCCCTGCGTCTTATGACCTTGCACTTGTCGCATATCGGTTTAACTGATGACCTTACCTTCATTTCTTAACCTCACTTGTTCCTGTAAGTAATTCTCCCGCGGGTCAGGTCGTAAGGCGAAAGTTCCACCTTGACCCGATCACCCGGAAGGATCCTGATAAAGTGCTTCCTGATCTTTCCCGAAACATGAGCCAGTATTACCTGGCCGGTCTCAAGCTTCACGCGGAAGAGGGCGTTCGGAAGCGCCTCAACAACCTCTCCCTCAAGCTCTATTACATCCCTGTTCTTAGCCATTTATCCTTCCTTAAACCGCGGTCAGTATCTCAGGCTCACCGTCCGTAACCAGGATGGTGTGCTCATAATGCACGGACAGTTCACGGTCCGCGGTCACCACCGTCCAGCCGTCCTGAAGCGTGTCTATCTTATGGGTTCCGGCATTGAGCATGGGCTCAATGGCGAAAACCATGCCGGCCTTAAGCTCCGGTCCGTCCCCCGCTCTCCCGAAATTGGGTATGAGCGGATCCTCGTGCAGGGCCTTTCCTATCCCGTGCCCGAACAGGTCCCTTACCACAGAGTAGCCGCCGCTTTCCGCTCTTCTCTGAATGGCCTGTCCTATGTCCCCAAGGTGTCCTCCGGCGCGGGCCTTCGCTATTCCAAGCTTCAGGCAGTCCTTCGCCGCCGACATCATCCTCTCGGAATCAGGTCCAGCCGGCCCAACCGAAAAAGTTTTTGCCCCGTCGCCGAAGTAGCCGTCCACCTCGGCTCCCACGTCAACTCCGACCAGATCGCCTTTCTTAAGCCTTCTCTTGGAAGGTATGCCGTGAACGATCTGCTCGTTTACCGAGATGCAGGTGGCAAACCTGTATCCCCTGTACCCCTTGAAGGCCGGTCTCGCTCCCGACCTGACGATTAGCTCTTCAGCGAACCTGTCAAGCTCAAGAGTGCTGACACCGTCGGATATTTCGTTTTCTATTTTCTTTAAGACCCTGGCCACAATCTTGCAGGCCTGTCTGATGCGCTTAAGATCTTCTTCGGTCTTGATCGATATCATTTTCCCCGGCCCGCGGCTTCTATCGCGTTCCTGACCTCATCTACCGAAGCACTGCCGTCTATCTCTTTAAGCTTGCCGCTCTTTCCGTAGCGCCTGACGAGCGGCAGGGTTTCCTTCTCGTACACGGAGAATCTTGTCTTTATGACCTCCTCCGTGTCGTCGCGGCGCTGATACAGCTTTTCCCCGCACCGGTCGCATACGTCCAGCTTTCTGGGCGGATTAAACTCCGAATGGTAAACAGCCCCGCATTTCTTGCAGCTTCTCCGCCCCGAAAGACGGGACACCGCAACATCCACCGGAATCGTAATATATATCACGGAGGAGAGCTCTATGCCGCACTCCCCGAGAATGCTCTCGAAAGCCTCCGCCTGTTTCAATGTTCTCGGAAAACCATCCACTATGAAGCCGTTTTTGCAATCGCTCCTGGCAAAACGCTCCTTCGCCAGAGAAATCGTAAGCTCATCGGGGACCAGCTTCCCGGCGTCCATGAAGCTCTTCGCCCTATTGCCCTCGTCCGTGCCCGCTCTCACGGCCTCTCTCAGGATATCGCCCAGAGAGATGTGAGGCACCTTAAGCCGCTCGGAGAGCAGCTTGGCCTGAGTCCCCTTGCCGGAGGCAGGAGGCCCCAAAAACACGAAGGCCCCGTTCACGTCAAAAGGCCCTCGTACTGCCTTGCCACGAGATGCGTCTCTATCTGTCTCACAAGGTCCAGAGCCACTCCAACAATTATGAGGAGGGCTGTAGCACCAAGCCCCTGAAAAGTCGTTATGTGAGTGAGCCCCTCGACAATGGACGGGATTATAGCCACGGTAGCAAGGAAAAGGGCTCCAACAAGAGTCAGTCTGGTAATGACGTACTCAAAGTAGTCCGCGGTCGGCTTGCCGGGCCTTATGCCCATGACGAAGCCGCCGTACTTTTTTATGTTCTCAGCAAGGTCGACGGGATTAAACGTGATCGCGGTGTAAAAATACGTAAAGAAAAAGATCAGGCAGAAGAACAACACCACGTACATGGGACCGCCCGGAGAAAGGGCCGTGGCAATGTTCTTGAGAAAGCCGGCAGGCACGAACTGCGCTATCGTCGCCGGAAAGAACAGCACACTGGAGGCGAATATGATAGGGATGACGCCTCCCTGGTTTATTCTGAGGGGTATGTAAGTACTCTGACCTCCGTAAACCCTGCGTCCTATCACCCTCTTGGCGTATTGCACCTGGATCCTTCTTTGAGCCTCCTGGACAATAACTATGAATACTATCATCGCAAGGAATACTGACAGCAGAACCCCAACGCCTATCAGGCTTCCCCCTCCCTTTACCAGCGTTACGGTGCGGCTGACGTAAGAGGGTATCCTCGAGATTATTCCCACAAAAATTATTATGGACGCGCCGTTGCCTATCCCTCTTTCAGTTATCAGCTCGCCGAGCCACATTATCAGGCACGTGCCCGCTGTAAGGGCAATTACGCATGAGGCAAGAAAGAATGTGAAGCTGTACCCGGGTTTCAGAACGTCCCTGAACCAGAACGCCATTCCCGTGGACTGTATCGCCGCGAGAACAACGGTGAGGTACCTGGTGTACTGCGCTATCCTCTTTTTCCCCTCGTCGCCCTCTTTTGACAGCTGCTCGAGATGTGGAATGACCACAACGAGAAGCTGCATGATGATTGACGCGTTGATGTACGGAACTATGCCGAGCGCGAATATGGAAAACTTTACCAGGGCTCCTCCGGTAAAGAGGTCGAGAAAGCCGAGCAGGCCTCCCTGGCTGAAAAGGCTCTTTAGCTTTATTGCGTCTATGCCGGATATGGGCACGTGCGCGCCCAGCCTGAAGACCAAGACAAGCCCGAGCGTATACAGAAAACGCTTCTTCAGGTCAGGTATATTAAATATTCCGAGAAATGAATTCAGCAACTTATGTTCTCCTAAGCTTTGACTTTCTCAGCCTTGCCGCCAGCAGCCTCGATGGCCTTCTTGGCGGATTCGCTGAAGGCGTGAGCGCTCACGGTGAGCGCTTTGGAAAGTTTCCCTCTTCCGAGAATCTTAACCATCTGGCCCCTCCTGGCGAAGCCGGCCTTAATGAACTGGTCCGGGCCAGCGCTGTCCTTGAATGAACCAAGGTCATCAAGGTTGACTACGGCGTAGACCTTCTTGAACGGAAAGTTCTTAAACCTGTTCAACTTGGGAAGCCTGCGGTAGAGCGGAGTCTGCCCTCCCTCGAAGCCGGGACGCTTGACCCCTCCGGAGCGGCTCTTTTGTCCCTTGTGCCCTCTTCCGCATGTTTTTCCGATCCCCGATGAATCTCCTCTTCCAACCCTCTTGAAGGCCGACTTGCTTCCGGCAGCGATCCTGAGACCGCCTATCTTCAGTTTTCTACTTTGCTTTTGCTTCAACTGACGAATCCTCCTGAACCATCTTAACATCCAGCTTTTTGCCGCGAACCTTCTCCTCATCCTCCAGGTTCTTCAGCATGCAGAGCGCGGAAATGGTAGCCTTGGCCGTGTTTATCGCGTTTGGAGAGCCTATAGACTTGGCCACAACATCCGCCACGCCGGCAAGCTCCAGCACTATCCTGACGGCCCCGCCGGCAATAACACCGGTTCCTTTGGGAGCGGGCCTGAGGACCACCCTGCTCGCGCCCAGGGATCCGACTATCTCATGGGGAATTGTGGATCCCACCCTTGCCACGGGCACCTGGTACTTTTTGGCCACCTCAACTCCCTTTCTTATCGCGGCGGCCACCTCGACGGATTTTCCTATGCCGAGTCCGACATGCCCGTCGTTGTCGCCCACAATAACCGCGGCCCTGAAAGCCATTCTCTTTCCGCCCTTAACGACCTTGGTGACCCTTCTGATCTGGATCACCTTCTCCTTGTTCTTGTCGTCCTCTCTTCCTCTTCCCTTAAAGTCTTGTCTTGCCAACTTCTAAATCCTCCTTAAAATTCCAGTCCGCCTTCCCTGGCGGCGTCAGCGAGAGCCTTAACCCTGCCATGGTAGAGGCTTCTTCCCCTGTCAAAAACGACCTTGGTGATCCCTTTAGCCTTTGTTTTCTTCGCGATATCGGCTCCAACGGCCTTGGCCGCCGAAATATTTCCACCGTTCTTCAGCTCCTTGGAGAGCTTCTTGTCAAGCGTCGATGAGGAGGCAAGAGTAACGCCCTTGACATCATCAATCACCTGAGCATGAATGTTGTTGATCCCCTTGAAGACCGACAACCTCGGCCTTTCCTGGGAACCGGACACTTTTCTTTTTTTTCGCCTGCTTCTTGACATCGTCTTTAAATCTCCTACGCCGCCGCGCCGACCTTGGCCACCTTGCCGGCCTTCTTTCGGACGCGCTCTCCGGCATACCTTATTCCCTTTTGCTTGTAAGGCTCTGGCGCCCTTATGCTCCTGATGTCGGCGGCGACCTGCCCTACGAGCTCCTTGTCGCTGCCGGCCACCTTGATCTTGTTCGCGCCTTCCACGCCTATCTCGATGCCCTGGGGAGGCTCAACAACAACGGGGTGAGAAAACCCTATCTGTATCGACAGGTTCTTGCCCTGTTTAGCCGCCTTATATCCAACACCGACCAGCTCAAGCCCTATCTCAAATCCCTCGGAAACACCCTTGATCATGTTGGCAATAAGCGCCCGGTAGAGCCCGTGCTTTGCCCTTATCACCTTTGTTTCTCCGGCGCGCTCCACGGTTATATTACCGTCCTTTTGAGCGACTTTTATTTCCCTGTCAATGTTCCTGTTCAGGGTTCCCTTAGGGCCTTTTACGCTTATGGACGACCCGGCGATCTTTACCTCAACGCCTTTGGGAATTTCTATTGGTTTTTTGCCTACTCTTGACATTTTTTCACCATACGTAACAGATTACTTCTCCGCCCACCTTGGCCGCGCGCGCCTCCGAATCACTCATCATGCCCTTTGGAGTGGAAAGAATGGCCAGCCCGAAGCCCGAGAGCACCCTGGGCACTTCATTTCTCTTCACGTAAGACCTTCGGCCGGGCTTGCTGATACGCTTGAGAGTATTGATGACCTTGCCCTTTTCTCCTTTGTACTTCAGGTTTATCCTCAACACCTTCTTGCCCACTTTTGTGGGCGACTCGTACCTCTCGATATACCCCTCGTCCTTGAGAATCCTGGCTATCTCCTCCTTCATTTTGGAGTGAGGTATGTCGACGGAGTCCATGCGGACCTCAACCGCGTTCCTTATTCTGGTGAGCATATCAGCAATCGAATCCGTTACCGTCATTTTTCCCTCCTTACCAGCTCGACTTTGTCACTCCGGGAAGAACTCCCTTATGGGCCATCTCCCTGAAGCATATCCGGCAAATACCGAATTTCCTTAGGTATCCTCTGGCCCTGCCGCAGATGCTGCATCGGTTTTTCCTGCGCACAGGGAACTTCGGCTCACTCTTCCATTTTTCTATCCAGCACTTCTTGGCCATCTACCTCTCCTTTCAAGCGGAACGAAACGGCAAGCCCATAAGACGGAGGAGCTCCCTGCCCTCGTCGTCGTTCTCGGCTGATGTCTCTATTGTTATGTTCATCCCGCGCACCTTGTCCACCTTGTCATAGTCGATCTCCGGAAAGACCAGCTGCTCCTTCAGCCCCATGCTGTAATTCCCGGAGCCGTCGAACGATTTAGGATTCACTCCTTTAAAATCCCTGATCTTGGGAAGACAGATGTTGATGAGTTTGTCCAGGAACTCGAACATCTTGCTCCCCCTCAGCGTGACAACGCAGCCTATGGGCGTTCCCTTCTTCAGCTTGAAGTTGGCGATTGATTTTTTCGCCTTTCTGGTGCCGGCGCGCTGGCCGGTGATAAGAGTCAGCTCATCGGCGGCGACGTTGACCGCTTTCTGGTCGGTGACGGCATCCTTTACCCCGCAGCTAACGACAACCTTTCTCAGCCTGGGAACCTCCATAGGGTTCCTGTAGCCAAAAAGCTCAGTCATCTTCGGCACGATTTCCTTATAATATCTCTCGTTTAAGGTCGCCAACCGTTACTTCTCCTTGTCTATCAGCTCGCCGCACTTCACGCACACCCTCCTGCGGGCGCCGCCCTCAGAGCTGGTCCTGACCCTGGAAGGCTTGTTGCATTTCGGACAGACGAGCATCAGCTTGGAGGCCTTAATGGGAGCGGGCATCTCCACGATGCCGCCCTGGAACTCCCTGGTGGGCCTCTTGTGCTTTTTCACTATATTCAGCTTCTCAACTACAGCCGCGCCCTCGTCAGAAACGACGCGCAGGACCTTGCCCTTCTTGCCGGCGTCCTTTCCGACCAGGCACAATACAGTATCACCTTTTTTTATTCTCTTGAGCATCTATACTACCTCTGGAGCCAGCGATATGATCTTCATGAAGCCTTTGTCCCTAAGCTCCCTGGCTATCGGCCCGAACACTCTTGTTCCGCGCGGATTGCCGCCTTCCTTCGCGATTATTACGGCGGCGTTATCGTCAAAGCGCAGAGTGGAGCCGTCAACTCTCCTTATCGGCTTGTTTGTCCTGACGATCACGGCCTGCACTATCTCGGCGTCCTTCACCGTCATGTTGGGCGCCGCGTCCTTAACGACGCCGATTATTATGTCTCCGACCGAAGCGTAGCGCCTGTGCGAGCTGCCCAGTATCCTTATGCACAGCAGCGTTCTGGCGCCGGTGTTGTCTGCCACTCTTAACTTGGTCTCTACCTGTATCACTTTTTCTCCTCTTTGCTTCCCTTGGCGCTTTTGAGCACCTCGACGACCTTCCATCTCTTGTCCTTGGAAACGGGCTTGGTCTCCACTATCCTGACCACGTCTCCAAGCTTGGCTTTTTCGTTTTCGTCGTGAGCCTTGAACTTTTTCCCTCTTCTCATGACCTTGCCGTAAAGCGGGTGCCTGAACTGCCTGTTCACCAGCACCACAACGGTCTTGGCCATCTTATCGCTGACTACCTCGCCCTCCCGCGTCTTCTTGTTGACTTCAGCCATTTGCGTTCTTCTCCTTTAGAATGGTCATGATCCTTGCAATGTTTCTCCTCTTGGCCCTGACCTCAGCCTGGTTCTTAAGCTGATTGGACGCCTTGGCGAAGCGGGCCTTCATAAGCTCCTCCCGGTTCCTTTTCAGCTCGCCTTTAAGTTCTTCCGCGTTTCTTTCTCTTAGTTCATCAGCTCTCATAGATCTTCCCCTCTAGAGACTCTTTTCCTTGAAGCGCACTTTGATCGGAAGCTTGGAGGCCGCCAGCCTCATAGCTTCCCGCGCGACATCTCTCGAAACTCCGGCCAGTTCAAACAGGATGTGCCCCGGTCTGACGCACGCCGCGAAGAATGCGGGCGCTCCCTTGCCGCCTCCCATCCTGGTCTCTGCAGGCCTGGCACTGACGGGCTTGTCAGCGCACACTCTTATCCAGACCTTGCCGCCCCTTTTAAGAAAATGCGCGAGAGCCCTTCTTGCAGCTTCGATCTGCTTTACCTGAAGCCACGCCTTCTCAAGGGCTTGAAGTCCGTACTCGCCGAAGCTGATGTCCGTCCCCGCTGACGCCACGCCTCTCAGCTTCCTGCGCTGGCTTTTCCTGTATTTGGTTTTCTTTGGCAGTAATCCCATTGATCAGGCTCCCTCTAAGCCGCGGTCTGCTCCCTTTCCTTTATCTTGACCTCATCCTTCTCCTTCTCCAGAACCTCGCCCTTGTAGACCCACACCTTGACGCCTATTTTCCCGTATATCGTCATGGCCTCGGTGAAACCGTACTCTATCTTAGCGCGAAGCGTATGAAGAGGAACTCTCCCTCTTCTGTACCATTCTTTCCTGGCGATTTCCGATCCGCCCAGGCGGCCTCCGCACATCACCTTTATTCCCTTGGCTCCGGCCCTTAGCGCCTTGGTGACTATCTGCTTCATGGCTCTCTTGTGTGAAACCCTCTTCTCAAGCTGCGCCGCTATTGATTCGGCCAGGAGCTGAGCGGAGGCCTCGGGCTTCGGCTCCTCCTGGACGTTCAATTGAACCTGCTTGCCCGTGAGCTTTACAAGGCCGTCCCTGACCTGCGCCACGTCCCTGCCCCCTTTGCCTATGATGAGACCGGGCTTCGCGGTGAAAAGGTCCACTTCAATCTGGTTGGCGCGCCTCTTGATCTTGATCTTCGATATCCCGGCCCTGTAAAGACTGTTCTTGAGGTGCTTGCGCAGCTTCAGGTCCTCGCTGAGGCGCTCGGCGTATGCGCCGCGCTCGGCGTACCAGACGCTGTCCCAATCCTCAATGATGCCAAGCCTGAGTCCTCTTGGATGTACTTTCTGCCCCATTTATCCTTTCCTTTCTCTAGAACTGACGCAAACGGTCACATGGCTCTGGCGCCGCTTCCTGGGGGCCACCCTGCCCCTCGCCGCGGCCCTGAACCTCCTGAACGGAGTCGCCTCATCGACATAAGCTTCGGAAACGTACAGGACGCCTTCATCAAGCTTAAAATTGTTTTTCGCGTTGGCCATCGCGGACTTAAGCACTTTCTCAATAACGCGAGCGCCCTTCTGGGGCATAAACTTGAGTTCAGCGAGAGCGGCCGCGGCCATCTTCCCCCTTATAAGGTCGATGACGATCCTGGCCTTTCTCGCCCCTATTCTCACCCACTTTGATTGCGCTTTAACCTTCATCAGATATCTCCCGCTACGTCAGGGACGTCGTTTTTTCGGTCGGGGCGCTGTGCCCCCGGAAGTGCCTGGTATGGGAAAATTCCCCGAGCTTGTGCCCCACCATGTTCTCCGTCACGTAAACCGGTATGTGCTTGTTTCCGTTATGAACGGCAAACGTCAATCCAACCATCTCGGGAACTATCGTGGACCTTCTGGACCAGGTCTTGATGATCTTTTTGTCCCCCGAAGACTGGGCCTTGGTCACCTTTTTTAAAAGGTGCTCGTCAACAAAAGGCCCTTTTTTTGTCGATCTTCCCATCCTACTTCCTCCTGATTAAGATAAACTTGTTGCTTCTCTTCTTTTTCTTCCTTGTTTTGTAGCCCAGCGCCGGCTTGCCCCACGGGGAAACGGGCCTCTTACGCCCGATGCCGGACTTGCCTTCACCACCGCCGTGCGGATGGTCGCAGGGATTCATGACCACCCCTCTTACATGCGGACGGCGCCCGATGTGCCTGCTTCTGCCCGCCTTACCCAGCACCACGTTCGCCGCCTCGATGTTCCCCACCTGCCCCACCGTAGCCCTGCATTCCACATCAACCATTCTTTGTTCGCCGGAAGGCAGCCTGAGTATCGCGTAGCCGCCTTCCTTCGCGACGATCTGGACGGAAGCTCCGGCCGATCTCGCGAGAGCGGCCCCCGCGCCTCTTCGCATCTCAACGTTGTGCAGAACGGTGCCGATCGGTATGCTCTTCAGGGGAAGAGCGTTGCCGAGTGATATATCGACGTTCTCGCCGGACTCAATCACCGCGCCAACCTTGATACCCAGCGGAGCGATGATATATCTCATCTCGCCGTCATCATACTTGAGAAGGGCGATGCGGGCGTTCCTGTTAGGGTCGTACTCTATCCCAACGACCTTGGCCTTGACGCCGTCCTTATCCCTTTTAAAGTCGATGATCCTGTAGAACTTTTTGTTGCCGCCGCCCCTGTGGCGCGCGTGAACCCTTCCGCTGGAATCCCTTCCGCCCTTCTTCTTGAGAAGGCTGACAAGCGACTTCTCAGGATGGTCCTTGGTTATGTCGCTGTAATCATACACGACCTGAAACCTCTGGCCGGGCGTCCTTGCGTTTTTCTGTTTAACGGGCATCGATATCTCCTTTACGCCTCAAGGCTCTCTATCTTCTTGCCGGGCTCGAGAGTCACATACGCTTTTTTCCAGTTCCTCGTCCTTCCGAACGAGCCGCGTATCGCTCCCCTGGTCTTGCCCTTAACCATTACCGTGTTCACGTCCACGACCTTGACGTGAAAGGATTCCTCCACGGCATTCTTGATGTCTATCTTGGTGGCCCTCTGAGAGACCCTGAAGATGTACCTGCTTCTCGCTCTCTCGTCGGTTCCTTTTTCTGTCACAATGGGTTCAAGCAGAACCCCGTATATATTTGTCATTTCAGCCTCTCCTCAAGCACCTTAACGGATCCCTTGTTCATGACCAGCCAGTCGCTTGTCAAGAGATCGTGCACGTTGAGCCCGTCGAGGTCCGACAGAACAACCCCATCGATGTTTCTCGCGGAAAGCCTCGCGTTCTTGTCCGGCTTGTCCACAAGAATGAGAGCGCTGCCAGCAACCCCTATCCCCTCAAGAAACTTGACCATTTCTTTGGTTTTGTGGCTGCTTACCTTGAGCTCTTCAACCACTTTAATCCTGTTTTCCTTGGCCATTTGCGAGACTACCATCTTAAGCGCCAGCTTTCTTACCTTCTTGGGCAGTGCGTAGGAGTAATCCCTCGGCTTAGGGGCGAATATAACTCCGCCCTTTCTCCAGAGCGGGGATCTGGTGCTTCCGGCCCTTGCCCGGCCGGTTCCCTTCTGCCTCCAGGGCTTCTTGCCTCCGCCCGAGACCTCGCCCCGGGTCTTCGCGGAGTGAGTGCCTCGCCTGCGGCTGGCCAGATACCAAACCAGAGCCGTATTGACAACGTGCTCCCTGGCGGGCACGGAGAAAACGGCGTCCGACACCGTCACTTTCCCCGATTTCTTTCCATCCGCGCTTACAAGTGAAATGTCCAACTTATTTCTCCCCCGACAATCTCTTCTCAAGGACCAGCAGGCCGTTCTTCGGCCCCGGAACCGGCCCCGCAACGAGCAAAACGTTCTTTTCCGGGTCGACTTTGACCACCTTGAGATTCTTAACGGTCACTCTCTTGGCGCCCAGCCTTCCGGACATCTTGGTGCCCTTTAATACTCTCCCGGGTGTTGTTCCCGCGCCTATCGATCCCGGCAGCCTGTGCGATTTGGAGCCGTGAGTCATGGGCCCCCTGCCGAAGTGCCACCTCTTGACTGTTCCGGCGGTGCCTTTTCCTATGGACGTTCCGGTGGCGGATATCATGTCTCCCTCGGCGAAAACATCGGCCCTTATCTCTTCGCCGGGAGAGCACTCTTCCGCCTTCTCCATCCTTATCTCCCTCAGATACTTCGGGGCCGCGCTGACCTTGGCCTTTTCAAAGTGCCCGGACAGCGGGCCGTTGACGTTTCTGCCTTTGCCGAAGCCCAGCTGAACGGCGTTGTAGCCGTCTGTCTCAACCGTCTTCTTCTGGACCACGAAGCAGGGTCCGGCCTCTATGACCGTCACCGGGATAAGCCTGCCCTCCTTGTCAAAAAGCTGCGTCATTCCCAGCTTCCTGCCGAGAAGTCCGGGCAAACTGGACTTCTTGGCCTGAGGTTTCGGCTCGGCCTTGGGCTTGGCCTCCGCCTTTTCAACTGGCTTGGCCTCTGCCTTCGCCGCAGGCTTAGCCTTGGCTTCCGCCTTAGCTTCCTGTTTCTTTGCTTTCGCCTTCTCTTCCGCCATTTTCCTACTTCACCTTTATCTCTATGTCCACGCCGGCAGGAAGATCGAGCTGCATAAGCGCGTCGATGGTCTGCGGAGCGGGATCCAGTATGTCTATCAGCCTCTTGTGCGTTCTTATCTCAAAGTGCTCGCGCGATTTCTTGTCCACGTGAGGGGACCTCAGCACGCAGTACACTTCCTTGTCGGTAGGCAGCGGGATTGGCCCGGAAACGGCCGCGCCGACGCGCTTTGCAGTATCAACTATCTTCAGCGCCGACTGGTCAAGTATCCAGTGATCGTATCCCTTAAGCCTTATTCTTATCCTCTGCCTTACCATTTAAGCTCCTCTACTCGATGATCTTGGAGACGGCTCCGGCGCCCACAGTGTGTCCGCCCTCGCGGATGGCGAACCTCATTCCTTCCTCAATGGCCACGTCGGTTATGAGTGACACGCCCATTGTCGTGTTGTCGC
>Ga0180433_10003013_pt1 | contig 25235 bp, 15 predicted proteins | sample SS_ome_8_FD_132980 | JGI IMG/M metagenome (GOLD analysis project Ga0180433, IMG submission 132980) | Hypersaline lake sediment archaeal communities from the Salton Sea, California, USA - SS_1_D_1 metaG | ecosystem: Environmental > Aquatic > Non-marine Saline and Alkaline > Hypersaline >... | reverse complement strand
ATCCGTGTTCTCCAAGTGCAAGGGTTTTGATACAATTAAATGAAAATCCATTCACTCCGTGCAACATAACACAAAGGTATCCAACTGTAAATAAAGAAGTTGCCACTTAATCAGCAAGCCCTATGTACAAAAAGAATTCCATAGACGTAACAGAATATAAGCTGCGCAAATAAAAAAAACCGACATTTCTCAAAGCGAATACAGTCGGTCACACTATTTGCCCTCCGTTCATCCTCCTCCGATTTCTTCGGTCTGTTTACTGGTCGGGGCCCCAGAGCCATTTTTGGTCGGGCAGGTCGTAGGTGGTTAATTCAGAGGGGGTGAAGAAAAGGGCTATCTCGAATTCGGCGGAGGCGGCTGAATCGGAGGCGTGGACGAGATTGTATCGCGCCGAACAGCCGAAATCGCCGCGTATAGTGCCGGGGCGGGCCTCGTAGCCGAATGTTCGGCCTATCATCTTTCGAGCGGTTGCGATAATCTCATCGGCTTCCCATACCATTGCCATAACCGGTCCGGAGGTGATAAATTCGACAAGCTCGGCGAAGAAGGATTTATCCTTGTGAACGTCGTAAAGCCGGCGGGCGAGTTGTTTGTTGACGTGTATGAATTTTGCCGCGATGATTTTAGCACCCTTGCGCTCGAGGCGGGATATGATTTCGCCGGCGAGGTGCCGCTGAACAGCGTCCGGCTTAATGATGATTAGCGTCCTTTCCGCCATATTTTTCTAACCGTCTAACCGTTCTCCATCCTCTATCGGTCGGCTCGCGCCGACGCGCTTCTGTTTTCTGTATTCTAACCGTCCATCCTCCTAACCTTCTTACCGTTGCATAATCAAGCACCGGACGGAACGATATAAAGCTCCACTCGTCTGTTTTCGGGGTTGCCTTTTTTGTTGGGCTTATTTTCAGCTATGGGTCTGTATTCGCCGAACCCCCTGACACTTACGCGGGTCGGTTCCATTTTGTTTGCCGTCATGATATTCAAAACGGCAATCGAGCGGTGTACCGAAAGATGCCAGTTCGTGGGATGCTTTGCCTTTGTCGCCGCTTTTTTGATGGGCACATCATCGGTATGGCCGGCAATCACCACGTCGAACTGCTGAGCCTCTTTTGTGTTCATTATTTCGCACAATGCTTTGACCGAGGCCTCTGCTTCGGGTGCGACCCTGTCGGAGCCCAACTCAAAAAGAAGGTCGCTCTCGAACTTCAGCATTCCGCTGTCGGGGTCGAAAGTTACCATCTCGTGTCGGCCTGCGAACTCCTGCAACATAACGCTCAGTTCCATCGGCAAAGCCGCCCCGCTTCGAAGCAGTTGAGCCTGCATTTTGGCAATGAGGGCTTTTTTAGCCTCGATATCCTTTTCAAGTGCGGTGATTTCATCGTCTTTTGCGCCAAGCTCGGAGGTGTTTCGGCCCCGCATCGTTTCCATCTGTTTGCCCGACTGAGCCAACTGCAGCCGGCACGAGCCGAGGTCGGCTTCGAGGTCGGTTATCCGCTGCTGCTGAATCCTGTTCTGGGCCTTGACCTCATCAAACTTCTGCTGAGCAACACACCCTCCCGTTACGATTGCCCCGGCAAGGGCCAACATCATCGGTAACAATCCTGCTGTTCGCATTAGTCTATCCTTTCAAGATTTTTGGTTACGACTTCCCGGGCAAAGCCCTTTGCTTCTCGGCTGCCGGCTATATTAAAAACAAATACGCCCAAACTTTCAATTATTTATTGCAAGCTTACGAACTTTCTTTCGGCTTTTGGTAAAGCAGGGGTGAGGGTGCTTTTTTCTTTTTTCCACCGAGAAGAGCTGCAAATCCGACCATACCGAGCATAACCACAGCCATACCTGTTAGGATATACCATATTATGCTCTGGATACCTTTGAGGATAGTCGGTACTACGCCCCTGAAGCCGGCAACAAGGACAATAGTAGCGTAAAGCATCGCCACAAGCGGCACGAGAAGTGCAATCCCGAATGAATTACTTACCGCATCCGGTGCAGGTTCGATATACTGTGGCACAGCGGCCGGCTCAGGCTCAATATGCTCGACGGCTTCCGGCTCGGCCTCCTCAAAAATCTTATCCGCTTCTTCGGCTACACCCGCTTCTTCCACAGCAGCAGGTGCACCCTCCCCGGCGGCGGGCAGAATGTCGTCAAGAACCGCCCCCAACGACGTGTCGTCCGCCTGCAGTGACAGGTCCAGCAATCCCGACCCGCTACCGACACTATCCATGCTCAGGTCCCCGTCAAGACTTCCCAATTGGTCCTCGGCCTCTTCGGATTCGACTATCTGGGTTTCGGCCTGGGTGTCATCGGCGATTTTATACTCATCATCCGTATCACCGAGCACGTTGATGCCGGTGGTTCCGACTGTCGTATCCGCACCGGTCAGGTCACCCAGGTTAACCCCGGCGGTGAGTCCGGCTTCGGGCTCGGATATCTCGCCGGTGTCATCCGGCATCAACTGGATTCCCGACGCCCCCGCGGCCGTATCCAGTTGCGAAAGCTCAGAGACTAATGCGTCCACTTCCGCGATTTTGTAAAGCATTTTGCTTCCATCGCGAAACTCATGCAGGCGGCCTTCACTCACGAGCTTTTTGATTTGCTCCTCGGACTTTCCGAGCTTTTCTATTACTTCCTCAAGACTATAATATTCACCCGCCATAAGCATCTCCTTGTATTTATGTACTCACCGTACTTTTTGAAAAGGTCTTGTTCTTGTACACAATTCAATCTGTTTTGGGTTGTGCCAACTCTTCAAGTTCCCGCCGGGTCCGGTTCTTATTTTGTTGCGGTGTATTCAGTTTTTCCAGCAGTTCCCTGACCTGGTCGGGTGTTGGCTCGCCGTTACTGTAGTCAAGCAGCAATTGGTCATACTGCCAGTCCCTGGCCGCCAGAAGTCGCAACCGATTCTTTTGCGCTCGAGCATTTATTTCATACACCCAGAGCGTCTTTCCAACTGTATCAACCATAGCCAGTCCGTAAGCGTCCCGACCCACCTGAACAGGTACAACCATTATCGCATCGGCGCATTCGCCAGGGGCTTTCCCGGCGCCGGGCGCAGAACTCAGGCCCCCCCCGAAAAACAATACAACGATTGCAACTATACCCGGCACCAACCACAAATTCAACCGCTTCACCGTTCCTGATATCATTATATCAACTCGCGACAAAAAAACAACCTGCGGCGCAAAAAACCGCAGCCTTACGCACTTATTTGCAAATTATACCCCTGGCCGTTCAGCTTGCAAGACAATTTTGGCCCCTGACGTTGTTCAAACAATAGCCGCAACCAGCTCAATATCTTCCCCGCGTAAAATCAGTTTGGGGTCTGTATGAGATTAAGATTGAAGATAGTCCCGGACTGAAGGTGTTCTCACAGCAAAAAAGCGGAGCCGGCGTCGCTCCGCTTTACGAGGTTCAAAACTTATTAAGTTAAGGTCGGTCTTTGAGTCAAACGGAATTACTGGGCCTTCTGCTGTCGTCTTTCCTCGATGGCGCTGTAGCCGCACTCGGGGCATCTGTCTGGAAAGTCCCCCGATGTGTAATCCTGAATATAAACAGTGCCGCACTTTGAGCATTTCGTCGCTGCATAAGCAGATTCCTCGCCACACTTTGGACAGGTAAACGCCGGTGGCCCGCCCCGCGTTATCCTTCGGCCCCGGTCCCTCATTATCTGGCGGCGTTCTTCTGCGGTCATCTCGAAGATGTGTCCGCAGTCCGGATTTACACAAAGCATTACCTGGGACTCCTGAGCCGATGTGGAGGTGCCGCCCCCGCCGAAATTCTTTATCGCCAGTGCACCGGCAAGCGCCAGGCAGACCACAGCAATAACAATCATAACTATCTTTTTCTTGTCTTCAACCATATCCGGTTCTCCGTAAAAACATTTGGATTGAGCTTACATCTGATACGATAGCGAACAAGATTGCATTTGTCAAACGTTTTTTTACGGCTCGCCGACTTAAATATTTGCGAGGGCCTTCTTTGCCATCTCAAGGATTTTCGCCGGTTCCTCGGGCATAGTGGTCCGGGCGGACAGATACGCCGATTCTACAACCGCCATATTGTGCAAGATACTGTTTTCCTCGCTCCCAATGGGATTTTTATCGGGCCCCAACAAGGTATGCGCAAAATTCTCAAGCATTTCTTCCGTTGCTTCGGTTTCGCTTGATTCAAACTGAAAGCGTTCAATAACATTTCCAAGATTATCCCACACCGTCAGATTGTCTTCGGAGGCGGTTAAATATTCATTCTCAGTGTGCATCTGGAGCATCTGCCTGGTCGGCCCGAAAACTCTGCTCGCGACAAGGCCGGCGACACGCGTATCGGAAAATTTCATCGTCAAAACAGTCGTGTCCTCGGTTATAGAAAGTCTCTGCTGTTTGTCCGGTGCCTGGTTTGTATTTACACAATATACCTGCTGAGGAATTCCGAAGCTCCCGACGATGAGGTCCACTATCTCGTAGCAATTCCTCAGTAGCACACCGCCGCCGGCGAGTTGCGGGTCGCTAAGCCAGCGGTCTCTGCCAGGGTGCTGAATGTCTTTGGGCAGATTTTTTACAGCCGTGATGAGATTAATATCTTTAGTGTGTTTCGATTCAAGGTATTCTTTCAACTTTCGAAATCCGGGATAGAATCTGTGAATGTTAGCAGTTGCAAATCGTACCTTTTGACTTTTTGCCGTTCCGACCAGTTCGGCGGCCTGTTCAAAATCAAGGGCGGGAGGGATGAGCTTCAATACATTGCACTTTTTTTTCATCGCCTTGCGGATATGCTCACCGCAAACATACGCGGGTTCTGCAACGAGCAGCAGATTAATCTGATTTTGTATGACCAGTTGTCGATAGTCATCAAATGCTTCGGCCTTGTATCTTAGAGCGACTTTTTCAGCAAGTTCAAGGTCTGCATCGGCTACCGCAACTATGTCGAACAAACCGGTCTGGCCGGCTATTTCCAGCAGTTGCTGGCCTTTGGCCCCAAGACCCAAAACGGCGGTTCTAAGTCTGTCCTGGCTCATAATCAACTCTGTATATATTGTCAAAATATTGACCGGCCGGGCACGAGGGTATGCTCAGCCGTTAAACTATTCCACAAAGTTATTATTCTTGCGGGGGATAATGAAATGCTCCGGAACAAAGAACTGTGAACTGAGCAGGAGAGCTTCTTTTCCGACCTCGGCGATGGCTGCTTCATTGTCGATGTTCTGCGCAACCTTATTTATCAGGCCAGCAATTGTGTCCATCTGCGGCTCTTTCATTCCCCTTGTTGTTACTGCAGGGGTGCCGAGTCTCAGCCCGCTGGGGTCGCTCGGCGGTGCGGGGTCGCCGGGTACGGTATTGAAATTCGTAACGATGCCGGCCCTGTCAAGTGCTTTTGCAAGTTTTCTGCCTTTGATACCTTTATTGCGTAAATCTATCAGTATAAGATGGTTGTCGGTTCCGCCGGATACGAGATTGAAGCCGTACTCGAGCAGTTTGTCGGCTAATCTTTTGGCGTTTTTGACTATTTGCTTTGCATAATTGATGAACTCAGGCGTATCGGCCTCAGCCAGTGCCACTGCAATACCGGTTATGGTATGAAGATGAGGTCCACCCTGAAGGCCGGGGAAAACCGCTCTGTCAACGGCCTTGGCGTGCTCGGCTTTGCACAGAAGTATCCCGCCGCGGGGACCTCGAAGGGTCTTGTGGCTTGTTGTTGAGACTATATCAGCATAAGGGACGGGGCTTTTATGAATACCGGCCACCACCAGACCTGCGACGTGTGCAATGTCGCTCAAATGGTAGGCGCCGACTTTTTTCGCGATTTGTCCGAATATCTCAAAGTCTATCTCTCTCGGATACGCGGTAGCACCGGATATAATCATCCTGGGTTTGTGCTTTTTGGCAAGGTCTTCTATCCTGTCATAGTCGAGCCTTCCGGTTTTCGCATCAACCTCGTATGGAACGGATTTATAAAACCTGCTTGTAAGGCTTGCTTTCGAGCCGTGTGTCAGATGTCCGCCGTATGTCAGCGACAGGCCCATAATCATATCACCGGGGTCAAGGAGCGCCGAATAGGCTGCGATATTTGCAACGGAACCGGAATACGACTGGACGTTTGCATGTTCGGCGTTGAAGATTTTCTTTGCCCTTTCTATAGCCAGATTCTCTATCAGGTCGGTAACCTGCTGGCCTTCGTAATATCGCTTCCCGGGGTATCCCTCGGCGTATTTATTTGTAAGGCAGCTTCCACTGGCCTGCATCACGGCCTTTGAGACATAATTTTCAGATGGTATGAGGCGGATAGCGCCGCTCTGACGGGCTTTTTCCTGAGTCAAAAGCTCGTAAATCTGGGGGTCATACATTTCAAGTGCTGAAATCATTTCAGTCTTCTCCACACATTACATTACTTTGTTTTTTTGTTGTAACAGTCCCTTCGGGTAAACTTATATCAGATTTCGGAACCTGCGGCAAGTAATTATTAGTTGACAAATAATCCGGTGTTAGTAGTATGGTAAAGCCTGCGCTTTCGGCGAGAAGCGATTTATAATTTACCCTGATTTCTCGGATTTTCGATGTGAATATTTAGAGTTTTTTAAAAGGATTCTAACATGTCCGGGATCGACCCAGAGGCCGGCTTGGAAAAGGCGATAACGTTCTTTGAGCGTGCCGAGGAGATAGCGTCAACGGATAACTTCAATTATGCCATCGATATGTACATCGAGGGTCTTCGTCGGGTTCCAGACGCGGTTGAGGACGGCCATATACCGTTGCGTCGGATAGCTCTGATTCGCCAGGGTAAAGGCGGCAGGAAGCCAACGGTTGTAGATAAGATGAGAAAGCACGGCGGAAAAACTCCGTTGGATGAGATGCTAAATGCCGAGTATCTGCTGGCAAAGGATCCGGACCATTTACCTTATGCCGAGGCTATGTTGAAGTCTTCGGTAGCAGGAGGGTACAAACGAACAGCCGACTGGATTGCCGGGCTTATTTTTGATGCAAACCGTGCCAGCAAAAAGCCTTCTTTGGCTACGTACCTGCTTCTGAAAGATTGCTATAAATCCCTTGAGATGTATTCTGAGGCGGTGGAGGCCTGCAGGCGTGCGATTGAACTTAGGCCCGATGATGACGAACTGGGGGAAGAGCTTCGAGACCTGACAGCCCAAATGACAGTGAAGAAGGGCAAGTACGGTCAGGAGGGAGACTTCCGGCAGTCTATACTCGACAGGAAAAAGCAGGAGATGCTGCATAGCCAGGAGAGCCTTGTCAAAAGCGCCGAATTTCGCCGAAAAGCTGTAGAAGCTGCCAGGGCACAGTTACAGGCCAATCCTAATCTGCCTGCGAACATACTGAAGCTGGCCGATGCCTTTTTTGAACAACAGACCGAACAGGCACAGGCCGAGGCCTTTGGGCTTTTGGGCGATGCCTGGGCTAAAACAGGTGATTTCGTCTTCAAACGAAGAGAAGGTGAATTGTTAATAAGGAAACTCAAACGTCAGGTTCACCAGGCAAAACAAGCGTCCGAGGCGGAGCCTGAAAATGCAGAGTTGAAAAAGAAATTGTCCGAAGGCCTTGAGAGCTTTGCCCGGGCCGAACGCGAACATTATCGTCTTTGCGTCGAAAATTATCCCACAGATATGCGGATGAAATATGAATATGGTGTTCGCCTTTTGGTAAATAAAGAGTACGACAAGGCGATCCCACTGTTCCAGGAAGCACAAAGGGACCCGAAATACAAGATAGCGGCACTGGATAAGACGGGACTTTGTTTCTTTCTGAAAGGCTGGTTTTCCGACGCGATTGACATATTTAACAGCGCCCTTGAAGTCTGCAGCGACAAAAGTGGTGACATAGCGAAGGAATTACGGTATAATCTTGCCAGGAGCTACGAAGAAAGCAATCAGACCGACGAGGCCTTTGAGATTTATCGAAAACTCGCGCAGGTCGATTTCAATTACAAGGATGTCAGCCAGAGAGTAGAAAAACTAAGAAAAATGAAATAACAGACTCGTTTTACAGTATTGAGCTGAAAGAAGAAATATGGCGGAAGCAAAAATAAAAGAAAGTCCTTTTAGCCCCGGCTGGCCGGTGCTGCCCGAGTACTTTGTGGCCAGGATAAAGGAAATCCAAAGGCTGGAAAGAAGTGTCAATCAAACAATTCTGGGCAAAAACGAGAATATTTTTATAACGGGACCGCGAGGCATCGGGAAAAGTTCTCTCGCGGGTCTTATCAAATACATAGCGGAAAAACACAGCCTTATAGGAAGCCATTGCTTCTTAGGAGGGGTACGGAGTCTTAACGAAATGATGAGGATGATTTTCCAAAGACTTCTGCAGGACTGTAAGGACGAATCGGTTTTCGATAAGCTAAAAAACATTTTTGCTGATTATATTAAAAGTATAACGCTGTTTGGTACGGGCGTAGAGTTCACAAAGGATAAAGGTGAGTTACAAACACTGGTGGACAATTTTCTTCCGTTGATGCGAAAGATATATGACCAAATTCAACCAAACGGCAAGAAGGGCCTTACGCTCATATTAGATGACCTTAATGGTATAAGCGATGTTCCATCAGTAAAAAATTGAATTCGAGTAAGAAATAAAAATTTGTTAGGAGTTATGTGTGGCGCATTCATTATCAGCGAAAAAGAGAGTAAAACAGAACGCCAAACGAAAGGTCAGAAATCGTGCCCGAAAGAGCATGGTCAAGACGCAGATTAAGCATTTCGAAGGTGCCTTAACTGAAGGTGATGTCGAAAAGGCCTCCGAGCAGTATAAGCAGCTTGTCAAGCGAATAGATAAGGTTGCTTCCACCAGTACCCTGCACAAAAACACTGCTGCAAGGATGAAGTCCCGCTTTGCAAGGCGTCTTAACAGCCTCAAGGCAAAAGATGCCTGAGTTTCGCCCGGAGCACTTTATTTACAGACCTGATAGCGTCTAACCGATACAAAAATCGGGGAGACGCTATTTGTTTGGACAGGCTCTATGAAAGAGACCTACAAAAATCGAATACTCAAGTTTCTAAGCAGGCCCGGTTGTCATCCGACGAAACTTGCGGGTATAAGCAGGGCTTTAGGAGTACCTGAGGCAAGCTGGTCCGAGTTCCACGCCGCATTTAAGGAGCTTCGCCAAACGGGCAAAATTGTCATAGGTTCAAAGAACCTTATAAGCCTGGGCGCGGCAACCGGTCAGGTCGTCGGCACTTTTCGTGCAAACCCGAGGGGCTTTGGCTTTGTAATTCCACAGGAACCGACATCAAACGGTGATTTATTCATAGTACCCGGTGGCACAGCCGGGGCTATGACCGGTGATAAGGTTATAGCAAAGGTGCTCAAAAAGGGGGGGCGTGCCGGTCGGATTCGACACAGGGGCGAGATTGTAGAGATATTGGAGCGTGCCTGCGCTAAATTTGTCGGCGTACTGAAACAGGCGGATTCAAAGTGGTTCATAGAACCGGAGGGCAAAGGATTGTTCGCTCCGATATTCGTCGAAGACATTGCTGCAAAGGGAGCGAAAGCGGGCGACAAGATTGCAGTAGAGATTATCCGCTACGCCACTGAAAAAGAGCCGGCATCAGGAGTCATTATTGAGGTATTGGGCAGGGCGGGACTTTACGACTCTGAAATCAAATCGATAATCGCCCAGTATAATCTGAAGGCTGATTTCGAGAATGAGTGCATCGAGCAGGCAAGGGCCGCCGCCGGGAACTTTGCCCCCGAGAAAAGTATCGGCAGGGACGATATAACCGGTGAAGTTATAATTACCATCGACCCGGCTGATGCGAAGGATTTCGACGACGCAATAAGTCTTCGTAAAGATGCGGACGGCAACTGGGTGCTCGGCGTCCATATTGCGGACGTCAGCTCATTTATCCCGATGGATTCGGCTTTGGACCTGGCGGCGAGGGAACGCGGCAACAGTATTTATCTGCCGGGGAAGGTAATTCCGATGCTCCCGGAAATACTCAGCAACGGTATATGCAGCCTTCAACCCGGGCTGAAACGCTTTGCCAAGAGCGTCTATATAACATACGACGCCGGCGGTAACGTCTTAGGCAGGGAATTTGCCAACAGCATCATTCAGTCCACGGCGCGACTGACTTATGAGCAGGCTGATAATATCCTGTCAGGCAGGGCTTCGGGTTTTCCCGGGCAGGTGGTCGCACTTCTAAAAGATATGGAGGTTCTGGCCCACGCTATAGAGAAACGCCGGCTCAAAAACGGCATGCTGCACCTGGACCTGCCGGAAACCGAGCTTGTGATGGACGACGCCGGCAAAGTCGTTGACGCCCACCCGGCCGATGACAGCTACCCTCACACGATAATAGAAATGTTCATGGTCGAAGCCAACGAGGCGGTTGCGTCGCTTCTGGACCGTTTCGGCGTTCCTTTTATGCGGCGTATTCACCCCGAGCCGACCGCCGGTGGAGTCAAGGAGCTGGGCCGGTTTGTACGCCTTTGCGGCCTGAAGGTTCCCCGCAGGCTCGACAGGGCGGCTATTCAGGACCTGCTGACATCGGTTAAGGGGACCGGTTATTCTTATGCCGTTAATATGTACATTTTAAGAAGTCTTCCAAGGGCCGAATACGCACCGATGCACATCGGTCATTTCGCTTTGGCCTCAACGCACTACTGTCACTTTACAAGCCCGATACGAAGGTACGCCGACCTGCTCGTCCACCGTCTGATGAGTTGTTATATCGAACACAGACTGAATATGATTGGGCTTGAAGAGGTATTGCCGGAAGCCGAACTTGCCGATATCGGCAGCCATATCACCTTCACCGAGCAACGCGCCGATAACGCCGAGAATGAGCTTAAGACCGTGCTTATTCTGCAAATGCTCAGCGAGCATGTCGGCCAAGAGCTTAACTGTATTGTCTCCGGTTTGACTAATTTCGGCATATTTGTTCAATGCACCAAATTCGGAATCGAAGGTCTTGTTGAGTTCGGTGATCTTGGACTTGACGAGTGGAAATACGACACCAGGACTCAGGCTGTAGTCGGGCTGCATTCAGGTAAAAGCGTTCACCTCGGTCAGGAGATGAGGGTTACGATTGTGTCTGTGAACGTGGCGGCCAGGCAGTTAAACCTTGCGCCGCTTAAGCCGCTTGTCGATTCGCGCCAACGGCTAAGCAGTCTTAGGGGTCGCAAAAAAGGCCGAGGCGGACGAAGCCAAAGGCACACCCGGCGCAGAGGTTGACTTGACATTCAGCCACAATCCTGCGATACTTACTTGGTGGATAATTGTCCATAAAAAAATTATGCTCAATAAAAAATCTAATAGATGTCATTCTGAGTCCCATCGCGCCGGGAAAGAATTAAGGCGTATAGTTGTCATTCCTGCGGAAGCAGGAATCCGGTTTTTTGAACTCTGGATTCCGGGTCAAGCCCGGAATGACATATCCGTAGGATTGAGATTCTTCATCCGTCGTATATCCCGATGCCGCTATACATCGGGATACGCAGGATTCAGAATGACGTTTAGTAATTGGGGACAGAAACCAATTTTGGTTGGATTTTAGTTGGAAAATGAGGATAAATAGGCGACTATCCCAAATTTTTATTGGATTTTAGCTGAAAAATGGGGATAAAGGGGTGACTGTCCCAAAATTTTTGGAGTGAGTAATGAGAGCATCGGAAATGAGAAAGGGCCAGACGGTCAAAATCGATGACGTTCTGTACACAATTGTGGATTATCAGCATGTCAAGCTCGGAAAAGGTGGAGCTGTTTACCAGACGAAGCTCAAGAGTCTCAGGGACGGCGGCATCCGTGACATTCGCCTGCGGGCCGAAGAGAATGTCGAAGAGGCCTACCTTGACAAACGCAACTTTGAATACCTGTACTCTGCCGGCTCCGAACACGTCCTGATGGACCTGGAGACATACGACCAAATCACCCTTGACGATGACGGTTTCGGTGAGGGGACGAAGTATCTAAAGCCGAATACACAACTCCAGGTCAGCATGTATGAAGGAAATCCCGTTGTGGTTGAGCTGCCCAACACGGTTGACCTTGAGGTAACCGATACCGCGCCGGAAATAAAGGGGGCGACGGCCACGAATCAACCCAAGCCTGCGACCCTCGAGACAGGCCTTGTGGTTACAGTACCGGCTTTCGTTAAAATCGGCGAAAAGATTCGCGTCGATACGCGCACAGGCGAGTATGTTACACGTGTCAAAGACTAAACCCGAAATTTGAATATCGAAATACGAAACAAATTCAATATATAAATTACCAAAATTCCAAACAGTTGCGGCTAAACAAGCGGGAGGGCATTATTTTGAAAATCAGGATTTCAGGGATTTGATATTGTTTAGGATCCCCGTTACCTGCCTCCGCAGGGACAGGCTTCACGGGGGCAGGCTTCGGATTTCGTGCTCGTATTTAGCTTTCAGCTTAAGATAACCATGTTTTTTTATAACTCGCTCTATAACTTCGGATTGTAAATGGTTGGTACTGGAAATTATGGCGTTTGAAAAGCTCAACAAAACCCTTGTCAGGATATTCGGCTCGCGCAACGAGCGGCTCGTCAAGGCGTATATGACAACAGCCGTTGAGGCAGATGCGTTTGAAGAACAAATTCAGGTACTTGATGATGAGCAGCTAAGGGCCAAAACCGCCGAGTTCAAAACTCTTTTGAGAAACGGACGGCAGCCGGAGGAGATTTTGCCCGAGGCATTTGCAGTGGTTCGCGAGGCGGCCCGGCGAAATGTCGATATGAGGCATTTCGACGTTCAACTGGTCGGTGGAAATGTCCTTTACGAGGGCAAGATTGCCGAGATGGCCACGGGTGAGGGCAAGACACTTGTCGCAACCTTAGCGGCGTATCTCGTATATCTTGGCGGGCGCAAGGTGCACATCGTTACGGTAAACGACTACCTTGCCAAGCGTGATGCCGAGTGGATGGGGCCGGTGTATAAGTCGCTGGGTCTTACCGTCGGTGCCATCCAGGCCGATATGGACACTATCGGACAGGAACGCAGGGACCAGTACAAATGCGATATCACATACGGCACGAACAACGAATTCGGCTTCGACTACCTTCGCGATAATATGAAGACATCGCTCGAGCAGATGGCACAGGGGCCGCTCGAATATGCGATTATCGATGAGGTTGACTCGATTCTGATTGACGAAGCACGGACCCCGCTGATTATATCCGGACCGGCCTTTGACGACGTTACACGCTACAAAAAGGCCGACTCTGTCTGCCGGCAGTTGATTGGGCTGCAGGCCGGTTACGACCAACTGAAGAAGCAAATTGATGCCGCAGAGCGCACAATCGCAAACGCACAAGGAGAACTGTCGGACGCCAAAAAGGCCAAAGACTCTAAACGAATGGCCAGGGCACAGGAGGTAATAGAGGCCGGCACCGGTCAGCTCGAAGCGGCCCGGCACAAACTGGAAACGGCCACTCAATATTACGAGGTCGAGTACGACAGAAAGGCAGTCCATTTAACGCACGAGGGTATCGGAGCGGCCCAGAACATCGCCGGGTTAGGCTCGTTCTTCACCGGCTCAAACATGGAATGGCCTCACATGCTTGAGCAGGGTCTGCGGGCACACGTGGTTTTTGAGAAAGAGAGGGATTATGTTGTCCTTGACGGCAAGGTTGTTATAGTCGATGAGTTTACAGGCCGGCTAATGCACGGCAGGCAGTGGTCGGACGGCCTTCATCAGGCGGTCGAGGCAAAAGAGGGCGTACAGGTCAAGGAGGAAACCCAGACTCTGGCAACAATCACGTTGCAGAATTTCTTTAAGCTCTATGACCGGATTGCAGGTATGACCGGCACGGCGGCCACCGAAGCGGATGAATTTATGAATATCTACAATCTCGACCTTGTCGTGATACCCACGAACGAGCCGTGTATTCGCGACGACCAGGACGATATGATTTACAAAACGATGAAAGAAAAGTTTGACGCCGTTGTTGATGAAATTTTTGAATTAAGCAGAAGCGGCCGGCCCGTACTTGTGGGAACGGTAAGTGTCGAAAAGAACGAGGCCGTATCAGCAGGTCTGACAAAAAAATACGGTATCGAGCATGAACTTCTGAACGCCAAGCATCACGAGCGTGAGGCACAAATCGTCGCCAAGGCCGGCGAGCAGCACAGCGGCCGGGACGGCAGAAAGCTCGGTAATATTACGGTGGCGACAAACATGGCCGGTCGGGGAACCGATATTAAACTCGGTCCGGGTGTTGCTCAAATAGGCGGCTTGGCCGTTGTGGGAACCGAAAGGCACGAAGCGAGGCGCATCGACAATCAGCTCCGCGGACGGGGGGGAAGACAGGGTGATGCCGGCTCGAGCATCTTTTTCCTCAGCTTTGAGGATGACCTTTTGCAATTTTTTATGCCCGACTGGACCAAAAAGGCCCTGACCTGGATCGGCTGGGAGCAAGGCCAACCTATATACCATAAAAGAATCAGCAAAGGCATTGAAAAGGCACAGAAAAAAGTAGAAGAGCGCAACTTTGAGGCGCGTAAAAGTCTTCTTGAATACGACGAAGTTATGGATTATCAGCGGAAAATCTTCTATTCGCGAAGGCGGAGTATCCTCAAAGGCAAAGGCCTTAAATCGGTCATCAAAGAGATGATTGAATCAACTATATCGGCGAACTGCCGGACCATGCTCAGCGAACAATACCCGTACAATTGCATCATCGAATGGGCGCGAAGCAAGTTCGGTGTTGAGCTTCGAAGCGGTGAAATCGAGCAGGTCTCTGCAAGCGAGATTGAAGCGTTGATAAAAGAGCGTGCCAAAAAGAATAACGTTAATGAGATTTCTCTGTCTATCGGTGAATACCTTGAAGATTATCAGGACCGCTCGACCTGGGACATCGAAGGCCTGCGGCGGTGGGCGATGAGTGCTTTTGGAGCGGGTTTGTCGGCGGGAAAATTAAGACATTGCGAGCCAGAAGAAATAGAACAGATGCTTGTAACGGCGGCTCACGACCAGATTGACAAAAAGGACTGCTCACAGTTAGACGAGTTTTTAAGAGCGGATTTCGGAATAAGAACCTGCGTACAATGGGCACGCGCCAAATTTGATGTCAGGCTGAACGTTAATGAGCTGAAAGAACTCAAAGCCGACCAGATTCGAGACCGCCTGATTAGAGAAGTAGAAAAGAAATACACCGAACGCGAGATTGCCTATCCGGTTGAGTTTGCCATGAATATTGCGTACGGCCCGCAGGGACCGAACGTTTATGCATTTGAAGCACTTGCGGCGTGGGCAAACAATAGATTCAACGCAAATTTCACACCTGAAAAGCTGCAGAATACCAAACCGCAAAAAATATACACGGAACTTCTTGAACTTAGCAGACGATACCATGAAGGATATCTGGCTGAACAGGTCGTAGAAAAAGTCAAAAATACCGACTCAGCCGAGCAGTTGGCAGAGTGGGCAAACAATTGGTTCGAGTCCGACTTAAGCCCCACCGACTTAACCGATAAAGAGCAGGCCGAGGAAAAAATACTTGATTCAGCAAAAGAGTTTTTCCGACAGGAGTTAGGGGACCTCGAGAGGTACGTGCTGGTGCAGATTTACGACAGTACATGGAAGGACCACCTGTATTCGATGGACCATCTGAAGGAAAGCATCTTCCTGCGCGCCTTCGCAGAAAAAGACCCGAAAGTTGAGTATAAGCAGGAAGGCTTCAGGATGTTCAACGAGATGTTAGCTGTTATCGAAGACAAGGTTACCGACACGATATTCAAGGTTCGCCTTGACCCCGGCGCGCGGGCGCAAAGTGTGTGGAATGTCAGCAGTACTCAGCATGATGAAGTAGGCCAGTTTGCAATGACCGAAAGACAACGTGCCGCCGCCGCCGCGCCACAGGGTGAACAGAAAGTCAAACAAATCAGACTCGAGCATCCAAAGGTTGGCCGAAACGAACCCTGCCCGTGCGGCAGCGGCAAAAAGTACAAAAAATGCTGCGGAAAGAACGCCTGAACCAGCATCTACAACCTGCCAAGTTCCGACTCAAGTTTCCTGCAACTGAACTGATATTTTGTTGATGCCGGGCCTGTTTCAGCGCAAAAAGAAAACATCGAACAACAGTGAATTGTTCGATGTTTTCCGGAGGGGAGAAAACTCTTTCGTTAGTAACTATCGGCAAAAAGATTTGTATCGCTTTAACTAAATTTATACAATACGTCCTATAATTCTATACGTAAAACGGTCATTTAGGTTCAAAATTTCAAGAAAATTCCAACCTACGAGTCCTTTTACTTCAAAAAAGAAAAATACTTCATACCAGGCAGTTTAAAAGCATTTTTGATTTTTAGACTATCACATCATAACACTTGATTTCGCGAGTTGTCATTGCCAGGCCGGCGAGGTCCGGCATATCCCGATGCCACTATGAATCAGGATATATGATGGACTCGAAATGACACAAGGCGACAAAACGGTGTCCACAAATTCAAATGTTACAAGGTACTATCAGTCTTGCATACTTTGCGACAGTCCACTACCTCACAGGTATTCGTGTGGTGTTGAAAGCTTGGCTGCCGGTTACATCTGGAATGAGCATCACAGATTCCGGCTTTCGAACGCCAAGAAAGGATTAATTTGCAGAACACTCAACGATAAGTTTTGGTCGTTTTGTTTGTACGGCTTCGCCGGAATAGAAGCCTAAGGTATCCCTGGCAGCGTCGCCGTTGTTAAGTTGAGTGAAATATACTTTTAGCTGGGTAGTTCCGCTGCTGTTTATGTTTGCCCGTCCGGCGGCGTTGAAATCGCTCGAGGGCATTACATTGTCGGGACCCGGGTCCGCTGCAAATGTTGCAACACCGACGACATCGGCCGCCGCCTCCCAGTCGGAAGCCTCAAGAGCTGTCGAGCCAAAGGCCGGATTGGCGATATCGATATTACAGACGCCGCCCCAGCCGAAGGGGTCCTGACCGGATTCGGCGCCGCGGGTCATCTGAAGCCTGACAGCCTCTATGGTGTAATTTTCAGGAATAGTCGAGGTATCGAAAGACAGTATGTCCCTGTAAGACTGTCCGCCGGTATAATCTCCCAACCGCAAGGAATCGCCGTCGTCGTTGCCCGTATTTGCCCCGACGCCGGCTGTGCCGGAACCGTCATCATAAACCCTGCCATCTTCGGCTGCTGTACTAAAGAAGACCAGTGTCGGCGTTGCGGTTTCGTAGGTGACAATTAGTCGGGGTCTATATTCCGGCGTGCCGTTTTCCGCGGAATAGAAGCCTAAATAGTCGCTTACACTGTTAAAGGAGATCGGCGTTTCGAAGCGAACCCTCAGTTGGGTGGTGCCGTTTTTGTTGATATTATTCAGGCCATCGGAGCTGAATTCGCTCGAGAGCATCGGATTATTCAAGCCGGGGTCAGCTTCAAAAGACGCGACCGCAACGGCATCGGCATACGCCTGGAAATCCTCGGCGCTCAAGTCTTCACTGCTTCCGAACCAGGGATTTGCAACATCAATCAGGCAGCTTCCGCCCCACTCGAAGGGGTCCTGTCCGGACCATAAACCACGGGTAAGTTGCAGTGCGGCCGAGAGTATGACTGCGTCGGCTGGTATCGATGAAGTGTCAAAAGAAACAACGGTCCGGTAGCCTTTATTTTGAGAGTGGTCTCCGAGACGCAGGGCCAGGCCTTCGGTATCATTATCGTCGAAGCCTTCGCCGGTCCCGGTACCGTCGTCATAAACCCGTCCGTCATGTTCGGCTATACTAATGAAGGACTCTTGTATCTCAACGATGGTTTCGCGAGCAAGCCAGTGAGCACTGAAGACCGCAAAATCGGAGGTGCCGACCTCGGAGTTGCGGTCGAGATCGGCGCCGTAGCACCACATACTGGCTGTGCAGTTGTTGTCGAGCCAGTGTGTCGCAAGAAAAGCCAGGTCAGTCATGTTTACGTAAGTATCTCTATCGAAATCTGCGCAGAAGACAAATCCTGACAGGTCCGTCTGAGCGAAATCCGGCGGCAAAGAGGCCCCGTCGGAAAGACCCGCCAGACCATCGTCGGCATCAATATTGAGATATGTGATGCGAATAGTTCCTGCAAAAAACATCTCAATCTGGAAGCTGTTCGAATTTGCCGTCCCGGCTTCCGGTACGTTGAGGAAAGTTACGACTACGCGGTCTTCCAACTGCTGCCAGGAAATCTCACCGCCTGCGGACGGGTCGAGGTCGACGAAAAGCGCCGAAATCCGCAGGACAGCAAAATGGTCTTCGAGAGACTCTGCGGCTTCGTAATCGTCGGTATCAAAGGTGATATAACCGTTGCTTCCAACATGGAGCGAGCTAAAGGAGTAACCATAAAGCCGGACCTGTTTGCCCCCGGTGAGGTTTATCAGGGCCGAGTCATCGTCTCCGAGAGTTAGTGTCGTGTGGCCGTCGGGTTCGGTGAAAAATCCGGAAGGGATAGAGCGACAAAGGCTGTAGAAGCAGGCCGAGCCGTCGGGTACGAATGTGAAGCTTTTGCCGGCCAGGTCATTATTGGCGGAATCGAAAATTTCGGTAAAGTACTCGACTACGTCTATGGAAACGGTGGCCTCGTTGGAATCTCCGCCTGTCGGGGACGTCCCGCCGTCGTCGGCGATAAAACCAAAGTCGTCGGGTCCGAGATATCCTTTGTCAGGCGTATATACAACGATGTTTTCGTTATTCGGCAGCTCATATCCCGCCGCTTCAATTTGTCCGCCCTGGTAATCGGTTAAGGTGCCATAATCCGGCACTTTGGTAATGATATAGCTAAGGGCGCCGGGCGGATCGGGCTGACCGTCATCGGTCGCCTGCAGGCTGATTGCCAGCGGCATACCCATACTCGTAGAGACGGTCAGGCTGTTTGCGTCAGGGGGTGTAGAGGAAAGACAGGCGGTTGTCATTGCCAAAGCCGGGTCACCGTACAGGTTTGTCCCTATCATATTCATCCAGGACGAGCCGCCCCAGGTTGTTCCGAAATTTTGACGGCACCAGTTCAGAGCGGCGGCGGCGGGGTCGTTTCCGGCTGCCATTCGGCTGAAAATGTAATATGCGTGTGAAGCATTATCTGCGTATGACAGACCGATACTTGGTTCCCAGGAGCCGATTGCATACCAGCTCACCCTTGTTGCTGCGAAAGTTCCTATAGCACCATTTTCCAGCAGGCGATAGGCGAGATTACCCGAGTTTTCAGGGTGGGCGACCTCGCAGGAAACAGGAACCACAAAGGCTGGATGAGTGTTATCCAACTGTGAGCAGTAACTTGTGCTGAAAAGTGTGTACCATATAGTTTCATCATGGTCCGGATGATTGCCGGTAACGCTGGGGTAGTCCGAGTCGCTTGTCCAGCAGAATCGGTAGGCGATTGTTTCATTTCCATGTCCCCACCATGTAACGAACCCATATTGATTCTGCCATTCTGCGACGAGGTTGCTCACGGTAAGGTCCTGGTCCGAAGCGGTAAGCGGATACGCCGAACCGTTGCTATATACTCCCTCATTTTCATAGAGAGTATAAGTGCCGAATCCTTCGGATGATGCCAGCGATTTTATTTCCTGGCCCCAGTCGGCTCCGAATGTACGTTCGTCCGGCGTAAGCAACGGGCTGTCTGCGATGCCGTCACCGTCATCATCCTGAGGAGAAAAGTTCGATACCGCCGCGGCGACAAGTGCCTTGTTTCGCCATGACCGGTCGCCGGGTTCGGCGTGATAGTCAATTATCTTCTGCAAAACCGAGTCGAGGTCGGTGTATGAGCCGTAAAAGGGAATCCTTCCGACCCGGAGTTCACAATCCTTATCGGCTCCGCCTGCTCTATAGTCGCCGTTGTATTCGCCGTAGTAGCCGTCACCGTCATAGTCCCACGTGTTACTCAACTCGGCGAAGAACATATCTGTAGGTGCTTCTTCGTGGCCGTCACCGGCACCGTTTCTGGGATAACACATTTTCATTGGAACTGAAGCCGCTGAGTCAAAGAATGCAGGGTCAGGGTCGCCTATCAACAGGAGGTATTCAATTCCATCGGCAAGATAATTAGACTGGAGCCAGTCTCGGATATTGTCGGCTCGCTGGTCGGCGGTGCTGCCGGCCAGATAATGTGTATCGTCCGCCGATGTTGATTCTGTAACCACCTTGACGGTGTGCCCGCAATTTTCTTTGCACACAATAAAGGCGGCAAGTTTGTTGCTGGTGTCGCGAATCGTACTTGTGGTAATAATGACATAATCAGTGCCTGGTGCCGCGCCGGGGGCCGGTGGCGAATAGAACTTCTCGTAATCCTCGGCGTTTACGGTTTCGGGCAAAAGGCTCTTCGAAAAAGATGGTTTGGCGACAGACCCGGCATCGGCGTCGCCGGTTGCTACCGAGATTTTGACGGTTGCTCCGGTAAGAATCCGCAGCTTCTTTCGGCGGGGATTGTATGCGTATGTCCGGATTCTGAGCCGGGCGAATTTTAATTGTCGAAACCTGCTGACAGAAACTACTTCAACAGGCTCCTCCGGAAAGAATTCATCTTTGGAATAAATGGAAGTATCCCTGCCTTGTGCTATAACGGATGTGTCTTTTCGGCCCCAGTCGAAGACGTATTTGCCTTCGTCCCAGATTGCGGCAGGCGGCGAGGGTGGTATTTCGTATTGCCCGGGCATTTCCTTCCAAGAAACATTGCTTAACGAGACCTGTACCGAGTCGAGCCTGGCACCGGCAGGGAGCAAGACCCGGACCATCGAGCAAGCAAGCAGAGGCTCACCCGGACGAGCACCGAATGCAGAACGGGCGGAATCTGTTACGGTTAAGACTTTCTCATCGGCGGTGTGATTTGTAATTTGTAGTCCTATATCGGCCCGGCCCTGGTTGCCGGTTTCAGAGTACCCCTTGCGGCGTACCTCGACGAGCGGTCGGGGCGGATTTCTTAGAACTGTTTTAGCCAATAGGTTACCGGCGGGGCATAAAATCAGAGCCGGGACCAACGCTGCAAAAATCAATGCAAACCGATTGCGGCAGGGGCGATGTGGTGTCTTGATGTAAGGCGAATCTGTCAAATACGGCTCTCCGATTCCTTGCCTTGCTTATCGCTGTGAGAAAGGGCTGCAAGGTTCTATCTTACAGCCCTGTCGGCTACAAGTGTACCCATATTTTTTCGCACACGGACTAAACCGTCAGGATTTAGTCAATCGAGTATTCTATTAAAAGTTTCGGTTTTCGGGTTTCGACAGCCTCAGCAGAGTAGAAACCTAAGTAGTCAGAATCAATGTTGTCGTTTCGCGGCGTTGTGAAGTAAACTCTCAGTTGCGTCAGGCCGTTCAGGTTGATATTCATTCGGCCTTCGGGGCTGAACCTGCTTGATACCATATAGTAGCCCTCATTCGGGTCGGCCGGAGCACTTGCAAAAGACGCAACGCCGGCAACCGTAGCATCTGCCTGCCAATCAACGGCTTCGAGATATTTGCTGGTGCCGAAATCAGGCACACCAAGGTCGATTGCGCATGTTCCGCCCCAGGTGAATGGATCAGAGCCGCTCTTTGCGCCACTGGCCAGTTTCAGCATGACTCCTTCTATGGTGTAATTTTCGGGGAAGACCGAGGTATCAAATGAGACAACAGAGCGATAGCTCTGGTTGCTTAAGTAGTCACCCAGGCGAAGGGCCTTACTACTGTTCTCATTATCAATTGCTCCCAAACCGGTACCGTATCCATTATCGTAAACCCGGCCGTCATGAGCGGCTATGCCCGGTATTGCCATAGTTGGTGTGCGGGACTTATAGCGAATTATAAGTTGCGGCCTCTTGTCGAGATATACTTCCTGTTCAGCCGAATAGAAACCTACAAAGTCATTTCTGTCATTAATTGAGCGAGGTATGGTAAAGTAAACTCTTAACTGAGTGGTGCCGTAGGTGTTAATCTGAGATAATCCCTCGGCATTAAAATCGGTTGAGATTATCGGGTTTATCGCCCCCGGGTCCGTGGTGAACTGGGCGACATTATAGGCATCAGCACTATTATTCCAATCAGCAATTTCTATATCTTCAGAATCCCCGAAGTATGGGCTGGCAATGTCAATTGCACACGTTCCACCCCATCCCTTAAACGGACTTGTCCCTTCCTTCGAACCGCAGGTCAACTGGAGCCTGGCAGAAATTATCTCCGCGTCGGTCGGGAGGGATGAAGTATCAAATCCGAGAAGGATGCGATAGCTCTGATTGGTATTGTAATCACCGAGACGCAGGGCTTTGTAATCACTGTCGTCTCGGTCGAAACCTTCGCCGGTACCGAAACCGTCATCCCAGATGCGCGCATCATGCGGAGGAACGGGAACGAATATATCTTCGACTTCAATTGCCTCCGGGCTGCCCTCGGCTACGGCCGAAGCCGGGACCGAATACCGGGTTTCGTTTTTGTAGGGCGACATATCACGTGCCTTGACCTGATAGGTGTATTCGGTTCCGGGTTCAAGTTCGGTATCTGTGTATGTCGGGTCCGGCTGCCAGGCGCTGTTGTGAGTGGGCAAAGTAACATTTTTGAAGTAATATTCGACTCCGCTTTTGTCGGTAGCGGTGGTTGCGGTCATTGTTATCGAGTTAGCGCCGGCAATGGCGTTAGGCTCCGAGGACCAGGTCATTATATTGGGATCAGGCGAGATTGTGTCGGGTATAACACCGTCTTGCCAGCAATTGTTCATGGCACTGAAATCAACATTGTCAACCACTCCGTCACGAACAAGTGGAGCAATATCGGCGCTGTTACAGTCAGCGACCAGGCAGTCTTGGCGCAGCCAGTTCAGCGCCATAATGCTCAGGTCAGGCATGGTAATTTCACCGTCGCCGTTGATGTCACAGTTAATATCAACCTCGGTTGGAAGCGGCAGCGCATCGTATGTGTAGTCATCTATGGTGATATTGTCAACAAGCATAACCTGGTCATCGATCCAGCCGCCATCGAGTACAAGGATAACCTCAAAAACATTTTTTTCTCCGAACAATGCCTTTGCATCGCCGATCGTTGCATAGAACGGACCTCCAAATTTTGTCAGGTCAATCCTGACATCGTTAGAGTCGTAAAGATTGCCGGTATTTTGCCAGCCTGAAGGGATAATATCTGTGTAATCGGGGGGTGTGCCCCAATAAAGAAAAGCGTATTCATCACCCGGATCGGCGACATGGCTGTCATTCCAGTCGATAAGGATGCTGAATCGAGGCGAGCCGCCTCCGAACGTACCTTCTGTAATGTTGTAATCTGAGCTCAGTTCTTCTATGTCATTGAATGTCATCGGCTCGGATGGCCTGAACAAAATGCTGCCCCACGGAGGAGCCTCGTCACCGATTGACTTGAGCTCAACAACGTAAGGATTGTATTCAGGTCCTTTCAGCTCGATGGAAGCCCTGTCCACCAGCGTCCAGACTTCATCTGAATGTAAGGGTTCGGACAAATAGAAGTGGCCGAAGTTGGGGTCTGAACTGTCGAAACCGGTTAAAATCCATCCATTTTCATCCACGTCGTCGTTGACATACACGCCGGGGAAAGGCTCACCGCCATGGTATGAGCCGGCGTAATAGGCGAGATTATTCACATTGCCGGTGCCATGCCACCAGTTTCCATCCATTATGCTGCCGAATCTGATGATGCGCCTGAGCTTGTTAGAAATGAGTTGTATGAACCATTCGCCATATACCGCACCTTCGCCACGGACACTTTGCCAGTTTTGTCGCAGTTCAAGGGTTGTATCTGTACGGATAAACTCGGTTGGCTGCGGAAATAAGGAGTTTCCATAATTCTTCGTACTGAAAACGTTCGGGTCGGGGAAATAAATTCCTCCGTTAAAAAAGAGGATGTAGTCGTCTCTGGAGCCGGTATTTTCAAGGTTGTAAGCGAGGTAGAAGTTCTTGTCATCGTAGCCTGTGTAAAGTTTGCCGGTGCCGATCTGGTCGCCCCCCAACGTTCCGTCGGCATAAATATACCGGCTGCCGGCGGTTTTCCATTCATCGATTTTTCCGTCGATGATAACTGGCCCCGGGCCGGCCCTGCCAAAGGCTATCAGTGCCTCGATTTTAGAGTGTCTCGGGTTGCCTTCTGTGTAGCTGAAGACGACATTTCCGGTAAGGGTAAAATCATTACAATCAATACCCCCTATTGTGGCGTACATATGAGTACCACTGATAATAAGGTCGCCGGCGTTTTCAATACCGCTGCCGTTGAGCTTCAGGTCTGTTATAGCGCAGGTATATTTAGGCATCTTGGTTCTGGCCATCAGATACAGGGTATCCATGCCCATCTCAGCATACTCTTCGTAATCGTAAGAAAGTGTCGGTGCATAACCGATAGTGAAGTCAACCGTTCCGGTTTCTTTGGTGAATGTTAGCGTGAACTCCGAGTCAGGGTTGTCCCCCATCCAACTGTTCGGATCGGCACCATTCGGCCAGATATAGTTTCTTTCTGTGGCTACAGGGATGAACCCAAATTGTCTGGTGTGAAGCCCTATTTCCCAATCGCCATAGGCGCCCGGAGAGCTGCCGATGCGCATATTGACTAAGTTCCTGTAAATCAGAAAAGGACCCCATCCGTCACTGATTATAGGGTCGGACATCCATGGCTCTGCCCTGACCGTTGTTACAAAAATTGCAAATGCCGCTATCAGACTAACAGTCCACGTTCTTTTCATTGTCATCCTCTTTCAGTCTTTTGACAGCTAACTTTTTACTCCTTGGTTTCTTGCCGAAGCTGTCTTTTCCTTTCTTGAGCGAGTTTAATCAATCGAGTATTCTATTAAAAGTTTGGGTCTTCGGGTTTCGATAGCCTCAGCAGAGTAGAAACCAAGCCAGTCGGACTGAGTGTTGTTGTTGCGTGGAGTTGTGAAGTAAACCCTCAGTTGTGTCAGGCCGTTGAGGTTGATACCCATTCTTCCTTCGGGGCTGAACCTGTTTGATACCATATAGTCGCCTTCATTCGGGTCGGCTGGGGCACTTGCAAAAGACGCAACGCCGGTAACCGTAGCCGGTGCCTGCCAATCGAAACCTTCGAGCGCTTCGCCGGTTCCGAAATACGGTACCGCCAGGTCGATGGCGCAGGTTCCACCCCAGTAGAACGGATTTGTGCCGCTCTTTGCGCCGCTGGCCAGTTTAAGCATTACCCCCTCTATGGTGTAATTGTCGGGGAAGACCGAGGTGTCGAACGATACGATAACCCGGTAGCTCTGGTTGCTGGAGTAATCGCCCAGGCGAAGGGCCTTGTCGTTATTATCGTCCGCGTCTCCGTCTAATCCCACACCGGCACCATCATCCCAGACACGCCCGTCATGAGCTGCAATGCCGGGTAT
>Ga0180433_10003012_pt1 | contig 25241 bp, 24 predicted proteins | sample SS_ome_8_FD_132980 | JGI IMG/M metagenome (GOLD analysis project Ga0180433, IMG submission 132980) | Hypersaline lake sediment archaeal communities from the Salton Sea, California, USA - SS_1_D_1 metaG | ecosystem: Environmental > Aquatic > Non-marine Saline and Alkaline > Hypersaline >... | reverse complement strand
TTATAAAGCGTATCGATCAGTGTTTGATATTCCTGTTGTTCCTGATTTTGCCTTCATAATATTACCACCTAAAGCTGTAATTGAGGTTATGGAAGAGTGCGGTCAGAAGGGGATTAAACGCCTTTTAATCACATCAGGTGGTTTTAGAGAAACAGGACCCGAAGGTATTGAACTTTCAAACAAGCTTGATGAAATAGCAAGTAAATATAATATGCGATTTATAGGACCAAACTGTTTGGGTATCTATAATGCATGGTATCGTTATCCTGAAAAGGAAAAAGCATATATAAACACTTTCTGGCCTTACATGATCCCAAGGAGGGGCAACATCTCATTAATAAGTCAATCGGGGACTATCGCTGCTCAAACTTTCTGGCATGCCAAAGAAATTGGGGCAAAAATTAGTAAGTCCATTTCTGTTGGAAATGAAAGAAACATCGATATGGTTGATTTTTTGGAATATTTTAAAGACGATGGTCAAACCCAAGTTATTGGCCTTTATATCGAAGAGATTAAGCGGGGTAAGGAATTTATCAATATGGCAAAGAAAATAACTCCAAGAAAACCAATAGTCGCGATGTATGCGGGGGGTACTCAAGCGGCAACAAGGTCAATTATGAGCCATACAGGTTCACTGGGAGCAAATGAAAAAATAATTGAAGCTGTTTTTGATAGTAGTGGTATCATATATACAAATTCCGTTATGGAATTCTTACATTACCTTAGGACTTTTTCATTTGCTCAAGAATACAATGTTTTTCCAAAAGATAATAAACTTGGCATCATAACTGATTCTGGAGGAAGTGGGAGTATGATGGCCAAGACAGCTGAACTATATGATCTTAATGTACCAGAATTCTCACAAGAATTAAAAAATACTCTTTTTGAAATTATACCTCCCACTGCAAGTGCTAATAATCCGATTGATGTGACTTTTGATGTTAACTTTGTTAATCTTCTTTACAAATTACCAAAAATCGTGATGAAGTCTGGAGAAGTTGATGCTATAATAGTATATGGAGTGTTTGATTTTGATGAAGTTTTAGATACGATGGAACAATCTGGAATGGTAATCGATGAAAAAATGAAAGGACTTAATTTGATGATAGAAAGGGCAGTTCTAAGTCCTATTAAACGTTTAATGAAAAAATATTCAATCCCGGTATATTTTGCAGGACCATTTCCTTATAAGTACCCCTGGTTCCAGAAATTTCTTTCCCATGATGTCCCAATTTTTGAATTATGGGATTTACCTACCAATTGTTTGAATATTCTCTGTCATTATGCCAAATATCGTGGAGAACAGATTAATGAAACAAATTAATCTCTTTAATAAACATTTTTAACTTCATAATTTGAAATTAACACGAACTTTTTAAAAAGTGCGAACATTAAAAAAAAAGTTATTTCTTATTCTAATAGATAAATTAAAAACCCAATTTATGGATCCCTAAATTTTATCGATCAAGAAGTCTTGAATTGTGTCAATCCCGAAAAATAATTACCTCAATCAGAAGAATCATAGTGAATTATTTCGAGTTATTTTTGAAAATTCTCCTGTTTCAATTACATTACTTGATCTGAGTGGAACTATTATTGATGCGAATTCTACTACTGAAAAATTAGCTAGATTGGACAGAGATCAACTAATTGGCACTCATTATTTAAATCTAGGTTTTCTTCCCAAAGAAAAACTTGATGATATGAAAAATTCTTTTTCTGATGTAGTAAGGGGGAAATCAATCGGTCCAGTAGAATTACAACTTAATACCAAATCTAATAAAAAATTATGGATAAGTTACATTGCTTCTTTAGTTAAATTACGGGATAAATCCTTAATCCAAATATTGGCTCAAGACATAACTTTAAGGAAGTCCTTGGAAACTAAACTTCGTGAATCTGAAGAGAATTATCGACTGTTGACTCAAAATATTAATGATATGATTACAATTGTAGATGCTGAGATGAAAATTGAGTTTATTAACGAGGACATTCATTATAAAGTAATGGGCTATAAAAGTGAAGATCTAATAGGTAGGAACGCTTTAGAATTAATCCATCCCGATGATATTGAGAATACATTACAAGAATTTAAAAAAGCATTGAATGGTGAGGAGAGAATTGCTGAGGTGAGGATTAAAAACAAAGATGACCATTATGTGTGGACTGAGACCAACGGTAAAATGTTTGTTGATGGGGATGGAAAAAGAAAATTTCAATTAGTTAGTAGAGATATTTCAGAACACAAGAGAAATGCTCAGAAATTAAGAGAATCTAAAGAAAGATATAGAAACCTTACTGATTCTCTGTTGGAAGTAGTTTTCGAGATTGATACTAATTATAATTTGATATATACTAATTCAATCGCCTCGAAAATATTTGGCTATACGCATGAGGATTTTAAAAAAGGTTTAAAGGTCTATGATTTTATCATTCCCGAAGAGATGAGTGATGTTGAGGGAGTTTTAAAAAGATTATTTCAAGGTGAAATTATTGAGCCCCAAATATTACGATTGAGGAAGAAAGATGGAACTACTTTCTATTCGAGTATATATGCGACTCCAATTTATGAAGATGAGAAAATAATTGGAATACGCAGCGTTATCCATGATATTACTGAGATGAAAGAAGCTGAAAACAGAATAATAGAATCGGAAGAGAAGTTTCGGACGATAGCAGAGCAGTCATTAATGGGTCTTAGTATAATTCAAGATGAAATGGTAAAATACGTAAATCAAAACCTCGCGGATTTACTAGGCTATGATATTGGAGAATTTTATACCTGGAAGAAAGGAGAATTCTTTAAAACCATTCATCCTGAGGATAAAAAGAGAATTATTAATATGGCAACTTCTTTTAATGGCACTAAAGAGAATGAATCACGCTATTATGAGGCTAGAGGCATTAGAAAAGATGGGAATATAATCTGGCTAGATGTCTATTATAAATTAATAAACTACGAAGAAAAACCGGCATTCCTTATTTCTTTTGTTGATATTAGTGATAGAAAAAAAGCACAAGAGAAATTAAGAGAATCGGAGGAGAAATACCGTTTTCTATTTCAGAATTCTCCATTCTCTATATTACTTATCGAAATATCGGGAAAGATTGTTGATTGCAATCCTTCTTTGGAAAAATTAATAGGTTATACGCGAGACGAGTTGATAGGTAAAAAATACAGAAAACTACTTATTGTTTCTCAGGATTATATGCCTACATTATTAGATAGGCTTAAACAAATCTCAGAAGGAATTCCAATACCTCCCATCGACATCCAATTAACAAGGAAAGATGGTTCAAAAGTATGGGTTAATATTGAATCTTCAACTGTAAAAATCGATAATAAACCCTTTATTATCATTATGGGCCATAATATCTCCGAAAAGAAACAAGCAGAAGAGAGTTTGAAAGAATTAGACGAGATGAGAAAGGAATTCATTAATCGTGCCTCCCATGAGTTAAAGACACCGATTACCACCGTTTATGGCGCATATCAATTATTAGATAGCCTACATCGAGAAGAATTAAGTAAGGATGCTCAAGAGATTTTAGATATGGCGGTGCACGGCACGAAACGCTTAAAAAAACTCGTAGATGATCTCTTAGATATCTCACGCATGGAGTCAAAAATGCTTACGCTCGAAAAGCATAATGTTAATTTAAGTAAATTAATCTCAAAATGTGTGAATGAACTAAATTATTTTTTTAAAAGGGGAGATCATAATATTATCGTTGATATCCCAGAAAATATTTTTTTAAATCTAGATGAATCTCGTATAGAGCTTGTCATTATGAATCTTTTGACCAATGCTATAAAATACACTCCAAAAAAAGGGACTATTCGCATTATTGTGAAAGAATTCGATACTTATGCCGAGATTCGAATTATTGATACGGGGATTGGTTTAACTAAAAATGAAATTGGAAGACTTTTTAAAAAATTCAGTAAGATTCAAACCCCATTAGATAAAGAATTAGATATTCAATTAGGTAGCACTGGATTAGGCCTTCATATCGCAAAAGAAATTGTTGAGCTACATGGTGGAACAATCAAAGCGGAATCTGAAGGAAAAAATAAGGGATCTAATTTTGTCGTGAGATTGCCTTTTAATGATTAATTGCTTTTAACTCATTTTTCAACAATTATTCACATCTTGCCTTTTCTAATTTATTTAGTTTTTATCAAAAACTCTAAATTTAAAATGAGAGTCTACTATTAATTATTAAACTTATTTGTGAATAGATCGTGTCGATAGAATTCTTCAATCCTCCTTCTGCGATTTTGGCATCGGGAACTAAAAAAGGTGTAGAAATTGGTGGCTCAAAATCAATAATAAGCATTGACAGGAACCACAACTTTTTTAATGAAGGGAATATCTATACTGAAATGTCTTGGGCAGCGTTTTATCAAGAAGAAGGCCTTGAAGATCAAATCGATACCTTTATGACTACTGAATACGATTCTATTCGTGAAGATCCCGAAGCTCTCGTAGACATCATCGTAAAAACAATTTATCAGATCATAAATAATCGGAAAATATTCTATGGAATTGCTGATTTTGAAGTAGATGCATTTATGGATGAGAAACATACAGTTATTCCAGAACTAAAACTTGATTATTCCATCATAAATAAACTATTAGAGGCTCATAAACGTTCAAGGGAAAAGGAGCTCTTTCCAAAAATCTTAGAGGAGAAGGGTATAAATAAAATAAAAATTGAGTTCCAAGGGACTAAGAAAAATAATTTACATATTAAAGGTTCCCAACTTGAAGATCTTATTAATAAACTTAGATTAGCAAAAGGTTTTGCAGTGGGAATTGTATGTACTTCAAGAAATGCAGCAAATCTTTACATAATGAGTGATAATATTGTTTTTAGTAAGGATGAAATCGCAGAGATTTACATAGATGAGGAAAATATAAAGATTATTGAATATGGTATTAAAAAGAAATTACTTTTTCCAATTTCATGGTTCCGTATCGATATAGGTTTACGTTCATTGGAGACTTTAGAGCTGTGGGATCAAATTAAAGAAAATCCTGAATTGAATAAAGCCCTAGGTCACTATGAGCGTTATATAAACGCATTGGTTTATAAAAAGTTTAAACCTATCGCAGAGTCCCAAAAAATAGGCACAGATTTGGAGGAAGATTTTTATAACATGACGCCTAAGGAAAGAAAAAAGGCACTTAAGGATATGGAAAAAGCTATTGAGCTTTTAAATAAGGAATACGCTGATTAACTTTTATCTTTTAATACTCTTGGAGCTTTAAAATAGCCATCCTTTGTATATTTCGCATTTTTTAAAGCTTCTTCGGTGGAAAGCGATTTCCAAGGGATATCTTCACGAAAGACATTATTTAAGTTATCAATTGGATGCCTCATAGGCTCAACATCATCAGTATTTAAGTTATTTAATTTCTTGAAATATTGTAATATCTTTTCTAATTGAACAATGAACTCTTCTTTTTCTTCCTCTCTAAGTTCTATTAGAGCTAACTTAGAAATATAATCTAATGTATCTTTAGTAAGTTCTTTCTTGCTCATCGTATCCTTTCTTGCGTAAAATATATCTATCAAAAAAATAGTGATTTGTTCTAATTAAGGTTTTTGTTATATAACGCTCTCAATTCCTAAGCTTTTTTAGATAATAATAATAACAATTAAAAACACAAATCCTTTTTCTAGCTTATGAATGATTATAACGATTTGAGACTAGAAATTCCTAGTTATGCTTATATTGCACTAGCACGAAGAGGAATGGAAAAAATCTCTTTGGATCAATGCTTTTTGCCCAATTGCGACAATGAAGATGTAAACTTGCTAGAGCCTTTTAAAATAGAAGAGTCCGAAGATGAGGAGAAAAGTATAAAAAAGATTCATATAAAATGTAAAAAATGCAATGGAACCTATATTTTAAAACTTGAAACATTAAAGAAGGTAGCGAAACCTAAAAATTCCAATGATGAAGAAAGTACGCTTTCTCTTGGTATTGTCTATATCCTCGATGAGAATGGAAAGAATTTAGGACATTTAGGATATTTTTAGTTCATTAGCGTCGAAAACTTTTTCCAAGAAATGTAATTTTTATAGGATTAATTCTTTCTTTTATTGTGATACCTGCGTGGCTAAGTTTTTTACTTATCATTTTTTCGATTTTAATTTTCTCAAAATATGAATTAAGTATCATATTAACCATTGGCGCTTTTATTTTTGCGATCTTGACCCAAATTGATATCTTAGCTTCATTATATTCAATATTAATTGACCTTTCGATTATTTTTTTAGCAATTGCGGTTATATTAATCCCTATTTTGGGAGGAATTATGGAAGAATCGGGTTTAATGCTTGAATTAGTCCAAAAAATGAATTTATCAAAAAAACTATCTATTATGCTGATCCCAGCCTTTTTTGGGCTTTTACCAGTTGCAGGAGGGGCTTTAATGTCTGCTCCTATTCTCGAACAAGTCGATAGTGAATTAGACGTTAATAAAAAAGTAGCAATTAATGTATGGTTTCGGCATGTTCTAATTTTGATTTATCCTATCTCATCGGCGATGATTGTAGCAAGTGTATTGACAGGAATATCACTTTATTTGATTTTTATTTCACTCCTCCCTCCATTCATTATTATGGTCGTTATAGGTTATTATACATTAGTTAGAAAGGTTAAAAGTTACGACGAAGAGTTTTCTCGTGATTTAAAACGAGTATTTCATAATTTTCTTCCTATTATCATTGCTCCACTTATTGATTTCATAGGGAGAACATTTTTTCCTCAAATTGTACCCGAAATTTTCTTAGTTCTCGGCTTATGCATAAGTTTAATAGTAGGATTGAAATTTTCGAATATTAAATTAAGGCAGATCACCAATATCGCACAAAAAATGAAAATATGGAGATTTCCGCTCCTAATTTTTGCTATGTTTTGGTTTTTAGAGATTTTCATTAGATCGGGAGTAGCCAATGAAATAGGAAATCTAAATTTATCATTTTTTCTCTTTATTTTGATAGCATTTTTCTTAGGGTTTGCAACAGGTCGTATCCAGCTTCCATTATCAATATTAATTCCAATTTATTTGGTACAATATGCAATTTTCCCCATGCCGCTAATGGAATTAATTTTCTTATATTGCTCCATCTTTTTAGGATATTTAATTACGCCTATACATCCATGTGTAGCCTATAGTATTAATTATTACAAAACAAATTATAAGAAGGTCATCAAGGTGCTTTACGTACCTGCTTTTCTATGTTTTGGGGTCCTATTACTGATTTATGTTATAGTATTCTTATTTTAATTAATATTGCTGTTGATGCAGAACTCGCATAAATTATTTTTATTCTAATCTGAACCAGTGTATAACTTTTTTAATCAGATTGCTAGCCTAATACTATTGTATAAATAGCATCAGAATATAATTAAAATAATGAAACAAATCTTTGAAAGTGAATCTTTATGTTAAACACGATAGGAGAGGAAGAATCGTTAAGGAAAAAGGTATGGAATGCAATCAATCTCATTCAAGCGAATCAGTTATTTGTTCATTCAAAAAATCTGGAGATTAAATATTATGATGATAAGAAGAATAAAACAGGTGTAAAAATACTACCAGAGATATTATCCTTATGTGTGTTGAATGCACTTGTTCCTAATTCAGCGATGCTCTTAGTTGGAGGTCACGGTGGCGGTAAAACCACATTAGTGAAACTGCTCGGTCGTATGTTTACTGGGATGCGATTAGATGAGATCGAAAGTTCAATTGTGAGGGGTCATCCTCAACTTACTGAGGAGAAGCTAACAGGAACGTTAAAGTTAGGAAAATTGATGAATGAAGGTGTAGAGGAAGTAGTATGGAGGCAATTCATAACGGGTTTCTGGAAAATTATAGATGAAGTTAATCGTTTAACTCCCTACTCTCAAGATATTCTCTTATCCTTATTGGCAGAAGGAAAAGTGAAGTATTACGACGCAATTACCAGTATTGAAAAATATACACTCTATGGTACTATAAATCCTCAAGATGTTGGGACATTTGAATTATAATTTGACCTCCAAATTATCCAAAATTTGTCTCAACCCTTTCTTGACCGTTTTGGAATATCAGTTCCTATATCTATGCCTAGTAGTAATGATTTATCATTAATTCTTACAGGCAAGGATGAGAAATATACTGGTTATGATGAGCTGATAGAAGTTCCAAAAATTCTAAGTATTGATGCATTAATGGAAATTTGGTATTATATAAATCGCATGAGATTCAAAGCAGAAGTCAATAATTATATTCATGCAATAGTTAGAGAATTCACCCTATGTGCCCGAATAGATAAGGGAAATTCTGAAAATCTCAAACCAAGTTCCGGATTATGTTCAGGCTGTCATTTTAATACTGATAATAGTATCTGTAATAAAATTGATTCGATTCTAAGCGTGAGAGTAGCTAAAGATCTTTTGCGGTATTCGAAAGCTTTGGCTTGGTTGTTGAATATTAACGAAGTGGATGTTAATCTCGTAAATTCAATTGCACCCTTTGTTATATCCCACCGTGCAAAATATGTATCGAGAGAGTTAGAGAAAGCACCCTTTTGGGGTAATAAATATGAGTTTACAAGATATCTCCTTGAAATTTTAAGTAAGAGATTTCTCAACCGTAAACCATGTTATGATATTGCTACTCGCTTTCGAGATGGAATTCCGAATGAGAAAGATTTGGAAATATTAAATAATTATGCCAAGAATGATCTAATTGTTAAATACGATATTCTTCCCTTTAGCAAGGCAGTGAAAACCAAAAAATACACCAAATTAGCTGAAAAAGTAGAAAAATCAGTGAAAAGCGGAGATATGAAAAGTCTATCCGAAATTAGGAATAAGCTAATTGATGATCTCGAATTCCCAAATAGAGCATATCTCATTAATTGGTGTGACCAAGAGCTTTACAAGCAAACTGTTTCGGATTTTACGTTTAAATATTCTCATCATAAAGATGTCTGGGTGGAAATTGCGACAGAATTCCCTAATCTGGATCGACCATTAAAACAAGCTTTTAGTAAAAGACAAACTAAACAGATACGTGCAGAAGAAATTCTTATTGAAACGAATGTGACTGGAACTGAGGAAGATTCAATAGTGAATATTCAAGTATCTGGTGGGGCGAATGCTTTAAAAGTACGCTCAATCTTAGAAAAATTAGAATTTATCCATAAAGAATGAACTATGTCAATAATTAAAAAAGCAGATTTAATGAAAAAAAAGGATCAAAAATATAGTATAAAAGAGAAGCGATTACTTCATTATGCTAAAGTCGCATGGAATAAGGCAATGCGTGATCTCTACTATCCTCCCTTAAATGAGCCCCATTATGTTTTTGATTATTCAAATAAAGAGGGATTTTATATTGATCCAATACATAAGTGGCAAATTACAATGAATTTAGCAAACTCGCCAATCTTTACAGATAATAATGATTACATTAGATTTTTTCATGCAATAACCCTTCATGAAATCTCTCACTATCAAATTATTCCCTATGATGGATTAATCAATGCCAAATTGTTAAATGCAGCAATGAAACATATGGATGAAAATCATGCTCCCATCATAGTCAATTTATTTGCCGATTTAATTATTGATACAAAACTCCATATAAGATACCCAAAACTTATTTCTTGGGAACTAAAAACTACATATAAACATATATTGGATACTAATATTAATCACATTAGTAAATTCTCTCTCTATCTATTTCGGGTATATGAATTACTATTAAATATCAAGATCTTAGACGCTAATACTCAAGTTTCCAATGACTTAAATTTATTTGCGAGTAAAACAGAAAACATAATATCCACCAAATTCGAGAATGATTCATTATGGGAATCAAAAGTGTCAAAACTAGCATTATTACTTAAACCACTATTGGCAGATACTTTTAATATAGTGGGCAGTAATTCTAAGAAAAAGAAAGGTTATGAAAGGAAAAAACTTCCTGGAAAGCAGCAGAAAGAAATGGAAATTCCAGAAGACATTATTGATATGATGGATAATCCCCTTGAAAGCAAGAATGTTGATAAATTAAAAGCAGAAAATGAAGATGAACTCACTCAAAAGGCGGAGGATTTTGCCAAAGATATTCCTTTTTCAGAATTTGGGTCCCCCGCAAATCAAGCTGGGCTCATTTTAGATTTGAATCCCTTAGCTACTTGGTATCGAGCTAATGCTAAAAATCTGATTGAAATCAAAATCTATGAAGAACAGAAAGGTGAACAATTGCCTATATATCCCGAAACATGGCGATTGGGTGATCCTATTGAATCATTGGACATAACACAGACGCTATTAAACAGCCCTATCATTATACCAAATATTACTACTCGAAAATGGGTTAAAACGGAGGATAAAATGCAATTGAAAGAAAAAGAGATTCCCGATTTGCTAATCGTACTTGATTCTTCTGGTTCTATGAACTGGAATTACAAATCAAAACGTCCAAGTGGGACTTATCATACTGCATTGATTGCTGCTTTTGCCGCACTTCATTATGGGGCTCGTAAACCTATAAAATTCAGCGTTATTAATTTCTCTAATAGGGCTGATATCTGTGATTGGACATCAAATTATAAGCATGCAGAATTGACCTTATTAAGATATCAGGGGGGTGGAACCCAGTTGCCACTTCGTGCGATATCTAAACAGTGTCAAAAAGCAAATCAGAAGGTTTTAATTTTCATTATAACGGATTTTGGAATATATAATTGGAACGCGTCGAAAAAAACATTTATAAAATTATTAGACCAAGGACATCATGTTGTAGGGTTTTTTATTGGGTCTTCTGAAATCCCCAAAACCAAATTTAAAAATTTACTCTCAAAAATGAGCTTTTATCCTATAAAAAAGTCTAAGGACTTAATCTCTCTAGTTATCAAAGAAATTATTAATCAATATGAATGACAGAGAAAAGAGTAAAATATAGTTATATTTATTGGCGATTTACATCCCGAAGATAAAGTTTCATAAAATATCTTTGGCTCTCACAGTATAAAAGTTTTTGTTTATCTGTTAAATGAGAGCAGTTTTGCAGAATTGACTGAATCTGTTGAAGTAATTTCAAATTCTCATTTATAGAATTCCTTGGAATATTTTCAATCTTTTGTTTAATTTCTGCAGATAGGTCAATCTCATAAAATAAGTTTTTTAAATTTAAAATAGGCTCCGATTCATTTAGATTTGAACTAATCATCGTAATTTCATGCCTAAATTTTATCTAAGATCTTCAGTAGTTTTATGGATATGTCAATAATAGCAGAGAAATATCCACATATATATAATAAAAAAATAAGAGTTTTTCTTTTGAAAATAAGTGATATGCACGTATTATCTGAAAGAAAAATCGCTCAAAAAAATTACGCTGCAAATGGTTTTAAAAACTTTTTTTGACCCAATCTTCGAATTTTATGGCTCTAATTTGTTCTGCCCATAAAGCCTTTAAATTTGATTCGTCTGGAAGCATTTTTCGTGCTTTCAACAGTTCATAGAGTTTATTAACCGCTTTATTGATTATTATCTCTAATAATTCTGGCTGTTCATCGAATCTGGAATAGGATTTTTGGAATTCAGCTTTCATATCTGACACGATGTTTATCCAGTACTCTGCAAATTTAAGACTATATTCATTTAGTTGATTATTCTGTTGATGGTTGAAAATTGGAAAGGTTAATTCATATTTATCATCAATATTTTTTATTAAATGATACCATTCAAGATTCATCAAATGATTCTGGATTGTTGCTTCACTCCATTGATATCGTACTGTTGGAGTATATTGACTCGACTCTATTAATAATGGTTTTGGCGAAAAATTTGTACTTTCATGAATTTCTTGCAGGCTTTTCGGACCTTTTGATAAAATAATTAGAATCTCCCTTCGTACTTTATTATCCAAAACCCAAGGTATTTCTGGATCATCCCACGGTTTTCCCGTACCAAAATCGAACCATGGCTGAATCTCATCAACTATTATTTTTCCATTAAACAGATGATCATGATACTTTGTATTTTCTTTCAAATCTTATTATCCCATTCCGCTATTAATTTCTTCTTATAAAACTTCCAATATTCCAGGAAGGAATAACCAACCTTTATCTGCATGGATGATAATACCCTTCTCATCTATTACAAACTGTCCCGGTTCTTGTTTTTCCCAGCCCTCGTATTCACCATGCTCTATGCCTTGTGATTTCGCATCTTTTAACTTTCCACGGACCTTAGTAAAAGTGCCCGCACTCATCATTCCTAAGCCATATTCTGCATATAAGTCCTCTTTAGAAGAAAAGATCACAGGAAAATCAATGGCATATTTATTAATATATTCCATTGCTACTTTTTCACCCGATTGCGTGACATACAAAAGTTTTGCTCCCTTCTCTCTAATTTTCTGAACACTTTCAAGAAGTATGTTTAAATCGAGTTGACATATGGGACAACCGAAATATCGGGAGAAAATTATCACTATTTTCTGATCTCCAATTAATTTTCCTAAATCAATGACTCCCGCGTTAAAGGAGTCCTTCTCAAACAAAGGGGCTTTATCCCCTACTTTTATTTTGTTTTTTCCCATCATCTAAACCTTGTTTATTTTAATATTTCTTAAAATACCATTAAAAACTATTATTCTTCATCTAACATTGCTTGGATTAAGACGTCGGTTGCTTCTCCTTCAGTCAAACCTTTTGCTTGTAATTCATTCAACCACTTTTGAGGAAATCTCCCCAATGAAGCTTCATGGGAGATACTTGAAGTGGGATCTGTTGCTCTAATAAATGGTCGTGCCCTACAGATTGAACCTTGTCCCAGAACAATCTCACTGCACTCTACATGCCCATTAGTATAAGGAGCATTTCCTTCCGTTACGCCATACATCAATACTTCTCCCCCATCTCGAGCAGCTGCTTTCATTTTTATAATGCTTCTTGCTCTTTCACCTTCTAAAAATACCGAATCCCGAATCCGTATTGAATCACGTTTACTCTTTCCGAAGGCTCTAATGTTTGATTCAATTACACTATTTTTCATGGCATAGATATCAATAAGTATTTTTATCTGTCCTGGAGTACCCTTTGTTAAATTAAAATTGTTGACAAAAACACTATTTTCTCCGATATACATATATGCTACAGGAGCCACTAATGCTCCACTTTTCTCTCCATGATAATGAGTCTCACTGTATTCAAAATTACAATTATTACCTACATAGAAATGACCGAACATTTTATGAATTAATCCGTCAGCATTAGGAAAACTGCAGTGAGCTTGGATTTTTACATCAGTATTATCTTCAGCAATAATCCGTGGAAAAATCTCTTGGATTCCAGATTCTTTGTTTACTCCAAAACACAGATGGATTGGTTCTTCATGTTTAGTTCCCTCTTTGATAATAACGTCAGCGATGATACCGTTCTGAATTTCTTTTCCTTGTAAAATTATACCCTCAACCTGTTCTATTCCAGAAATTTTGTTGAAGTTCAGTAATAATTTGGCTCCTTTTCCATGCCCTGGCATGAAATCTCGAATATCAATCTTATAATCTTCAAGACTCTGCAATATTTCCTCAGGGTATTCATTATTACTCATGATACACTTTCCTCTCGAAAAATTCTATCAATATAATCCTCATCAAAACACGCTTTTCCTTCCTTATATAGAGTTCTTTTACAAAAATCTCGAAGTCCCGCTTTTGCGCAATATCTTAACATTACTTTTGGAAATACGTCGGTTATTATATGGTCTCCTCTCCATAGTAGTGTGCCATAATCTGCTACCATTCCCACATCCTCGCGATGAGTTATCAAAAGAACGGTCATATCTAACTTCCTAATTTTTCCAAAAATATTCATAAAATCTTCAATTACTATAAAATCTAAACCCGCGCTCGGCTCATCAAGGATAATTAACCTTGGTTTCATAGCGATTGCTGCAGCTAATTCTATCCTTTTTCGTTCGCCACCGCTTAATGATTCATCTATCTTTCGTTTAATATATCTATCGGGCTCTAAATTAACAATCTTTAAGGCTTCATTTACCTGTTCTACGAGATTGTTTTTATCTTTTATACCTAAAGAGATGTATTTGAAAACCGATAAACCATCTATTCTTGCGGGTTCTTGCCACGCTAAGGTTATCCCTAATTTAGCTCGTTCGGTGATATCAAGATCAGAAATATCTTTTCCATCAAATAAGATTTGTCCTTGGCTTATCTTATAGGATTCTAAGCCCATTATAGTGTAGGCTAAAGTTGACTTTCCCGAGCCATTCGGACCAATCACTGCATGAATAGATTTTTCTTTAATTCCGAAAGAAATATTGTTTACGATAACACATTTTTGATCTTCGGTAGGGATGCTCACATTCTTTAGTTCTAAAAGCATGCTTATTTCATGAAGTTTAATTTATTTAATATTTATAATTCTTTGATTTTTTAAATAGTTTATATTATCATTTTTATTCTTATCTATTATATAATTGAACCATTATAACAGATCAAATTTTATAGTAGAGTATTCACTATTTATAGTAAAAATAAAATTATTATCTATAACAAATAACTACCCTAAAATTCATTAATTTAAGAACCTAAATATAAGTGATGAATATGGTTAAAAAGGAATATATTTGCGAAAAAGGTAAAAGAAGTACACTGATCATCGAGGATTTACAAACTGAAATAAAGGAAGGCGCTACAATGATACTTGGATTTGCAGGTGTGGGTTTAATCGGACCTATTGTAGCCAATGCATTAATTGAGCAACTCCCAGATATTAAAGAAATTGGTTTCGTGACTTCTGAATATTTACCTCCCATCTCGGTTTTCTACCAAGGTGTATTAAAGCACCCTTTCCGATTGTACTACAGTCCTCAGCACAATTTAATTATCGGAATAGTAGAAGTACCATTTCAAGTTACCACTGCCTACAATGACCTAAGCAAAACGATAACTAATTGGCTATTATCACAAGATGTTAAGGCAAAAGAGGTTTTAATTTTTCAAGGTATACCCCAGAGAGGAATTATTGATGACTATCCCGTCTATTATGCCGCTGAAGAAGAGATGATGAGCCGATTAGAGAACTATGGTCTAGAAAAAGTCGATAAAGGAATAATTGTCGGTCCCGAAGCAACTATTCTTAATGAAGCGTTAACTAATCGATTAAGAGCTTATGCATTATTTACTCCAGTATTAGAAATTCCCACTCCAGAAGGTGCTGCTGCCATTATTGAAGTATTGAATCAAATATATAATTTAAATATAGAAACCGCTAAATTAATTGAGGAAGGAAAAGAAATTAAGGCTAAAATGTTAGAATTAGCCGAAAAAGCTCAACAATACCAGCGACAACAACAATTACCCCAAGAGCCCAAAGAGCGCTATACTCAATATTTTCAATAATTTATAAGAATATCCTAAATTTTGTTTTTTCTCTCTTTTTTATTTAGTAGAATTTTAGTTTTATATAAAATTAAACTTAACTTTATCTTCAATCAATTATTTCCTAAATCAGGTTGATTGGGAGGTTATTACGTTTAAAGAAAAATTTATCCCTGTACAGATAAACCAGGAACAATGTTTAAAATGCGAGCGTTGTGTAAAAGCTTGCAGAGCGGAAGCTATTTATTTCGAACATAGTATTAGAAAAGTAGATTATGCTAAGTGTAAAGCATGTTTAAATTGTGTTCTAGTCTGCCCTCGAAATGCAATAGAAGTCACCTCGATAACGGTCCCAGAGCAAGTCGTTTCCATTAAAATTGACCATGAACTATGCAACATGTGTGGTGAGTGTTTAGAAGATAGCGGTAAATTCTGTCCAAAGAATATGTTTTATCTTGGAAAAGTACATAAAGGAGAAAAAGAAGTGACTGGAGTAAGATATAAATTTAAAGAAATTGCAAAATGCCAAGGATGCTTGAAATGCGAATTATTATGTCCCCAAGGAGCTATAAAACCATTAATATACAAATCCTGAATATAAAGCTTATTCTTTTTCTTTAAGTTCACTTAAAATGAGCTCTTTAATCTCAGAAAATTTGGCAATAACATGAATACCTTCCAAGTTATGTAATCTTTTAATATTTTCTAACTCGATGTCTCGAATTTTTAATACTAATGGACTTCCATCAGGTCTCGTGGTTACAATTGGTTCAGTATCTTGGTCTGAAGGAAAAATATATACTTTTTGCCCTCCCTTAATCGCTTGGGCAACGCAATTAGTAATCAAAGTATCTGCAATTCCACACACTATTTTTGCAACACTATTTGCAGATACGGGACATACGAGAAAAAAATCAAATTTTCCAATCTGTACCGGTCCAGCATAAAATGGAATATTAGGAGTTTTTTCGATACTTACTTTCTTTACTGTCTCAGTTAATTTTAACCATTTTTTATACCATTTAACTACTGCAGCTCCTTCCTTTGAAAGCATTACTGTAATATTTACTCCATAATTCATTTGTAAATCTTCCATTAGAGCAATCGATTCATCTAAGACAAATCCTGTACCGGTCATTCCCCATAAAAGTTTAAACATTTTCTTTTCCTCTTAAATATTGTTTAAAGAATTAAACTTTCAATTTAAAATCTAATAAAAAACTAATATTAATATTAAGTGAATTTAATTTAAATTAAGTAATATCAATAGTGATATATCATGAACGATTCCAAATATGTCTATTTAGATTATGCCGCAACCACACCAATGGATCCAAGGGTTATAGAGGTCTATAAAAGCAGTATAAATGAATATTATGGGAATTCCTCGAGTTTGCATTCCATTGGTCAAAAAGCCGCGAAGAAATTAGTTGATTCACGTGAGATTGTTGCTTCGTTGATAAATGCCGAACGAAGTGATATCTTTTTCACTTCTTCAGGAACAGAATCTGATAATTTAGCCATAATGGGAGTTGCTTTAAAGAATAAAAAACGAGGGAATCATATTATCACTAGCTCTATTGAGCATCATGCTGTCGAGAAACCTTGCGAATATTTGGAAAAAAATGGCTTTGAAGTTACTTTTTTACCAGTTGATAAATACGGATTAATCAATACGAAATTGTTGGAAGAGGCCATTACTGACAACACCATTTTGATAAGTATAATGTTTGCAAATAACGAAATTGGAACTATAGAACCGATAAAAGAGATTGGAACTATTGCCAAACAACACAATATAATTTTTCATACCGATGCTGTACAAGCATTTGGAAAGATACCAATTAATGTAAATGAATTAAATATTGATTTATTATCTGCTTCAGCCCACAAAATTTACGGTCCAAAAGGAGTAGGGATGTTGTATATACGAAATAGAGGAAATCGAGAAGGAAGTGGGAAGTTTATCCAGCCATTATTATATGGTGGGGGACATGAGAGAGATTTGCGTCCAAGTACTGTCAATGTTCCTGGAATATCTGCATTTGCGAAAGCCATAGAGTTAGCAAAAGAAGAGATGCCAAACGAACTTAAGCGATTGACAACTCTTAGAGATAAGATTATTTATAGTCTAACCAATAAGATGGATAATTGTTTTTTAAATGGGCATCCCACTAGACGCCTCCCTAATAACGTAAACATGTCAATTCAATACATTGAAGGAGAATCTATGGTTTTGGATTTAGATTTTGAAGGTATTGGAGTATCTACGGGTTCTGCTTGTTCTTCGAAATCATTAGATCCCTCACATGTATTACTCGCTATTGGATTAAAACCCCAAGATGCCCATGGCTCGTTAAGAATTACATTAGGAAGGTTCACCACTCAACAAGAAGTAGACTATTTTCTTGAAAAGTTTCCTCCCATTGTTCAAAGATTAAGGAAACTGTCGCCTCTTGCAAAAGGAAATAATTAATATGGTCTTACTAACCCGTAAATAATGTTAATAGAAATAAGTATCCTATTGATAAACCAACATGGATAATAGCGAATGTAGCTCCTACCTTTAGAAGCCGTTTAAAGTTTAAATTTTCAACAGCATTATTCTGTGCGATTTTTAGAGTCATCATATCACATGCTGCTCCTTGTGGAATGAGGTTACCACCGATATTAATGCTTATTATAAATGCAAAGTATAACGGAATCGAGGGAAATCCCTCTTTAATTAATAATGAGATAATAGGAATGAAAATTAACGCTGTTGGAGTATTTGCTACAAAACCCGAAATTAAACTCACAAGCAATAGAATTATGAAGCTTACAATGAAAGGATCTAAGGTTCCAAAAGGAATACCGGCAAAAAGATCTTCAAAACCTGCTTCTAATAAACAACCAATTACGACGTATAATGAAATAAAAAAGAATATGATTTCCCATTCCACATCTTTAAGCAAATCTATTGTTTTCTTTTTAGTAAATTTTATATTAATTAAGGTTAAAGTGAACGCTGCAAAAGCAGCAGTAAGATATAGCAATGGTAAAACAGCAAAAAGGATGATGGTGATAATAATTCCAACACTATTGATGTAGAACATTTTTCGATTGGAAATCATCACATCAGTATTTACTAGTTCTAATACAAATTGTTTCTGCTGCACTTCAATCTCAGGTTCTTTTTTTAAGATAAATCTATCCAAAAGAAAAATCGTGAAAAACAAGAGAAAAAATGAAAATATCCAATAATTCGTTATAAAATATATAGTATCTAAAGAAAAGGCAGAAGCGATAATTATATTTTCTCCACTTGAAAACGGAGTAATAATACTGCCTATATTAATACAAATCGTCATGCCCAAAAGGTAAGTTCCTGACCTGATTTTTAAAAATCTACATAATCGTATTACTACTGGTCCTAAAATTAATACCACAATGACGTCATTGATGATTGCAGCTAAAATGGTTGTGATAAAGCAAATTAAATAAAGAAATGTTCGTCGGTTCCCCTTTGAAATTTTAAACAGCTTAACAGCTAAATATTCTAAAATATTCGAATCTTGGGCTATCTTTGTTATAATACTCATACTCAAAATGATGATAATAGCATCAAACTCGATAAAATTGATGAATTCCCAAAAAGACAGATTATTAACTACACCAGTTACAAATCCAGCTGAAAAGCAACCTAATAAAGAAATCGCAACGAAATCTAAATTTTTCGATGAATAACTGATTAATATGATTCCAAATATGATAAAAACGAATATTAATAGAATGAGATTCATATAACCTAAAAAAAAACACGATTGAATTAAACTATTTCTCTATTGTCATTTTCATGAGATGCCCATCCTAGAACAATAAATATCGAAAAAAAATGCTAAACCTATTTTTCTATTCCATATCTTTTTTCAGCAGCGTCTAAAATATTTTGGAGCATTTCCTTATACGACATTCCATGATATTTAGCCATCTTTGCGAGATGTCCGTCCCAGCACCAACCTGGGTTAGGGTTCACCTCAAGTAGCTTCGGATTTCCCTCAAAATCTAATCTCCAGTCAAATCGCGCATAATCTTTGCATTCCAATCGTTCAAACAGTTTTAGGGAACAAGATTCGATAATTTGAACCGTCTCAGGTTCAAGCTCAGCTTTTATAGACTTTAGATTCCAATAAGGCGAATCGGGAAGCCATTTTGCTTCATAACCGCAAATTTTTGGCAATCCGGAAGGCAATGAGGAATAATCTTCTTCTAATATAGGGAGGACGATATAATTATAGGGAGGGTTGCCGATGATTCCGATGGTCAAATCTTTACCTGTTAAGTATTGCTCTATTAAAATGGAATTATTATAGCCAAATCTCTCTCTTATATCTCGTACTGCATTTAACAATTGTTCACCATTAAAAACTACGTTATTTTGAGTAATCCCATAAGAACTATCTCCATAATTAGGTTTTACAATTGCGGGAAAATATAAAGGCAAATCGATAATTTTATCAGTTGGTTTTACGACTATGGCTTCAGGGACTGGTACATTTAGATCTTTAGCAATGCCTCTAACCAAAGATTTATCGTAACAAAATGCCAAACATTGAGGTCCAGAACCAGTGTATTGATATTTCAAAATATCTAATATCGCAGGAATGTGGAGTTCTTTATGAGCATCATTGTAATAGCCCTCATCACATAAATTAAAAACGTAATCAATTTTTCCTTTTAATTTAGTTAAATCTTGAATCAAAGTATCATGATTGTCAATATAGAGAAAGTTGTATCCGTCTAATTCTTGGAGTGCTGCTTTCAGTTGGGTAATTGTATAAAAATCATCATCGTCAAATACTGTGGATGGTTTTAAAATATCGGGTTTATGGGGATCTCCAAGTAGAACAACGACGTTTTTATCAACTGCTCGTAATCTTTTCGATTTTTGAGTCCATTCTTTCTTAACAACAGCAGACACAATAATTCTCCTTTCCATCATCCCTAAATCTTGATCTTTTTGTGAATTCGGTTTTAGATTTCCATGGAAAGCAATATCACTAAATCCTGCTTTCTCTAAGATCTCGGTTATCTCTTCAATAGAATATAATCTTTCTGCATAGAACTGATCAACTAACACTCCTCTATTTACATGAGTTATAACTTCTCGAGAGATCAGCCGTTGCTTATCTAATGACATAGATCGTTCCCGGCAAACGAAATAATTCTTATCGATCCATTCCCAGGAGCGGGGTTGAAAATTATTCCGTAGATATGTTCCGTCTGTGATATCGATTAGGATTCTTCCCCATGGTTTAAGTACCCGATATACTTCCTTGAGGACCCGCAAATCATCATTAATAGATTCAAAATAGCCAAAACTATTCCCTAAAATCATGATAATATCAAAACTATCCGCACTATAAAGAAGCTTTCTCGCATCACCCTCTCGGAATTTACACATTAAACCAAATTTTCTTGTAGTTGTGCGAGCTTTTTGAATTAGATAATGCGATCTGTCTAACCCTTCAACGTTCTCATATCCTTTTTTAGATAATTCGATACTATGTCTTCCTTGTCCACAACATAGATCTAAAATACGATTTTCGGGTTTCAGCTGCAAAATATCAGAGAAAACTCTAACTTCATGGGAGGTAATTAATTCATCATCCACAACATCTGAATCCGTTTTTAGATAATAAGCGTTAAAGATTGTTTTCCACCAATCCTTTTTCACATATTCCTCTAAATCTGCAATAGGACCCAAACAGATCGGTTTGTTATTGATATTATGAGTAGTTTGTTTTTTTCTAGTTGTATGATTATTTGATTTTTCATTCATCTATTCTTATATCTCTAAAATTTTTAACTTTATTTGATATAAATACTTTAAAAATCAGTTTGACAAAAAGGTATCTATAATAATAAAGATTTATCCTAACTTTTAATAATTTGGTAGAAAGTATATTTATCATTGAGAATTCTTTTTAATAGCCCTTTTTGGTTTTATGTATCGATACTAAATCTACTAAATTTTATTATATTTATTAAACAATATTAAAACTATATTTCTATTTAAAGTTTTTCTAAGTTTACAATAGGGAATAAACTTTAAAAATAGCTACTTTATATAGAAATATTTAAATATTGATATTGATTTTTATTGTAATTGATTATAACAAGTTTAATAATACTATAAGAATTAAAAAAAAAGGAGAGAAAAATATGGAACTAGAATATAATCTTGGGATGGAGAAAGACGAAGACGATGATGATTGGGAAGAAGATCTTGATGAGGATGAAGATTGGGATGAAGATAACGATGGTGATTTTGACGGAGAAGATTGGGATGATGACGAGGATTTTGACGAAGATATTGAAGATGACGACGACGATGATACAGATGACGACTATTAACTAAATCAAGCTATAATTGAATTAAATATTTCCTACTGGGTTCATATCTCGTGAGATTAAATTAAGAAAAAATTTTTTTAGCCCCTTGTTATTTATTCATAATAATTATATTCGAATTATTCATAATTGAAGTTATGACTGATGAAAAGAACTCTAAGGATTTAGCTATTTTAATTCTGATCGGAGGAAAGAGTACAAGGTTCGGAACTGAAAAGGCAGTAATAGAATTATTAGGAAAACCCTTAATATTACATCAAATAGAGACATTATCTAAATTTGATCAAGATATTTTCTTAGTTGCACACTCAGAGGAGCAGATATTTCAATACAGAAAAGAAATTGAATTTCCGAAAGCAGTGACCTTCATCGTGGATGATCGCACTATGTTCAAACATCCAAAAATGTTTAAACCTATGTTGGGTATTTTTTCTGGATTTCAAGAGTTAGCAAGGACGAACTTTAAGAAGGCATTTCTTCTTTCATGTGATATGCCTTTAATTAGACCAGAAGTCATTGAACTTATGATTGAAGAAGCGGAAGGCTTTGAATGTGTTATCCCACGTTGGAAAAATGGTTTTTTGGAACCATACCTGGCTATATATCCTATAGAAAAGGGCTTACAAAAAGCAAAAGAAATCCTTACAAATGAGAATTATGGACTATTAAACTTAATCGATAATAATTGGAAGATCAATTATGTTTCAGTAGAAGAAAAAATTCAACCCTTAGACAAGAATTTTGTAAGTTTAATTAACATTAAAGCGCCTATTGATCTCGTGAAGTTATCAAAATTATTTTAAATTTTCTTCTAAAGCATTAATTTTTAGAAAAAATTAGCTTTATATTTTACAAAACTTTATGATAGTCTCATAGAGAATATTAGAGGATGAGAATATAATGATACTTAGTATCATAATAACTTTGGGATGTTTTATTGGAGTTATTCTACTTATAGTTACTGAAAGATTGAATAGAGCTGTAGCAGCATTAATTGGGGCAGTAATAGTATATCTAACCCTAACTTTTTTAGAAGGTATGGATTTTAAAGTAATTCTTGAGCTTCTATTTGGTTCTGAAAGTGAAGGCTTTGTAAATTTGCATTCACTTATTTTAATAATTGCTATGATGTTTATCGTACAAATTTCGAATGAAGCTGGGCTTTTTCAATTTTTTGCTTTAAACTTAATCAAGTTATCGAAAGGAAAACCTTTTTATCTGATGTCTATTTTCTGTGTTATTACTATTTTAATCTCTGCAGTGTTAAACAATATTTTAACCGTTATAATCCTAATACCACTTACAATAACAGTCTCTCGTATTTTAAACGTAAATCCTTCTCCTTATATTCTCACTCAAGCAATATTAGTAAATGTTGGAGGGACATTTTTTACTATCTCCTCTATACCGAATATATTAATAAGTAATTATGCGGAAATTCAATTTGCAGATTTCTTTCTTAATGTTGGAACCCTCTCATTATTGATATTCGTTTTTACACTTTTATTTTTTATTTTTGTATTTAAAAATGCTTTAGAAATTCCTCAAGACGGGATTAAGATCTTGCGGGAATTTAATGTATGGAATTTCGTCCCAAACAAGATCTTATTATTAAAATCACTATTTTCATTAATCATATTATTTATCATGTTTATTATCATTCCACCTTCCTTATTGACGACTGATATTATAGCTTTAATTATTGCCCTCATCCTAATACTTATTAGCAGAATAGAAGTAAAAGAGATCTTTTCTAAAATAGATTTTGAGTTAATCTTATATCTTTTAGGAATTTTCGTTATTGCTGGTGGACTTGAACTCCTCGGATTGGTACAATTATTAGGAGAATCGATGGCAAATCTTTCTGGGGGAGATCTGTATTTTCAATTATTAATTATTCTTTGGATCTCTGCCTTTTTGAGTAGTGCAATAGATAATATTCCTATAACCAAAGTTTTAATTCCTGTAATAGGAACAATCTCAAGTGATTTTCCTCCAAATATTGGAGACCAATTTTACTACAGTTTAGCTATAGGTGCCAATTGGGGTGATAATCTCACTCCTTTAGGAGATAACATACTTGTGGTTCAATTAGCAGAAGCAAATAAAAGACCAATTAGTTTTAAGCAATTTTTTAAAATTGGATTTATAACTACCGTTTATCAGTTAATAATTATTTCCATTTATTATACGCTCATCTTCAACTTTTCTATTGGAATATTAATTGTAATTACAATTTTTTTAGTATTCATAATTATTTTTATTTTAAAGAAGTCAAGAATCAAGAAAGTAAATAAAATAATCGAAAATATCATAACTAAATTTAGAAATATGTTTGTTAGATGATCGAATATGGTTTTTAAAAATATTGCTCGGATAAAGGCATCATTACCGGAGGTAATTCATATCATTATGTTTTATAATAATGGTATAATTTTTCAAACTACTTTTGAACAAGATATAAATATCCCCAAATTAGGTGAAACATTAGCAAGAATTATAGGGAAAGCACGAAAAATCAATGAGATATGTAATTTCAAACAAACCGAATATAGAAAATTAATACTTGAAATGGAAGAGGAAACTATTATTCTTATTAAATTAGGAGAAGATAGCAATATTGCTTTAGTCTTTAAGAATGAAGATTCAAAACAAATTAATTTGACACCTATAAAACGCTATCTTTCTCGAATTGAAGAACTAATAGATATGGATAAAAGCGAATTGATTGTAAAGCAAATATTGGCTAAAGAAGATACCGCAAAAGCTTTAGAATCTCTTTTGAAGAAAAAAAGTGAAGAATTAGAACAACTAAAAGGAAAATTAACCTATCCATGTAGTGCAACTGAGAAAGAAAAATTGACCAAGGAATGTGATTTGGTAGAACAAGAATGGAACAAGCTGAAGGATGAGGAAGAGAAGATTCAAAATGAACTCAAAAATTTAAAATGTGAGATAGAAAAACAACAACAGAAATAGGCAGTAGTAATAAAAAAATCATAAATAATAAAATAGAAAATAGGAGGTTTAAAAACTGTGAATGACGAAAAATTTGAGTATAATACTCTCGAAAGGGATATTATCAAAATTAATGAAGAATATAAAAAAAAGGGAAAAGAATATGGCATTGTTGAATTAAATAAAAATTTAATCAGTATTTTGGTTGAAGCTATCGATTTGATGTCAGTTTCATCGAATATCAGTCCTAAATTTAGTGAAAAAATTGAAAAGTTCATCATGCCTCGCTATGTTGAAATTAACGAATTTGTTTTTACTGATAAGAATATGCCAGCAACAATTAAAGTTGAAATGTCAAAAGAGAATCAAAAAGAAATACTTAATGCATTGAGTCTCCCTAATGTGAAGATAAGTTTAGAGAAAAAAGGAAAAGAACTTAAAGAATTGATTGTGCGTTTGAGGAAC